>Ga0172367_10000307_pt1 | contig 74808 bp, 56 predicted proteins | sample Lak10m_FD_114542 | JGI IMG/M metagenome (GOLD analysis project Ga0172367, IMG submission 114542) | Freshwater microbial communities from Kabuno Bay, South-Kivu, Congo - kab_022012_10m | ecosystem: Environmental > Aquatic > Freshwater > Lake | place: Democratic Republic of the Congo: South-Kivu... | reverse complement strand
CTCAGTCATATTGCAAAAAAATTCGAAACAGTTCAGAAACCATCTTCTGAGGATGATTACTGGTACAATCCGAGGCATAAATATCTAAAATTATATGTAAGGGATAAAGATGTTTACAGAGTCACCTATGACGATATCAAATCCAAGATGTCGAACGATACCACCAACCTGAGAATCTCCAAAATAAAAATCTACAGTTCCGGACTGGAAATCCCGGTCGATGTTGTTGACGATGGGGATAGTTTGTTTAATGGCACAGATTATCTTCAGTTCGTCGGGTATCCACCTCCGGCTTCAGAAAACTCCAAACTAAATATTTATACTTCCAATAATATTTATTGGCTCACTTTCAGCGGGGAAATCGACGGATTAAGATATATCAAAAAAAGTGGAAATCGGACAGATTTCACGAGGACGCTTAAGCATACACAGGCAACCGTCCGATTTGAAAAAGATACATTATTTGAAAGGATGGGATATGCCGTTGATGGAAACCGCGACCAGTGGTACTGGGGAAAAGTAAACGGTTCGAGCGGAGTAAAAGGAAAGATTTTCGAAGGGCACTTCGATGCTTTCCGCAATATGAGTTCCGATAATCACAGCATGACACTGAGGGTGAATCTGCATGGAATTACAAATCTGAACTGTAATCCGGATCATCGTGCAGATATTTATATCACGGATCAATATCTGGGACTTGCGAACTGGGATGGACAAAATGCAATTACTGTTGAAAGAAATTTTTCGAACACCGCTGATAGTATTAAAATTTACCCGACGGGAAATATTTTACAGGTATCGACTGACGGCAGAGTATGTAATGGTTTTTTCTCAGACGAATACCGCGTAAATTGGTTCGAATTTGATTACTGGAGATTTAACCGCGCTGATACGAATCGCTACTTTTTTACAAGTCCGGCGAACGTTAATGGTATTATCCGGTATCAGATCTGGCAGTTTTTCAGGGATTCTGCTAAAGTTTATATCCCGCAAAAAAATGAAATGATTGACAGGTTGACGGTGTGGAATGATATTTACGGCACTATATTTTTCAGTGATTCCACATACAACAAGACAGAGTATTATTGTTTCGCTCGCGATTATTATAAAAAGCCTGATTCAATTTCTGTGAATCATAATTCAGATCTCAGAAATATTACCAATGGAGCTGATTACATAATCATCAAACATCATAGTTTCAGCGATGCGGCTCAAAACCTTGCAAATTTCCGAAAGAATAATCTCAGTAATTTCCCGAATGCCAGGGTAGCGGTAGTCGATGTTCAGGATATTTATAATGAATTTAATGGCGGATTACTCAGCGCTTCTGCAATTCAAAATTTCCTGAAATACACATTTGAGGAGTGGACTAGTCCTGCTCCGACATATGCCGTACTGCTTGGCGATATGAGTTGGGATTATCGTCGTATCATTAGCACCAGCCGCCCCAATTTTATTCCGTCGCTCATGTATCACTCCACCCGATATGGGTTTGCTGTAAGTGATAATAATCTTGCTGCCGTTGCAGGTGATGATTATATTCCCGATATAGCTATCGGACGAATTTCCTGTGAGACTCCCACAGAAGCAAATACACTCGTAAGTAAAATATTAAATTATCCGGGTGTCACAGATAAGGATTGGATACAAAATATACTCTTGATCGGAGCAGGACAAGATAATGAAGATGAATCGACTTTCGGTTTCAACGATGAAAGTGTTTATCTTGAGAATACTTATATCAATCCCAATGGTTATTCCGCCTCAAAAGTTTTCAGATATCCGAACAAACCTTCACATATGCAGTATCAGGGTGATAGAATTGAAATACGAGAAGAATTTGATAAAGGCGCTGTTATCGCAAATTTCTATGGACATGGAGGCGGTTATCAATGGGATCTTGTTTTCAATACTGATGATATATACGCACTCCGAAACTCAAACAAGCTGCCATTTATCAGCAGTGTGACCTGCTATACAGCTCATTTCGATAATCAGGATGTTTTTGGAGAAGTTTTCAACAAAATACCTGGAAAAGGATCAATAGGATTTTGGGGGTCAACAGGGCTTACATTCTGGGGCGAAGGGCTGGATGCAAATAAAAGCCTGTTCAAACAATTATTTGATGAAGGGAATTATGTAATGGGCGATGCTTTGATTGCATCAAAAATTAATTTCCTTGGCGGATTGCCGACAAAGATCAAAAATGATAATATTGCTCTGTTTTCATACCTTGGTGATCCTGGATTAACTTTAGCATTACCGGATAAACCTGATTTCAGTATCAGCCGCCAGGAGATCAGCATCACACCGGAAAATATTCTATTAGGCGATTCTGTTTATGTTCAGGCAAAGATCAGAAACCTTGGCAGGATCTTTCCCGGAGATACTGCAATCGTTAAGTTTACTGCATCAACAAGTGACACATCCTTTATGATTGCCAGTAAAAGGCTTTCAAGTTTTGTTGCTATCGATTCGATCGGCTTTTTCTGGAAACCTGGTATTGACGGTATTATTAATATTGCTGTTGAGGTAAATAAAGATAATCCGATTCCTGAAATGGATCCCTCAGACAATTCAGCTTCATTTGAAATGTCTGTTTTTGATTTAAGTGAACCGAATGTGATCAGACCTAACGATGGATTTTTTACGAATTTAAGGAGTATCGATTTTCTGCTTGCTGATATTGGTTATTATGCCGGACTGAATCTCGAATACTTTTTTGAGGTCAGTTCCAAATCGGATTTTGCTACAGTTATTTTTTCAACAGATGCGATCATCGCTGATAAAGGTCTTGTTTCCTGGAGAATATCGGCATTGAGTCCGGGGGTTTATTTCTGGCGTACAAGATTGAAAGATGGTGAAAAATACAGTGACTGGACTGATACCCGCTCTTTTACAATTACGAATACTTCAGGTTTTGGATATTTTGCAGAGGGCACACAGCTTGATCTGTTTACAAAGAATAATTTTTATTATAGCGATTCTGCAAAAGCTCTTATTCTTGATACAAAGATTAAACCGCCGAAACCAATGGCTGAAAGGCTTATTGATACTGTGACTACACTTATCCGTCCCAATTTTAAGATGACGTCAATGACAACGGATGGCACGTATTTATATGTCGCTAACAAATCCTTTTTTAATGGTGAAAAGCCATCCCCGATATTTAAAATCGGCACCGGAAATGGTAATGTTTACGGGCAGGTTTACGACACTATCCCTAATTTCAGCGCCCTCATTAAACACTCGATTTTCTATCTAAACAGCAGGATTTATGTTTCCACCGGTGACCCGTTTCTTCTAAAATCTATTAATCCGGTAACAGGTTCGACCTCAGATGTATTTGTGCCTGACGGGATTTTGGACAATGGCACTGGCAAAGTTAAGAGGGGGACTTCTTACCTTGCTACAGACGGCAGATACGTTTATAATCTGGCTTTTCAGGATAGTAATGGACTTGACCACTATGTGATCAGGATCTTTGATCCACAAAATGGTTGGAACAGACCCAGGACAGACCTGATTACTGAAAGCATTAGCTGGGGTAATGAGTTCAGTGCATTTTTCGTGGCAGGGGATTATTTCTTCCCGTTCGAGTATTATTCTGAAGGAAAAATGCGCAGAATTGATCTTAATACCGGAGCTTATGAGGACCAATGGTTCACTGGTAATGGAATTCAGGGATACCACGCCTGGTGTTATGATATTGAAAATGATGCTGTCTATGCCTCTGTCGCCCTTGATGGCTACATTCCGGCGATTCACAAATTCACCGGCTATTATAAGCAATCCAGCGGTTACATATACACAGGAAGAATTGGACCAGCCGCAAACTGGGGAAATCTCGAATATGTTATCAACACTCAGGGATACAACGGATACGCAAAAACTGACATACAGGGATACGATAATCAAAACAGGAAATGGGAAAATCTTTTTGAGGATGTCGGATCTTCGACAGATATCTCTTCTATCAGGACTTCAGATTACCAGTACATAAGAGCTTTTTTTACGTTCGGTGATTCTACATCGGGAATCAGTGACCCGGCAAGTCTTTCCAAATTAAAAGTTAGTTATGAATCTCTGCCTGAGATAATTCTTAGGGATGAGGATTTTTCGTTCGCTCCCGATTCGATAATGCAGGGATTCCCAATTGAAATGAGCCTTAGTGTATCGAATATCGGTTATGCAATCGCAGATTCGGTAAAACTCGAATATTACCTGAATAATTCTGATTCAGTTGTGTTTTCAAAGTATTTAAGTATTCCTGCTTCGGGCAATGTTATTTCAAGAGACACAATAACAACAGATGGGCTCCTATTCAAAAACAGTGTCAGGACGATAGCTTCGCTTAAATTACCTGAATTCTATAATTTTAATAATCTGGCAGATAACAATTTCTATGTCGCGAAGGATTCACTTGATCCTGTTTTTAATATTACAATTGATGGCAAAGAACCGATTAATGGAGAACTTATCCGACCCAATCCTGAAATATTTATCTCTTTATCGGATAACAGCCCGCTTGCGCTTGATACAGCCGACTTTTTTATTCACCTTAACAATAAAAAGATTAGTTTTGCTGCAGATTCTATAATTTACGATTACACACCGTATCCAAATTCCAAAGCAACGTTGCTCTGGAAACCTGAACTTGAGAGCGGTATCTATGATCTGACCGTTTTTGCAAAAGATGCATCCGATAATTTCTTCGACTCAACCGAGTACAGGGTTAATTTTATTGTTGATACTGAAAATAAAGTTAAGGACATATATAATTATCCCAATCCGTTCAGCGATCATACTTATTTTACATTCACTCTGACTGGTTCTACGGTGCCCGATGAAATGAATATTAAAGTATATACTATCGCCGGCAGACTGATAAGGGATATTGATGTTCCGGTTTCCGAGCTTGCCATCAAGTATCTTAACAAAATCTTCTGGGATGGAAGAGATCAGGATGGAGATGAGGTTTCCAACGGAGTTTATTTTTATAAAGTGAATACAAGTTATAAGGATAAACATTACTCCGAATTGAAAAAACTGGCAAAGGTGAAGTAGTATTTAGGGGCGGATTTATTCCGCCTCCTTTATTTGTTAATAAAATAATCTGCTTAAACCGCTTGTTTTGTGTTAGGAAACTTATTTATTTTAGTAAAATAAGAACATGAAAAATCATTTGTACTCAATAAAACCACATATTAACTTTTCTCTTTTTCTTCGTCTGGTCAGACCCTGTCCTGATCACTAAATTTTCGTATTAAATATCTTATATTATAGCCTAAATTTTTTTTATCAAAAAAAATCGGTGGAGGTTTCCCTATGTGTGGAATTGTTGGGTATATTGGAGACAAAAATAGTGTCCCCATTTTAATATCTGGTCTGAAAAGACTCGAATACAGAGGTTATGACAGCGCAGGAATCAGCGTACTTGATTCAGATAGATGCTCTATTATTAAGAGCAAAGGAAAGGTTTCAATACTTGAAAAGAAGGTTATTGAACATAAACTAAACGGAACAGTTGGTATAGGTCATACACGCTGGGCAACACACGGTGAACCTAATGAAATCAATGCCCACCCTCACTCTAACGAAGATGGGACACTGACGCTAATTCATAACGGTATCATTGAGAACTACTCCACACTAAAAAAGACACTACAGAAAAGGGGAGTGACCTTTAAGAGCGAAACCGATTCTGAGGTGATTGTTCACCTGATAGATAGTTTTCTCAAAAAGGGACACAACTTTTTCCAGTCGGTAAGATATGCATTAAACAGCCTCGAGGGAACTTACGGGGTAGCCGTAATTTATTCCAAAGAGCCTGATAAAATTATCGTTGCCCGTAAGGGATCACCGCTGGTTATTGGAATAGGGGATGAAGAAAATTTTATCGCTTCGGATGTTAATGCGATTGTTGCCTACACAAGCCAGGTTGTCTATCTTGAAGATGATGAAATAGCTGAAATTTACCGCGACAGATTTAATGCGAGAACAATCAAGGACATTGAAGCAGTTAAGGAAGTGGTCGAGCTTGAAATGGCTGCCGATGAAGTTGATAAAGGCGGTTTTGAGCATTTTATGCTTAAGGAGATAATGGAACAGCCGGAATCTGTTTTTAACGCGATGCGCGGCAGGCTTCTTTTTGAAGATGGCATATCCAAATTAGGCGGTCTTAAAGGTTTTGAACAAAAAATCGCAGACAGCGAAAGAATAATTATTTCCGCCTGCGGAACTTCATGGCATGCTGCACTTGTGGGTGAATATATGCTTGAGCAATTCTGTGAAGTGCCGGTAGAAGTTGATTATGCAAGCGAATTCAGGTACCGCAATCCAATCATCAAAAAGACTGATACTCTGATTTTTATTTCTCAAAGCGGAGAAACAGCGGATACTCTTGCTGCCATGCGTGAAGCAAAACGGAAAGGCGCTTTAGTTCTGGGTGTATGTAACGTTGTTGGAAGTTCAATTGCCAGAGAAAGTCAGGCAGGCGTTTATATTCATGCAGGACCGGAAATAGGCGTTGCCTCGACAAAAGCTTTTACTGCACAACTTATTGTTCTTGCACTGATTACACTTATGGTTGGAAGACATAAGAGCTTAAGTCTTGTCGATGGGCAGAATATTATACGCGAGATCCAATCATTACCGGAAAAAATTAAGAAGATACTTTCCCTCAATTCTGAAATCGAAAAGATTGCTGAGAAATTCAAAGACGCAAAAAATTTCCTTTATCTGGGAAGAGGATATAATTTCCCGGTTGCTCTTGAGGGGGCACTTAAGCTAAAAGAAATTTCGTATATCCATGCAGAAGGATATCCTGCAGCAGAAATGAAACACGGCCCGATCGCCTTAATTGATGAAAATATGCCGGCCGTATTCATTGCACCCAAAGATTCAGTATATGACAAAGTAATAAGTAATATAGAAGAAGTACGCGCCCGGAAAGGGCGGATTATTGCTATCGCCAGCGAGAACGATAACAAAATAGATTCACTCGTTGAATATTCTATTAAAATCCCGGATACAATCAGAATGCTTATGCCAATACTGAGCGTTATTCCTCTGCAAATGCTTGCATACCATATGGCAGTAAAACGGGGTCTTAATGTTGATCAGCCGAGAAATCTCGCAAAAAGTGTAACTGTCGAATAAATTGGAGTAATTATGTCTCAAAAAAAAGTTCTTATCATGGGCGCTGCCGGGCGCGATTTTCACAATTTCAACGTCTATTTCAGAAATAATCCGGATTACAAAGTAGTTGCTTTTACTGCAACACAAATCCCTAATATCAATGACAGGAGATATCCTGCCGAACTCGCTGGTAAAATGTACCCGGATGGCATCCCAATTTTTGATGAAAAAGAACTTCTGACTTTAATAAGAGACATGAATGTTGATGAGGTGGTCTTTTCATATTCCGATGTTCCATTCAATTATGTAATGACAAAAGCCTCAGAAGTAAACGCTGCCGGAGTCACATTCAGACTTCTTGGTAGTTCTGAAACGATGGTGAAGAGCAGCAAACCTGTTGTCGCAGTTCTGGCTGTAAGGACTGGCTGCGGTAAATCACAGACTTCAAGAAAAATAGTAAAACTGCTGAGGGCTGCGGGGAAGAAAGTTGTTGCTATCAGGCACCCAATGCCCTACGGTGATCTTGTGAAACAGAAAGTACAGCGTTTTGCTACAATTGATGATCTCCGAAAACACGAGTGTACTATAGAGGAGATTGAAGAATACGAGCCTCATATTGCTCTTGGCGGGGTTATTTATGCCGGAGTGGATTATGAGGCAATCCTCCGCGAAGCTGAGAAAGAGGCAGATGTTATTCTTTGGGATGGTGGTAATAATGATACATCATTCTATCATGCCGATGTTACTTTTACCGTAGCAGATCCCCACAGACCAGGGCATGAGATGACATATTACCCCGGAAATACATGCTTAAGGATGGCAGATGCCGTGATTATTAATAAAATCGACTCTGCTTCTCCTGAGAATATCCTTCAGGTGATAAATAATTCCCGAAGCATTAATCCAACTGCCGCAATAATTGAAGGTGCATCACCTCTTATTGTTGAGAAGCCGGAAATAATCCGCGGTAAAAGGGTTCTTGTTGTTGAGGATGGTCCCACTCTTACTCACGGAGAAATGAAATATGGTGCAGGCGTTGTTGCCGCCCAGAAACTTGGCGCCGCTGAGCTTGTCGATCCAAGACCGTTTACCGTCGGTACTATTTCCGAGACTTTCTTGAAATATCCTTCGATAGGCACACTGCTTCCAGCGATGGGTTATGGTGACCAGCAAATGAAAGATCTTGAAACAACTATAAACAATTGCGATTGTGATGCTGTTGTTATTGGTACACCTATTGATCTTGGAAGAATAATAAAGATTAATAAACCTTCGACCCGGGTTCAGTATGAACTTCAGGAAATTGGTTCGATTACGCTGGAAAGTATTCTGAAAGAAAAAGGGATTATATGAGCAAAGTTGCCGTAGTAGCCTTCGGCGGGAATGCCCTCTTAAGGGGAAATGAAGCCGGTACAATAGATGAGCAGGAAAAAAATGCATATGATACATGCATGAATCTTGTGGAGCTTATTCGTCAGGGCTATCAGATTATCATCACTCATGGCAATGGTCCGCAGGTCGGCAATATAGTTCTGAGGAATGAGGCTGGGTACTTTACTTTCAACATCCCCAAAATGCCTCTTGATATTTGTGTAGCCGATTCTCAGGGAGGAATCGGCTATATGATCGAAAGGCAGCTAAGGAATGCACTTTCAGCCTCCGGTATAGATAGAAAGGTAATCACGCTGGTCTCAGAAGTAATTGTTGACCGCATGGATCCAGCTTTCGAGGCACCAACCAAACCAGTCGGAGGTTATTATAAACTCCAGGAAAAAGAAGCCGCTGAGAATAAATACGGGTGGGTATTCAAAGAAGATCCGGCAGGAAGAGGTTATAGAAGAGTTGTAGCTTCCCCGGCTCCGGTTGATATTCTTAATATCGACTTAGTGGAAGAACTTGTCAATAAAGATTACATAGTAATCTTTGGCGGCGGTGGCGGTATTCCGGTTGCCAGGCACAAAAATGGTTATCTCGAGGCGATCGAAGCAGTGATTGATAAGGACCTTACCTCTGCTCTGATTGCGACCAAGATTTCTGCTGATTCTCTTTTCATTCTAACAGATATTCCAAAAGTCTTCATCAATTTCAGGAAAGAAAATGAGAAAGCGCTTGATTCTCTCACATTGGATGAAGCGGAAAGATATTACAGTGAAGGACATTTCAGTGCAGGAAGTATGGGCCCTAAAATAAAAGCGGCTATCAGTTTTCTGAATTCCGGCGGAAAAGAGACAATTATTACAGAAGCAGGGTTGCTTGCCGATCTATCAAAAGGGACAAAAATAATTAATAATAAAGATTAGGGTGTTATATGGCAGTAAGCATGAAAGGTAAAAGTCTTCTCTCAATAAATGACCTTACGATTGAGGAAGTCTATCAGATTTTTGATTTAAGTAAAACATTAAAAGAAAAGCATTATACAGGTGAACCACACCGGCTGCTTGAAGGCAAAACGCTTGGAATGATTTTCACAAAGCCTTCAACCAGGACAAGAGTTTCTTTCCAGGTCGGAATCTTTCATCTGGGCGGAACCGGCTTATACTTCGGACCTACTGATCTGCAGTTGGGAAAAAGTGAGAATATTTCAGATACAGCAAAGGTATTGTCACGTTATCTCGATGGGATTATGATCCGTACATTTTCGCATCAGGATGTAGTAGATCTTGCAAAATTCGGCACAATCCCGGTAATTAACGGGCTCACCGATCTGCTTCATCCATGTCAGGTTCTGGCTGATCTTTTTACAATTCTTGAAAAGAAGAGAGTTCTTAAAGGTTTGAAACTCGCATATATCGGTGATGGGAATAATATGGCACACAGCCTTCTGCACGGTTGTTCAAAGGTGGGTATGGATGTGGTTATTGCGTCTCCCTCTGGTTATTCCCCAGATAAAACGATTGTTGAAAATGCACAGAAAAACGCCTCTTATATGGGCAGCAAAGTCGAAATCATCAGCGATCCGGTGGCTGCAGTTAAAGATGCCGATATTATTTATACTGACGTTTGGGCAAGTATGGGGCAGGAATCTGAAGCACAGGAAAGAAGAAAGCATTTCATACAGTATCAGATTAATCCTGAACTTGTAAAAGGAGCCAAAGACGATTATTTGTTTATGCATTGTCTCCCGGCACACAGAGGTGATGAAGTTGTTGATGAAATTGCAGATTCAGGAAATTCAGTAATATTTGATGAAGCAGAAAACCGTTTGCATGTTCAGAAAGCAATTATGGCATTAGTAATGTAAAAAATAAAAATTTCATTTTGCAAAAAATGGAAATCTGCTTATATTTGTGGACGTTCTTTTTGAAGGGCGGGTAGCTCAGTCGGTAGAGCAAAGGACTGAAAATCCTTGTGTCGGCGGTTCGATTCCGTCCCCGCCCACAGAACTGACATGGCGACTTACCGAGGTCGCCATTTTTATTTCCGCTATTTGTCTTTCTTAAATCTGATATTTAACAGACTTTTATAATTGGGCTCAGTTTTTCCCAGTAACACTCTAAAATTTAATTCAAATCTTCATTGGCTTATGCTACTGGTGAAAGTCTATCTATCTGTTCATTTTTTTTAATATCTTAATATTAAGTGCATTACTAGCTCCTCAATATTTTTTCCATTTTCCTGCCTTTCGCCAACTCATCTATCAGCTTATCCAAATACCGGACTTTTTGAGTAAGAGAATTTTCGATTTCTTCAACACGATATCCGCAAATAACACCAGTAATGAGGTTTGAATTCGGATTCAAAACAGCATTTTTAAAGAACTCTTCAAAAGTTGCTTTTGCTTCTATTAGTTCGGAAAGCCTTTTCTGGTCATATCCTGTCAGCCATTCAATTACATCGTGCAATTCTTCCTTTGTTCTGCCTTTTTTCTCAACTTTTGCAATGTACATCGGATAGACTGAGGCGAAGGTCATTCTCGCTATTCGGTCATCCTGGGAAATTGTTTTGGTCATATTCTATCACATGTGTTTGTAATCTGACCTTAAATATAGTGAATGGAAATTATTGATTGTATTTTAATTTGTTTTACAAATAAACATGAAGCACTTCTGAGAATTATGATTTTAGATTATCTCGTAGAAAGTTATTAAAATCCTTTCGCCTGTTTATATAGGGTATGAAGATGGGGATTTTATATCCTCCTTAAGCTTCATCCTGCTAATTTTATTTAGAATTCAGATTATTAGGATTTCGTCAGAATAGTCGTACTGCAGGGACTTCGCAACTCTTAGTTTAATGAGTTTTATTGAATGCGTTTTTTAGCTCAAGCTACAATTTGTCACTCTGAAACCGGTACGATCTACTTCAACACTCTCAATTGTTGTTTATGTTTTTGAAAACTGAGCCACCTGAAGCTAAAGTCCGCTGCACTGCGTTAAAAGTGACGAAGACTCAGTAATTTGATAAAGGTTTTCCTTAAAGTCAGCAATATTAAGGCTCATTTATTCAGGATATTCTGATTTTGTTGAATCAAACCATAATAGGTTGTTTCGAAGAATCAAGGATAGGTAATAATTCAGTATCTCTAAGGATTTAAATTGAGGCTATTAACTTTATTAAACCTTATTTGATTAGGAATTATTTACAATTCTGTTCAACATAGTTGTCCTTCATTCATAATCTAAGTATGTGAAGAAAATTATAAATTAATAATTAATCACCGGCTATAAGTTCTACTTAACTTTGAAATACGACGAATACAATTCCATGATTTCGTCTCTTAATGTGAGCGGATCAAAATATTCTTCGCCGATAATCAGAGACTTATTCTTTTCTTTGAGGTCTGATTCAAAATGGAAACCTTTTTTGAAAGTTAGAATATCACCACAGGTTTTTATGTTCTTGTCATTAGCAATTTTACCGGCAAATCGTTTGGCATTTACGCTGGACATTATTGGTGAGTTTTTAACCCAATCCTTCAGATGATAAGCTGTAGAGATAAAATTATAAATATTATCCCATTAATGATGATATCAAGTTTTTCTGAATCACGGATCAATTTTTCATAAAGGTTACGCGGGGTATGGAATTCGTGAGTGGAAAACATAAGCTTGCCTCCAACTGTGTAGTTTTAACTTAATAAAAAACCTGTCAAACTTCAAGTGCCTTTCTTGAAATATAGGAATTTATTCTTTGCTGCAAGTTTTCTCGGTCGCTTCACAAATTAATAGTGCAGATGCTTATTAAGATTAAAACAAAGGAATTTTCTCCAGCCTTCGATGGAAATTCTTGATGCAATAACTTGTTTCAGCCAGATTGGAACCGAGTAGCAATTCGGACGTCTTAATAATTGAATTCATAATTTATTTCATTGGGGGGAAACAATGAGACATTTCAGACATATTCTTGTAATTCTGGTTTTGGCAGGTGCAACGTCAATTTTCGCAGGTTCTGCTGACAAAGATTATCAGTCGTATGAAGATAATCTTTTAAACGGGCTTCGTTCCGATAATCACGGTCTTATATTAAGTTGTGCGTATCAGCTTGGAGAGCTAAAGAGTACCAAAGCTGTACTTGACCTGATGCACATGCTCAGAAACGCCGAAAGTTGCGATATGCGCGTAATTGCAGCGTTATCGCTCATAAAAATAGGCGAGCCACGAGGTGTTTATTTGGTTGGTCGCGAAGCTCAATTTAATGACTCGGATCGGGTATGTAACTTTTGCGATAAATTTTACAGATCCTACTTAAATTCACAGTCACAAAAACCAGTGGAGCAGCCTTCGGTATTTGCAGCAAAATGATCATCATACAGAAGTATTGAGCAAAGTTTATCGGGGGCGTCGGGGGGACGCCCCAATTCCTTTCCTTTCGACATTTCTTTTATTGTTAATTTTATATACTTTATAATATATTTGCCTGATTAATTATTTGGGATAAGGATGAAAAGATCAGGTAAATTCTTTCTTTTTTTAAGTATGCTGTTTTTTATTTCCTGTGAGGAAATTGAAAACTTAAATATCTTCTCGAATGAAGATGACGTCCAACTGGGTCAGGAAGTTGTTGCAGAAATACAGTCGAATCCTCAGGAGTATCCTGTATATACCAAAAATCCGGCAGTAAAGAACTATATAAAAACCCGGATTTTTGACCACCTTTTATTATCACCGAAAATCGCTAAAAAAAATGTTTATAAATATACTATTGAGATAATTGATAATGATTCTGTATATAATGCATTTGCATTACCTGGCGGCCCGGTTTATGTATATACCGGGATACTGAAATATCTTGATACTGAAGCAGCGCTGGCTGGTGTTCTCGGTCATGAGATAGGTCATGCTGAAGAACGTCATGCCACTACCCGAATGACAAAACATTATGGTGTTTCTTTCCTCTTGGGATTACTCTTAGGGCAGAATCCATCCGAAATAGCAGTGATTGCAGCGAACCTTTTTACAGGCATAGGGTTTTTAGCCAATTCAAGAGCAGACGAAAACGAAAGCGATGAAAAATCGTTTGAATATCTCAAGGATACACGATATTATCCGGGAGCTGTAAAATTCTTCTTTGAACAGTTAAGAGATGATGGGCTGATTGGCGGAGGTGGAAGCATTGCGACGTTCCTCTCCACACATCCTGATCCCCTTGAAAGAATTGCATCTACTGACCAGAGACTCAGGAATGCGAGTTTACCTGTGTATGATTACAAATCGGATGCAACCGGGATTTACCGAACAGAGTACAGGAATAATATAAAGAATCAGTTATAAGGATTTTCGACAAAAAAGATACTCTCGAGCTGTTTTATTTTCATTAATGATGAATACAAAAAATCAAGAGATGAATGTGGCTCGAGAAGATCTTTGATAACGAGATACCTGCTGTGAGTGAGCGCTTCTGAATGAACCTCCATAATATAATTATTAAGCGGCTCCCAGGTCGAATGCATATTAAATCCTGCATCAGCCCATATCCCAAGTTTAATTATATTCTTAATTCTTCCTTCGAGTGACAAAGCCTCTCTGCCGTGGGCATTGTCCGAGAGATCCACAGCTTTAATCTGATACAACCTGAAGTCTTTAATTTCTTTTGTGTAATCCGCCAATTGATTGATGTAAAGATTTTTATAACAGACCCACTTTGCTTCCTGCAGAATATCTTCCTCAATAACGGTGTTTAATAATGTATCGCGCATAATTTTCATATAAACCGGGATGGATGGGCGATTTGTTGAACTCATCATTTCATCTATTTTTAGAAGAATATTTTCCTGCCTGAATGCTTTATCTTCATTCCTTAATTCTGTTGCAATCCGGGTAAGGATAAGATCGTAAATATTTGTGAGCATCAATACAGATCGCCTCAATTCTTCCGGAACAAGAAAAGTCAGGAAATCATCGAGTCGATCTACTGAGAATTTCATTCCGGTGTCATCTTTGATCACATTTAACAAATCTTCTATCGAATCATGAAAAGCTGCGGTTGCGATGTAATGAAAATTTTCACCCGTATCCATATGGATCGCCCAGATAAGTGATGCGACCCGGTTTAGGTGGGCGACTGCAGGCACGCCGCATTTACGTTTCAGGTTATTTATATTGAATAATTCAAAAACGCGGCGGACTTCGGATGAATAGCCGCCATAAATAGGTTTGAAATCGGAAAGTTCCGGTAGTTTGCCAAGCAGCAGTTTTGTCTGAAGATTCTGATAATCAAGATTTTTCTCTAGTTCAATTCGTTTCTGCTGAATTTCAGTGACCGGGTCCAATGATTTCCGGGGATGTTTCCCGGTGAAAGTATTTTTAGTAAGGAAGTTCTCTATCATCTCATTAACAAGTCTGATTCTGTGCGCACCATATAGTTTCGATATAATAGATTCGGCAGGAATCTCTTTGCGAAGGAGTGATTCAAGGAATTCGGCAGCAAATCTGTAGTTGGTTTCTTCCTTAAGCCGAAGTAAAACCGGATGTTTGATTCCCATAGAGACCCTCCATTTTAAATCGCAAGAAGTTAAAAAAAAATGATAAAATCAAGTCTTATCTATGAGACAAGATAAAAAATTCATATTTTTTCATTCAAATAACTTGAAGGTAATCCTATGAATAAGCAGCACGAGGATTTTTACTTAAAATTAAGGAAAGAAATTAAAATCTGGGCAGAGGTGCAGGTAGGTGAAAACAAAAAATGGCTTGAATATATTCTGCTTCTTCCTGATCTTTTTCATCTGATTGCAAAATTAGTAACAGATCCGGAAGTGCCGAAGGATAAGAAGATAAAACTTGGCTTGGCTATCCTCTATTTTATTTCACCTCTGGACATTATTCCGGAAATTATAACCGGTCCGGTTGGCTATCTGGATGATCTTGCATTTGCGGCTTACGTCCTTAATGATCTTATTAATAATATTGATAATCAGATAATTATCAGAAACTGGGCAGGGGAAGGCGATATTCTCTACATTGTTAAAAACATTTTAGTCAACGCTGATAAAATGATCGGAAAAGGTCTTTGGGAAAAGATCAAGAAGAGGGTGTAAAGATATTATGCAAAAGATAATAATTAAATTAACCTGATTGCGGACGTCATAATCTTTCGTGAAAAAAATGATATCGACCTTACTCAATGAGTTGAAGACTATTTATTCTGCTAGCAGATATTTTGCCTTTAATTTATTCTCTGAAAAATTATTCTCACTCGTTTTTCACCTTCTAATTGTTAAATACTTCTCTCCCATTGACTATGCGAGTTTTTCGATATTCCTTGGTTTTAATTCTATTGCCGGAACAATACTTGATCTCGGAATACCTATTCATCTTCAAAGACTTGCTTCGGGTAAAAAAATGCTGAATGAATTCTCTGATGCCATATCATTAAGATTCAGTTTCATTCTGTTGCAGATAGTTTCAGCAGTAATTTACCTTATCATCAGTGGTCTTGATAATATCACACTTATTTTAATAATCACTGTCTCTTCATCGATTGGTTCATTGATAAATTTTAATAATCACTTTCTCTTCGGGAAACAGAATTTTAAACTGATCTTTAAAGCGAGTTTTATTTCACGCATTTTTTTAATAACCCTTGTATTAGTCATAATACTTTATTTATCAGAAATTGAGTATATCGCAGCAGCCATGATTTTTGCAAATCTTTTGCAAATTAAAATTATTATTACTGGTGAAAAAGTTTACCCGGAAATGGCAAACAGAATAGCTTTTAGTAATGAATCGTATTCGTTAATTAAACAATCTTTCCCTTTGGGTTTGAACCAGATAATAAATATTCTTTATGACCGCGTTGATATTTTAATTTTACCTATGTTCATTCCGGCGCAAATGATCGCTTCCTATGCTTTTAGTTATCTGATATACAAATTGCCGGTAGTTCTTTTAAGTCCACTTTTTGTAATCTTTTTTAATAAAATTGCAGCCAGACAACAGTCGGAGAAAGTACATTTACTTCAAAAATATTTTGTTATAATATTTATTATCGGATTGTTTCTGGCAATGCTTATCGGATTTATCGTGGCTCCTTTAGCAGAGTATTATATTGGAGCAAAATTTTCATCTGTTGAGGAAATAATAAAGATATTAAGTTTTGCGTTTGTATTTCTCGCAATGAATTCAATAACCGGTATATATTTAAATGCTTCAGGTAAATATGAGAAAGTTTTGGCATCTTCAGTTTTGGGATTGAGTGTAAATCTGATCTTCAATTTTATTTTTCTAACGAAATACGGCATCATTGCGGCTGCTTACGCAACACTCTTAACTGAAATTACAATTTTAACTGTCCAGGGATACCAAATATTAAGAAAGAAATAATAATTTTAGGAAAATTTCCAGAGTCTCAGATTGATGATGCACCTGTTCAATATGCCGGCAGAATGAGGGATTACTTTAGTGAAAGGCAAGATATGCTTTTTATTAATTATTTTTGGGATGGTCGAAAATTCAACTTATTCAAAAAACTTTTTGGTTTTAGCAAGGAAACAAATAATAGGGTGACTGCTGGTATATTTCCCATGCTAAAAATCATTTTTTATGAAAATAAGGCTCACATAATCCACATTATTAATCTTGCAAATTTCAGTTTGCCCATATTAATCTTTTCATATTTTCGGAGCATGCAGATAATATACTCTGTTCACGGCTTCGCAAAGTCAGAAATTGTTAAGTTTCGGAAATCGATTGGGTTCAGAGAAACAAAAACAATTTTTGCTGAGAAAATCATTTTGAAAAAGTCGAATTTATTGATTTTTCATTCAGAGTGGTCTAAACATTATTTTGAATCAAATTTCAAAATAATTAAAGACAAGGTAGTCATTCCTCACGGGATTGAAAAGGTACTGAAGCCGAAGATTAAAAATAAAGCGCGAAAGCAGATAAAAGTCGTTTTTGACGGAGCTGACAGGCCTGAGAAGGGGATAGAATATTTATCAAAAGTGATTGAAAAATCCGGAGCTCAATTCTCTTTTGATCTGTATTGCATGGGGAATAACACGAATTTCGCAAGATCATTTTTTATAAACTTGTCAGAAAAACGGGTCCGGATATTAAAACGCGTTCCGCGAGATATATTTCTTCAAAATTTAAAGGAATCTGATGTTTTTTTATCTCTGTCTGAATATGAAAATTTTGGTATGTCCACTCTTGAAGCAATGGCGAATGGTTTGATTGCCGTTACATCAGAGAATTGCGGAGTCTCGGAATATTTTGATGAGGATATGAAAAAATTTATTGTTGATCCTAAGAACATTGAGAATGTTTTGGACTTGTTAAATGAGATTAGTGAATTCGGTGAAGAAAAAAGGGATTTTTATATTCAGAAGAATATTGAATTTGCAAATAAATTTTCACTCGAGGGACATTTTGAAAAAATTGCCTTGATTTATGAGAGGGGAAACTGATACGTGAGGGTCTTGATCCTGATAAACCAAATCTTAAAAGTGTGTGGCGTCAGCAGTCATGTTTTTAATCTGATATCCGGGTTAAAAAGTATCGAAAATGTTGAAGTGATTTTGGCCTGTGGAGCGAACCAGAATTTTGCCAAGTTTAACAATCTTGGGATCAAAACAATCGTGCTTCCGGAATTAGTTCATGAAAGAAGAAGTTATGTACGATATCTGAAAGGTATTTATAAAATTGCAGATATTTCGAAGAAATACAAAATTGATTTGATCCATTCCCATCATCATTATGCTTCATCGATAGCGAAGCAGGCAAAGAGGCTGACGGGTACTCCAACAATATTAACAAACCATGGAATTCTACCGATTCAGGGGCGACTGAATCATTTCAATTCTGATTATCTGATTACCGTTAATAAGCATGTGACTGAATATTTGAATAATAATAAATTATTTAATCCGGGACGGATATTTGAAATACCCTACGGCATCCCGGTTTTACCCACGAATAATTCATTTAAATCAAAAAAATTAGGCGTTTTATGTGCTTCACGCTTTGTTCCCGAAAAAGGTGTTGATAAATTTATTATATCTGTCTCTGAATTAGAAACTTCTTTATTAGAAAAATGTGAATTTTTTATTGGTGGCGAAGGAACTGAGGAGCCATATTTGCTTAATCTAGCGAAAAAGGTTTCCTCACCAGTAAAATTTTTAGGCCCGATAGCTGATTTACAGGAGCGGTTGAGAAATAATTCAATATTTGTTTTCCCTTCAGTTGCAGATTATGAAGGATTTCCTTTAAGTTTGATCGAAGCCGGGTTGCAAAGCAATCTTATTATCTCTTCAAATTTCCGTGGCTCCGATCATGTATTACAAAATGGGGTTAATTGTCTTCTTTATGATAAGAATATTTCAGGAGATCTGACATTAAATCTTGCACGGGCTATTCAGGATTTTCCGGATTATGAACAAATCAGGGTGAGAACATTTAGTGATTTTACAGAAATTTTTAATTTCCAGGGAATGGTTAATAAAACAATAAAACTTTACGATAAAATTTTACATGAAAAAAGTACTCTTCGTTAACTATCGGTACCCTTCACCGAAAGGAGAGATGTGTTCATTTGGGCAGCATTTTTTTCTGCAAGCCCTCGATGGTTTTGAAGTGCGCGGGATTTGTTTTGGAAAAACCAGTGGCAGATTGGAAAATTTTGAGATTGTCCGGAAAAGTTCAAATAAACTAAAAAAAATCATAAACCTATTTTTAGGCATTCCGCCAAGGATCACCGATACTTCATCCAAGAAATTTCAGAAGCGATTAATTGCGATAATTGATCAGTTCAAGCCTGATTTTATTTACGTCGAACATGTAGTTATGATGCATTATTTTCTTAAACTTCATTATAATTCAAAGATCGTTTTTTTTGACGATGAGAGTGTGATATATATTGAAAAGTTTAATCTTAGAAGAAAAATAATTGAAAGGATTAAAAATTTCAGATTGCAAGTTTACGAAGCAAAGAGCATTGAAAAGGCAGATATCACGATAACGATAACCGGGGAGGAGAGAGACTTACTCCTGAAAAAATTCAACCGCAAGATAATTACGATTCCATATTCCCACGATATCGGGGAATTCAACTATTCATGGCTCCCTGGAAATATCATCAACAAAACTTTGCTTTTTGTAGGGAATTTTGATCATTTTCCAAATCTTGAAGCCGTGGAGTTCTTATTGTCTAAAATTATGCCTGAACTGCAAAAAAACGATTCATCGATCAGGCTGCTAATCGTCGGACGTAACACAAATAAAATTGGTAAAATTCGTTCAAAGAATATAATGGTTCTGGAAAATGTGTCAGATATTAAAAAATACTACTCAGAGTGCTCCATATTTGTTGCACCTATTTTTTCAGGGAGTGGACAAAGAATTAAAGTGATGGAGGCTGCTGCTGTTGGAATCCCGATGATACTAACTTCATTGGCTGCGCTCGGTTATAATTTCAAACCGGGAAAAGACGTTATTATTGCTTCGAATAAGAATGAATTTGTGAATGGTATTCTGAAAATATTTGATAATGATATGACCGATGAACTCCTTCAAATGTCGAAGAATGTAAGTCGGAACATCCGAAATGATTTTTCGAAGGAAATAATCCAGAATAAATTCAGGAGTCTGTTTGAAATCTGATAAGGGAATTAGAATTTTGCATCTTTATCCTAATCTAAAACCTGCCTGCGGCATCACCAGGACAATACAACTAATTACAAATGGTTTGGATTCCGGATTTTCGCATTTTGTTGCATGTTATGAATTTGATGAGAATGTTAAAAATTCCATTAAATATGACAAAATATGTCATTTATTAAATCATAAAATTTTTGTCCTCAAGATACTTTCTGACATATATCTAATTTGGAATTTTGTCCGGAATAATAAAATTGATATTCTCCATTCATATCACAGGCATTTTAGCATTTTATCCTTCATTATTTCGAAATTCACCAATAATAAGACTGTAATCAGCGCTCAAAGCATTGTTCACAATCATCGCAAAATTAGTTACTTGTCAAAGAATATTATTGCTTGTTCTGAATTTGTGAAAAAACACCTGAACGGCTATTTCAGAATCCCAGATTCAAAGATCAGTGTCATATACAACATGGTATCGCCCCAGGAGTTTCATGCTCCCAAAGTTATTGATGCAAGAAAATCTATTTATACAGTCGGATTTGTGGGCAGAATTGATTTTACTGAAAAGGGCATAGACACACTAATTGATCTAATCAGGCTCAAATATGCAGTAACCAATAATCAGGCGATAAGGTTCATGCTGATTGGTGATGGAGTTGATTTCGGGATTCTTAAAACAAGAATTGATGAACATAAACTGCCAATTGAGCTTATTAAGGAAACGACACAGGTTCGGCAATACTACGAATTATTTGACCTGTTTATTTTGCCGTCAAAAATTGAACCTTTTGGTATTGTACTCCTGGAAGCCGGGATGATGGGGATACCTGTGATTGCAAGAAGAACCGGCGGGATACCCGAAATAATAGAAGATGGACTTAGTGGTTTTCTATATGAAACAAATGAGGAACTTTTTACTAAAATTGAAATGCTTAGATTTGATTCTCAATTAGTACAACGACTAACATCAACTTTACGGCTGCGAATTTTAGATAAATTTTCAAGCACTCGTATTCTTCCACAATATAAAGCATATTACGGAAAAGTAATGCAGCAATGATTTTAAATACTTTAATTAAAAAATCAGAGATTTCAGAAAGGTCTGAATATTCACAGGATGAAATTGTTAAAATACTAGTAGCAAAGGGTAACAATACAACATTTGTTAATCCACACTCATATTTGATTCTCAGGGGTCAAACAAACTTATTGGATATTTTTGATTACATTCTAAGCGATGGTATTCTGGTTACCAAACTACTTAACATTTTATTAAATGTTAATAGGCAAAGGCTTAGTTTTGACTTTAGCTCCTTAGCGAAACAAGTGCTTGAATCTGCATCAAAAAATGGCCTCTCCGTTTATTTTATCGGTGCATCAGAATCAGCCATTGAAAAATTTATCATGACGATAAAAATTAAGTACCAAAATATTATTTTAAAAGGCTTTAGAAATGGTTATTTTAATAATAAAGAAGAACTGAATTTATCAATTCGGGAAATAGTTCAATTGAAACCTGATATTGTTATTGTGGGAATGGGCTCCGGAAAACAGGAAGAGTACATTAATGAATTGCTAATGAGCAACTATAAAGGTGCAACTTTTACGTGCGGGGCGTTCATTGAGCAATCCTCGGAAAAACTCGAATTCTACCCATCTTTAATTAATAAATTTCATCTCAGATGGCTTTTCCGAATATATCATCAGCCCTCTCTTTTGTCTCGATATATTTTTAGATATCCGTTATTTGTGCTAATATTTTTTTATGATTATTACCAGTTTAGAAAATCCGGGAAATAATATGAAACCGATCAGATTACTAAGTGCCTTAATTTTGTCATCCTTTATTATCTCAACATCATTGTTTGGTCAGAATCAAACCATTAATGTTGGAAAAAATTCTTTTTCGATCAGTATTCCGCGGCTCAAATTAAATTATCAAGATGTTAAAAAAGGCAAGTTTAATTTCAGAATTTATAATGAGTCTTTACGAGATTCCACTGACAGCCCATTTCAGTTACCATCTCAATCAGTTTTTATTGCTTTGCCTTTCGGAAGTAAACCTGTTATTAAATTGAAGGCACAAAGTGAAACTGTATCAGAGAACATGATCCCGGTTTCTCGTTTTGACATAATTGATGATGCCCGCTTTAACGAAATCAACAAACAAGATCTGATTAAAAAATCAGATGATTATCCCGGAAAGGTTAGTGGTTTTTACGAGTATCGTGAATTTTATTATGCCGAAGTTATAATTAATCCCGTGAGGTACGATCTGTCAACAAATTCAATAAGACAGGCTGAATCAATTATGATCGATGTGAATTTTGGTGAAAATACTTTCGTTCCGACACCTAAACCGATAATTACCGGAACCGATTTTGACAGGATTTATAACAGCCTTTTTATAAATGCTTCGATTGCAGGTAATTATATTAGTTCCGGGAGAAAAGCAAGTAATAATTTAACAAGTTGGTATGAGAATAATAAAGAATATGTAAAACTGACAGTGGGTTCTGATGGAATATACCGTGTCAGTGGTTCAGATCTCGAAGCTGCAAGTATAAATACTTCCAATATTTCCACAGCTACACTTAAACTTTACTTAAGAGGGCAGGAAATACCGATATATCTTAAAAATAATAACGCAAATAGTTTTTCAGCCGACAATTATTTTGAGTTTTATGCTGAGAGGAATTATCCGCAAATATCTCATAGAATAATCAACGCACCAGAGGAACCATATAATGAGTTTTTAAACAGATATACAGATTCAACATATTATTTCCTTACCTGGGATGGTATTCCGGGACTCAGGATCGGAGTTAATAGCGTTATTACTCCAAATCTTACAGATACTCTTGATTACTATACTCACAAATATCATTATGAGGAAAATACTCTTTATCAACCATTAAGTAATATTGAGTCCGAAAACCAGGCTCCGGATTTTGTCAGGAATAAAACATGGATATTTTCACAGACAAAGTGGTTCTATGGTAACAGATATTACAATTATAAATTCCCTGTCTCTCAATTAAAGAGCGGAGGAAAGGCAGATATTTATTATAAGGTAATTAGTGCAGGTGCTTCTGAGTCTATGGGATCGCACACATTGACCTTGAAATATAATAATACAACAATCGATTCCCAGGTTATCAACAGATTCGATCAATGTCTTCTCAGCGGTGAGGTTTTTAATTCACAGCTTATAGAAGGAATTAATGAATTTCAGGTAAATAATACTGCCCTTAATCCGGCAGTTAATACATTGTCGCCGGATTGGTTCGAAATTGATTACGACCGGATAATAAATCTGGCTGATAATAAACTGATATTTCAAATTGTCAGGGATTTACCTGTGAAGGAGAGAGTTATTAAGATCGATGGGGTAACCGGATCTGATTTCACCCTTTATAGAATACTCCCGACTTTTTCAAAAATCGAAAATTTCAATATTCAGAATGATAAATTATACTTCACTGATAGCGTTGGGACAGGCTATAAATATGCAATTTTCAAGGGATCAAATATCTTAAAGCCTTCAGTAAAACTAAAAGGTTTGTTTTTTGACTTGATTAACAACCTTAACTCAGCAGATTATATCTGTATAACGCATCCAAAATTTATGACTTCCGCAGAAACTTACACTCAGGAGGTTGAAGGCATATATGGACTATCATCAGTACTCATAAATATTAATGATATATTTGATGAATTCGCTTATGGCTTTCCATATCCTGAATCAATCAGGGATTTTCTGAAAGCATATTATGACAACCAAACATTAAAGCCAGAATATTTATGCTTGATCGGTGATGCAAATAATGATTATAAAAGTTACAGATTCTTAAACGATGGTGTAGTCGGAGGGGGGAATTATGTCCCATCATACGGAAACCCGGTATCTGACAATTGGTACTCAGTCTGGACTGATGGCAGTATGAATCTTCCATCACTCCTGACGGGAAGAATTCCAATTAACGAGGTCGCCGAACTCGAAGTTTATAAAGCAAAATTGCTTAATAATTTTGAACAACCCTTCGATGAATGGAACAAAAATTATATCCTATTTTCCGGTGGTCCCGCTAATTCACCCAGTGAAATAGCCCAACTAAAGGCAGTGAACGACAGGATTATCAATGAGATTATCTCACCGGTGCCAATAGCAGGAAATTTTACTCATTTTTACAAAACAACCACACCTGTTTCAGACTTTGGCCCTTACACACCGGCGGAGTTTAATGAAACAATCAAAAAAGGCAGTCTGATTGTCTCCTATATAGGACATTCGGGAACAGCGACATGGGATAATTCAATTAGCGATACCAAACAATTAAAAAGTGAATCTGGCAAACATGCAATGATGACAGATTTTGGATGTTCGACGAATAAGTTTGCAGAGCCGGATATCACAGCTTTCGGAGAAAGATTTGTATTGGAAGAGGATGGAAATGCGCTTGGCTATATTGGTAATTCATCACTTGGCTTCTTTTCAACTTCAACCTCAACTCCTGTCTATTTTTATGAATCCCTTTTACTCGAAGGAAATACGGTTGCGGCAGCTGCACATCTTGGAAGTAAAATAAAGTTATTTCAGCAGAATGGTTTGTCGCAAACGAATCGTATTTTTGCCTATACTTCACTGCTGATGGGCGATCCAAGTTTACAAATTCGTTTACCAGATAAACCGGATCTGGAGATCAATGCTTCAGATATCGTACTTATTAATGATAGATTAAATGACCAGACTGATTCCGTCAAATTTCTTTGGACAATTAGAAATATTGGATTGGCTTCAAATGACAGTATGGAACTGAAAACATCTCATTTTTTTAAGGGACGTGAAATCCAGACATTTTCTCGCAGAATAAAGATTCCGGATTATATCGAATCGATTAATTTAAGTTTCCCTGTGAAGGATTCTTCAGGTATTCATAATTTCCAATTTTCGGTTGATGCCATATCAGAAATTATAGAGTTGAATGAAAACAATAATTATTATGAGAACTCCCTTCTGGTCAATTCAACTAAATCAAAAAATTTAACCCTTTACGAATTTGAAAATGCTTTTGCAAACAATTTCAGAGTTTTAAATCCATTCGATGAAAGAGCAGATTCTGTTGTTTATGAAGTACAGAGAGCATCTGATTTCAATTTCACACAGGATTTTCAGCAATTTGAAAAGAAAGCCGAGCCATTCTTTACCAAGATTTTATTTTCACCATCAGATAAAGCCAGAACATGGCTTAGATACAGAATTAAGGGTGACTCAGACTGGGGAGAAAAGTTTTCATTTTTTAATAGCGGCAGCGGTGATTTTTTCCTGGGCGATTCACTTGCATTCAGTAATCAGATCCTTGAAAATTTCCAATATTCTGAAAACAGTTTAAAGATAAAAAGAGACACTATTGAGCTAGGAGTTTTATCAGCAGGTTATTACGCAGGGGCTAATGCACTTATTACTAAAAACGGAGTCAATTTACTCTCAAATTCTTTTTTTGCTGGTATGGGAATTGGCGTTTTTGATCCTGTCACTTTTAATGCTGATGCTGTTAATTGGTACCAACTTTTTGGAAATCCAACTACTGTTCAGGAATTAGCAGACTTTGTATTATCAATCCCTGATAATAAAATAGTATTGGTTGGGGTTGCAGATGAAGCTAGGAATAACCTCAGCACCAATTTAAGGGATAATTTGAAAAACAGGCTCGGTAGCACAAAAATAGATTCTTTGCAGTTTCGCGGGTCCTGGGCTATTATTGCGATGACTGGTGCCACTCCACAGGTCTTTGATGAACAGGTCAGGGGACCTTACAATGGGGCAATAACTCTGGCAAATGATTTTAGTGCATTTAAGGAGACAGCCAAAATGCTCAGTCTTCCTTTATCTCATTTTGTTGAGTCAAATAGTCTGTCCGCTGACCTGATTCAGCCGCTCGGCAGCAGTATAAGTATCTATCCCGTGGTGAAATATGAAAATGGACTTACTGATACGCTGGATGCTTTATCACTCATAAATTCATCAGCAGATTTGAATTCTGTAAATAGCGACAGTCTTAGTGAACTTCGCTTTCTTATTGATGCTAAAGCATCAGTCGAAGGAGTTTCACCTGAAATAAATTCGATACGGATTAATTATTCCGCTTTGCCTGAGATAGGTACAAATTATGAAGGAGTGAGTGTGAATCAGGATACCTTGCAGCAAGGGGAAATGCTTGAATTCAAATATTCTGTATTCAATTCTGGTTCATCAAATGCAGACAGTGTTCGTGTGAAAATTGAGATGGAAAGAAGTGCGTCGAGTAAGGAAGTTTTGTCTGATGAAATAATTGGAATAATTAATGCTGCAGGCAAAGTTGACCGGCAACTTGATATTAATACTAATTATGAAGTGGGTGAGCGTAAGATTACTGTGACAATTGATCCGGAGAATTCTCTTAAGGAGATGTATAAGGAGAATAATTCATATTCAAAGAAATTTTATGTAATTGGCGATAGCACGAAACCAACTCTAAAGGTAACTTTTGATGGTACTGATGTTTTTGACGGCGATTATATTAGTTCACATCCGGCTATTCAGATTGATCTCTTTGATGCTTCATCAGTCCCAATCACTGACACAAATTCGATCAGAATAAGACTCGATAATAAACCGGTTTATTATTCTGGGAATAATGATCTTACAATCAATTATAGTGCTTCGAATCCAAAAGTGAGCATTACATACACACCATCACTTTCTGATGGGCGCCATGAACTGACACTTTTCGCGGCAGATCAGAGTGGTAATCTTGCTGATTCGAATGGTTACAAAAAGATTTTCACCGTGAGCAATCAGCTTAAGTTTATAGACTTGTTTAATTATCCTAATCCTGCTCAGACAGAAACTTTCTTTACATTCAGACTTTCTCAGTTGCCAGATGAACTGAAAATCCTTATTTATTCAGTTTCAGGAAGGCTAATAAGAGAAATTGAACCCGTAGCTTCTGAACTAAAATATGATTTCAACAGAATTTATTGGGATTTACGTGACCAGGACGGTGATTTTATTGCTAATGGTGTATATCTGGCCAAGATTGTGATGAAAAGAGAGGAGGAAACAGTCGTTGAGACAATAAAAATTGCTAAAGTAAAATAGAGTCGCAATTCTTTAAGTGTTTTAGCTGGGCATTAAAGAATAGTGTTCTGATTATTTTTCGCAGATAATACTAAGGCGATTGAATAATAAACGGTGCATGCAAAAATACAGGTCGATCTCTATTTGAGTGCCTTTGTATCGTGAATATAGGATCGCTTTATTCCCCTCGAGGATTTTGCTGTTTAGGAAAGTTTAGTTGAATTGCTTCGAAAATATTTCTTGCAATAGCCTCATGGGTTTTTTCAGAAATGTGCCTATGTCCATATCTTCTATGAATTTCAGTTGAATGAATTTCAGAGACTAGCTGATCAAAACTGACCAGGATATCGCAGAATTTCCGGGGATGATTTTTTTGAATTAAATCCAATGATGCAACTGCCTGTCCCTCCGAATTAATAGCCGGAATATCAACTATGATCAGCTTTGCTTTATAAATTAAGCAGACATCATATATTTTTTCAAGGAGTTTTTCAGTGAGTTTAATCCCATATTCTTCAATACTTGTGTCGATACTTACCGCATATTCCAGGTTTTCATTATGCGCATTTGATATGGACTTTGATTTAAAGTAATTCCATACATTGTTGAATATAAATGAATAGGAATACGAATTTGAACTCAGCCACTTGAATAAAGAAAAACTGTATAATAATTGCTGAATTTCAGTCCCCGGTGCATATTCCCAGGAAATATTGATTAGAGAGTCATTTCTGAGTCCGAACAGTTTTGTTCGTAAATTATCTTGATAATCATTATTGAAGAAGCCAATTACAACAAAATCGGGCTTATATTTTAATCCTTCTTCTTTAAGAAAAACGAATTCTTCTGCTGTACTGAATCCGGATACTCCGGTATTTAAAACCTCACATTTGTGACCAGAATCCCTGAACATATTTTCAAGCCGCGATGAGAACGTTGAATCCTGTGAAACCTCAAATCCGAGTGTCTGTGAATCTCCAACAGATAAGATTCTGATCATATCTTCACTCTTCCAATAATCAGAATTTTGATAGTTTCTAAATCCCTTGTTATTAATTGTAAAATCCCATCTGCCCTCGATACTCTGATGAGTGAATTTTTGATTTGGCATGTGTCTTCGCAGAATATAATCACCATACGAAACAGATTCATGAAATCTTGGGAATAAAACAATGTTTTCGGAAAAAAACATCCTTAGAATTCCCTCGCTCATCACGAATCCTAAAGCGATTCCTGCGATCACGAGGAGAATATTTTTTAACAAATTTGATAGAAACATTTTCTCTGGGCTTTAATAGATAATTACATTGCAGGTAAAGATACCGTTATCATTAAAATAATTTGAGTTGTGATTAAACGTTTTTTTATATTAATATTTTAGAATTTCTACACACTACGGAGTTAAAATAATGAAAAAAGTGTTGTTATTAATGTTGTTTGTTTTTTTAACGAACAATTTCTTTGCTCAACATCCCAATCTTAAAGATAAAGAAGGATATGTTGGCGGAGGATTAGGAATGTCATGGATAGACGGGGATCCGTATTATTCCTTCAGAATTTTCCCTGAGTTTTCGTTTTCGAAAATAGGGCTTGGACTTGATCTTAGGCTTGATTTTGATAAATCTGGCAGCCTTAGGAAGGAAAACTATAATGAATTTAGTGATTATCTTAGCATTATTCGTTATTTGCGTTATGGTTTCAAAGGTGACCCGGTTTATGCGAGGCTGGGTGCTCTTGACTATGCGACATTAGGACATGGTTCCATTGTATATTTGTATAATAATAGTACAAGTTTTGACACCCGAAAGGTAGGTCTTGAACTTGATGTTGATTTTAACAAATTTGGATTCGAAACTGTATACGGAAACTTTCTTCAATCAGGATTATTAGGTTTCAGGGGCTATATTCGCCCGCTGCAGTTTACAGCCATGTCAAAAATTCCTGTCTTGGGAAATCTTGAAGTTGGTGCCACAGTAGCGGCTGATATGGATAAGCGTTCCAATGTTACATCCTCGGTAATAAATGCAAATACCGGACAATTCGATCCTGTAGAAAATGGGTCGATGACTATTTATGGTTTTGATCTTGGGCTGCCAATAGTTAAAGCAGGAGCCTTTAATTGGGATATTTATTTTGATTATTCGAAAATTGCAGATTATGGAAGCGGTAGCGCAGCTGGTACAAAACTTGCATTAAATGGTCTGGGTCTTCTAACTGCCAGCCTTAAATTCGAAAAACGTTTTAATAACGATCAGTACATTCCGAGTTATTTCAACTCATTATATGAAATCGAAAGATTAAATTTTAATCCTGTCGATGGGAATGTGCAGTCAAAGGCTTCATTCCTCCTTGCTGCGACGAATATCGGAAACGGTAATTATGGTGAACTGCAGATCGGTTTACTTGGCTTGCTGAATATTCTTGGAAGTTATCAGAGACTTGACAAAGCACCCAACAGCGGAATCTTACACTTGTCTGCCGATATATCACCAAAGCAAGCACCATTTGTTGCCCGTGCTGGATATGACAAGGCAGGAATCGGAAATGAGTCAGCAATATTTAAGGTTGATGAAAGGACATTTATGTTTGCTGAACTTGGTTATAAGCCAATGAGTTATTTGCTCGTTTCGTTTGTCTATACCTGGACATTTACTCCAATGAGGGATGCTGATGATAATGTGATATCTTATGTGCCACAGAAAAAAGTTGAGCCAAGAATCTCATTTATTTATCCTCTCGGAATGTGATGTATTACGCAATCATTTAATATATCCTGCCGGATTTAGCTTTGATCCGGCAGGATATATTTTTATTCGCTTCGATTTGTTTATCTGATCACAATCAAATAATCACAGAGAATCGGAATTAAATTAATGAATTGACAAATATCGCAAATTCATCTACTGTATAGAAGTAATAATCGCTTCCCGCTTTTTCGACCTCTTCCTTTCCATAACTGTCCCACAAAACTGAAGCAATATGACATCCGGAATTCCGGGCTGCTTTAATATCATGGATTGAATCTCCAACGAACAGTATTTCATCAGTATTCAGATCATACTTCTCAGCAAAGGAGAGTATTCCTTCGGGACTTGGTTTATGGGTCTTCACATCATCGCCTGTCATTACATGGTCAAAATACCTACTCAAACCAGTCTCCTTAAGAGTGATCAATGTACTCCGCCTGCCTTTCCCGGTATAAATCCCTAATGGATATCCTTTCTCTTTAATTGACTTTAGCACATCTTCAAGTCCTGCATAAACATTGACCATAGTGCTATGATTCGCACTGTAAAAACTGAAGTAATCAATTTGTGCTGCGTCGAAATCTTTTTCCATTAATTGCCTGATAATTGTTTCTTCTGTCGGACCGAAAAAATCAATAATTTCATTCAGAGTGTAAGAACGTTTCATGTATTTTTCGGTGACATGATTGAATGAACTGATGATCAGATCGCCTGTGGCGGTCAGTGTTCCATCAATATCGAAAATGAATCCTTGGTATGCCAAGTAATTACCTCAGGTTAAAAGAAATGATTGAACCATCCATATTTGCCGCAATAAAACTTTTCTTGCCGGTTTTGATCAACGAGTGAATTCGGGAATCGCCTAGAAATAAAACCGATGTCACGTTAAATTTTTTATCTATTTTATATAAATGTCCGTTTTTTGATGCAAGAATTATGTTATCCCCAGCCTGATATAAATTTGAGGGCAGGGTATCAATATCATTAAAAGCTTTAATTGTTTTTTTTATTTTGCCTGACTTTGCATCTATAATTGAAATTTTCCCATCAATTCCTTTTATATAGATAGCTTTTTTATCATCCGACAAGCCGATTGATTCCCACGCACTGGTTTTTTCGACAGTCCAGTTTGTCTTACCGATAAGCATTTCAATTGAATGGACTTTTTTATCCGGAGTTGTAAAGTAAATATTTCTGCCATCGGTAACAGGAGGACATGCTGCCGGGCTATAATAGAAAGATGGATTATTACTCCACTTCCATATAACAAGTCCGGTTTTTGCTTCAACACAATAGAATGTCCCGTCCCATGCACCGAAATAAATTCGATCATTCCATATCCGAGGTGTGGACTCGATCATTCCGGAACTGAGCTTATTCTTCCAAATCTGCTCAAGAGTTTCGAGATCATAACAATGAAGAGTTCCATCAGAAGTAGCAAAAAGCACTGCGGACTGAGATTCCGATTCTTTTGGCACCATTAATCGCTTATCCCATTTATAGTCCAGTATAGCAAGACCTGAAGTAATAAGATTTTCGAATCCAATAGCCATTATGTTTTCCCCTGACTTTTCATCAAGAGTTATCAAATCACCTGGCGCCGAGGCAAATGCAACAATACCATCCGCCGAAACAGGTTTGTTAATAATTTTTCCGGGACTTTTGTAAGTCCAGAGCTTTTCACCCTTATCATCGTAGCATAAAAGTTCTCCAGAGAGTGTTCCGACCAGGATTTTTGAATCATAATATTCTAGCGGTGCCAGAAGACTTTTAAAGTTATCATGAATCCAGTTCACCTCAATATCTTTGGTGTAGTATTGTAATGAATCAATGCGAGTAAAAGAAATGGTATCAATACGACTTATGGAAAGCCAATTATTGATTATTCCGTCTCGTTCAACTTCAGCATAATGAACCGAATCGTTTGTGACAGTAACAGCTGTAAAACCCCAAGAATCGTTATTCTTACTCAGGTTTGACCTTGCCAGTACATTATTAAAATCAAAATCACTAAATAATTTGTTAACGTGATAGTGCCCTGAATGGTAGAGAACATTGTCGTCAGCAAAAATATTAGTTAATTTGAACCAGTTATCAGTTTCACCATCTAATGGATGATGAGTGAAAACCATAAAATCTTTCGCTTTGGATTTTGAAACTAAATCACTTGTCCAGGAAATATCTTCAGGAGAGAGATGCCCTCCTCCACCTTTCCATAATATTCCGGTATTTAGGCCGATAAAAAGAGAACCCTCAATTTCAAAACTAAATTTGTCATCTTTCCACAATTCAAAGAATTTTGTTCCGCAGGAACTTGACCATTTAGTATCATGGTTCCCTGGCAGCACGTAGTATTTTACCCTGAGTTTATCGAGTATTTCTTTGGCTTTTTCAAGCTCCTCGTTTTTTCCTTTCTCGGTTATGTCTCCCGAAACTATAACGAATTTGTAGCTGTTATCCATATTAATCAGAGCTATTGCGGAGTCAAGTTCCAGATCAGCATTTTTATATCCAATATGTGTATCGGTTATCCAAGCAAATTTGTAGTCATTGGATTCGACAGGTTTTGATATTGCTGAGATCAGGATCACATAAATAATAGCAAAAAGCATTTTGTGCGATGGCTTAAGATTATTTGAATCAAATTTCATTTTTTTAGTTTACTTTCTGTTGCCAGAACTATTTTATTCGAAAATGTATTGGATTAAAAATTTTGTCCGTAATTAAAATATCAACCACTCAAAAGAATTCATATGCCTAAACTGATAAAACTCTGCATTTTTTCTCCGAAATCATGCTAAATTGATTTGATGTTCTATTGTTTTAATGCAAAGAGGCAAATCAGATTGTAATTGCTCAGTAGTATGGTTATTTTATAAGTTTAAATTTTACGGCACATGGAAAATATAAGAAATTTTTGCATCATAGCTCATATAGATCACGGTAAGTCAACTATTGCCGATGGGCTTCTTTCTTTTACAAAAACGATTTCGGTAAGAGAAGAGAAAGAACAACTGCTGGATAGTATGGATTTAGAGCGGGAGCGCGGAATCACAATAAAATCTCACGCTATCCAGATGAAATACAAAGCTCGTAGCGGAGAGAATTACATCCTCAATCTAATTGATACACCTGGACATGTCGATTTTACATATGAAGTCTCACGTTCATTAGCAGCCTGCGAAGGCGCATTATTAATTGTTGATGCCGCACAAGGGGTTGAAGCACAAACAATAAGCAATCTGTATCTAGCAGTAGAAGCTGGGCTTGAAATAATACCTGTTCTAAACAAAATAGATTTACCAAGTTCAATGGTCGATGCAGTTTCGCAGCAGGTGATTGATCTGTTAGGCTGCAAAAAAGAAGAGATAATTCTTGCGAGCGCAAAACAGAGATTAGGTATTGAGGAAATTCTCGAAGCTGTTGTAAAAAGAGTTCCGCCGCCCAAAGGCGATCCTGAAAAGCCTCTCAAAGCTCTGATCTTTGATTCAATATTTGATGCTTATCGGGGCGCTATAGCATACGTCAGAGTGTTTGAAGGCACCATACGCGAGAAGGATCAGCTTAGGTGTTTCGCAAATGATAAATATTTTTTGGCAGAAGAAGTCGGTACATTAAGATTAAGCAAAATCAAAAGCAAAGAACTTAGTGCCGGAAATGTTGGTTATGTAATCGGCGGTATAAAAGATGTGCATGATGTTAAAGTCGGCGATACAATCACTTCTGTCCGCGGAGGAGCGCCTGAACCACTCCCGGGTTATCAGGAGATTAAACCGATGGTGTACAGCGGGTTATTCCCCACAAACTCCGATGATTTTGAAGATCTTAGAGAGTCCCTGGATAAATTGAAACTGAATGATTCATCATTGCTTTATGTCCCTGAAACCTCAGTCGCTCTGGGTTTTGGTTTCCGTTGCGGTTTTCTTGGGATGCTTCATATGGAAATTATCCAGGAACGGCTTGAGCGGGAGTTCAATCAATCAATTGTTACCACTTTACCAAATGTCGAGTACATTTTGTATAAAAAAAATGGTGAAGAAATTGTAATAGACAATCCTGCGGACATGCCTGACGCCGGACATATTGAAAGGATTGAAGAACCTTATGTAAGGGCTCAAATTGTGACACCAAGTGAATTTGTTGGCAACATTATGAAACTGGCAATGGAGAAACGAGGTGTTTATATCAATACTACCTATATTGACCCCACAAGGGCGGATATACAGTATGAATTTCCATTATCTGAAATAATATTTGATTTTTATGATAAACTGAAGTCAACTTCCAGAGGTTATGCATCCTTGGATTATGAGTTTAAGGATTACCGTGACAGTGATTTGGTTAAACTTGATATTATGCTGAACGGTGAACCGGTGGATGCATTATCCGTTATTGTGCACAGGTCGAAATCATTTGAATACGGAAGACGAGTATGTAATAAATTAAAGGATCTGATTCCACGTCAGATGTTTGAAATTGCAGTACAGGCAGCTATCGGGACAAAGGTTATTTCAAGAACCAATATAAAAGCCCTGCGCAAAAATGTAACAGCTAAATGTTATGGCGGCGATATTACAAGAAAGCGGAAACTGCTCGAAAAACAGAAGGAAGGGAAGAAAAGGATGAAACAGGTCGGAAATATTGAAATCCCGCAGGAAGCTTTCCTCGCAGTCCTGCAACTTGAAGAATAATCTATTGTATAAGCAATAAATCTTTGGATCGTCCTTGATATATCTCCTAAAAAAATATTTTTTAAAGAAAGAAACTGCTCGTAATAACAAAATTGGCAGGAAGTTACTCCACTTCATAAGAAATTTTGCCATTGCACTTTTTGCCGCACTTATTATTAAGACATTTGTTCTGGAAACTTCACGAGTCCCCACGGCTTCTATGGAGGGGACTATTCTTACCGGCGATTTTCTCTTCGTAAATAAATTTGTTTATGGATCATCCTCTCCAAGGAATATTCCTTTTACTGATATTCGGGTACCACATTTCAGTTTTCCATTTATCAGGGAGCCGGAAAGGAATGATGTTATTGTTTTTGAGTATCCCGGTGACCGGGATGAAATATTTCATGATGATTTTACTAATTATGTGAAGCGTTGCGCTGCCTTACCCGGAGATACTTTGCAGATTATTGATAAAGTGGTTTATATTAACGGTGAAGCGGCAGAAAAATTCCCGGGTATTCAGCATATTAGAAGATATACAATTCCTGCCAGTATTCCTGATCAAAATATTTTTCCAAGAAAAAGCAATTGGAACGCTGATAATTATGGGCCGCTGGTAATTCCTGCTAAGGGACAGAGTGTTGGACTCACAATAGAAAATATTGAAATTTATCGCACACTGATCGACAGGGATTTTGGCAGGCGTGTTGTATTGATTGAAGGCGATAGTATTAATATCAACGGTGAGTATTGTGATGATTATGTTTTCAATGATGACTATTACTTCGTATTAGGAGATAATCGTGATGATAGTGCAGACAGCCGTTATTGGGGATTTGTCCCAAGAAGGAATATTCTGGGAGAGGCTATGATGATTTATTGGTCATGGAATCCTGGTGTGCCTTTCAGTGATATTTTTGGATTGCTTTCCACGATTAGGTTAAATAGAATTGCAAAAATTATCGACTAAATTAATTATTGAAAATTTAATGAAACTGGAAATACATGAGCCCTTTTTCTTCAAAAAACAGTAAGCAGAATAAAAACAAAATTCAGAAAGACTTTTTTCACCGGACGTGGAAATCAGCTAAAAGTTTGATCTTTATTCTAATAATAGCGCTTTCAGTAAAGAATTTCTTGATTGAAACTTCCAGGGTTCCGACCGGATCTATGGAGAATACAATTCTTGTCGGCGATTTTCTTTTTGTGAATATGTTCATTTATGGTTCGACTTCATTCCGCACGATTCCATTCACAAATATCAGGCTGCCTCATTTTTCACTGCCGGCATTCCGCGAACCTGAAAAAGGTGATATCGTCGTTTTCGAATATCCTGGCGACAGGGATGAACTACTTCCCGAAATAGTAAATAATTATGTTAAAAGATGTATTGGAACCCCTGGAGATACACTGCATATCACAGACAAAGTTGCCTTCATCAATGGAGATGAAGTTTTCAAACCGGAGCATATTCAGTACAGAAACAGAATTACAGTTCCTGCGGGAATTCCTGAACCATACATTTTTCCCAAAAACAGCGGGTGGAATCCAGATAATTACGGACCTCTTCTAATACCTTCGAAAGGTGATACGATCCGTCTGACAAGATCCAACATTGAAATCTATAGAACATTGATAAACAGGGAATTTGAGCGCAGTGTTGTCAGTGTTTCCGGAAATAAAATACTAATTGACGGCAAAGTGACAGATGATTATGTTATCCAGGATGATTACTATTTTATGATGGGAGACAACCGAGATGAGAGTGCCGATTCACGTTACTGGGGTTTTGTTCCGCGAAGAAATATTATGGGCAAAGCATTAATGATTTATTGGTCATGGGACCCATCAATTTCGTTCTTTAATCCGATTAAATTGCTGAGTTCAGTTCGTCTTGACCGAATCGCAAAACTTGTAGATTGATTTTGGTATTTTCCAGTGTTGTCAAATCAGTTATTTTGAAGAATAAAAGAATGTGGAATACATGAAAAAATTACTCATTGCCATATTTGTCTTTGCTTCAATTGCATTTGCAAAAGAACAAAAGTACCTTATCATATTTAAAGATAAAGGAATTTATGAGAATTTTAATCTTAAGCAAATGGATAAAAATTTTCTGAACAGTACACTGAAACTGAATGACAGAGCAATAGCCCGGCGAATAAAATCGATGGGTGAGGATATGATAAGATGGGAAGATTTCCCTGTTTACGATGCTTATATCAGGGATATCGAAAATAATGGGATAAAAATTCTTCGTGTACTCAAATGGTTCAATGGAGTATCGGCTTTTTTGTCCGAGAATGAAATTAGCATGCTCAAAAAACTGGATTATGTTAAAAAAATTAAAAAAATAAGACAATTTATTGATCGGTCTGCCCCAATTAATGCTGCGTCTTTGCCATTATCCAAATTAGTATTTGCCTCAGACTATGGTTATTCACTCGATCAGGCTGTTTTGTCAGAAATTCCAAGAGTTCATCAGGCAGGTATCAAAGGGACGGATGTTATAATTGGTGTTCTTGATACCGGATTTGACTGGCAGAATCATATTTCATTAAATACAAGAAACGTTATCAATGAATATGATTTTGTATTTAATGACGGAATCACAAGGGATGAGGCAAATGATACACCCGGACAGCATAATCATGGCACTTATTGTTTTTCTATTTTGGGGGGCTATGACCCGGGTAATTTGATCGGTCCGGCTTATGATGCGGCTTTTATTCTTGCAAAAACCGAAGATATTCGCTCGGAAAAACATATCGAGGAAGATAATTATGCTGCGGCACTCGAATGGATGGAAGCTCAGGGAGTTGATATTACATCATCTTCCTTAGGATATACCGAATTTGACGCAGGTCAGGGTTCATATACTTATGCCGATATGGATGGAGAGACGACAATTGTTACACAGGCTGCTGAACTTGCATTTCAGAGGGGAGTTGTTACATTCTCTGCGGCAGGTAATGAAGGGAATTCCGCCTGGTATTATCTCTCGGCTCCATCTGATGGATTTAACACCATTGGGGTCGGAGCATTATCTGCTCTTGGGACACGCGCATCATTCAGCGGGCATGGACCCAGTTATGATGGAAGAATTAAACCTGATGTCTCCGTTCTTGGAGTATCCGTTTTTGGAGCATCAACCGGTGCAGGAATTTATACCTTCCAATCCGGCACTTCGGCTGCAACACCTATTGCTGCCGGTATTGCAGGATTGTTATTATCTGAATACCCACATCTCAGTAATTATCAGGTCAGAAAAATTTTTCATGAATCTTGTGATAATTCGGCAGTTCCTGATAATGAGAGAGGTTACGGACTTCTTTCAGCAAAAAAGGCGCTTTCATTTCCTAATATTCAACGAATAGCCTCTGACTACAGGCTGAATAAGATTTTCTTTCCTGATTCAGCTCAGCAGATAAATGGCGTGACAATCCACCTAAGCAGGAATGGAAGCAGTTTTATGTCTTACACAATGATACAAAAAGATTCAATCAGATTTTTTTACGATTTTTCCGGATTTTCGAGTTCTGATACATTGGAATTTTATTTTGAAATATCAAGTAACACCGGAAATTTTATAGAACCGGGAACGAATACTTACAAACTCCTTTATGGAAATTTAAACATAAGCCTTTTAACAAGTTTCGAAAAAGAAAAACTAATTCCTAAGGAAATCACACTTGATCAGAATTATCCCAACCCTTTTAATCCGGGGACGCTGATAAGATTCTATACACCGGTTTCAAAATCAGTTCAGTTGGAAATTTTTAATTCTATTGGTGAAAGAATTGTTACTCTATTTGATGGGATGAGTAAATCAGGATATAATCATTTCTACTGGGATGGGAAAAAGCAATCGGGTCAAAGTGTAGTTTCAGGAATTTATTTTTATATGCTCTCGACAGATGATTTTGTTCAGACACGAAAAATGATCCTGCTACATTGACAGGTCGTTTGATAATTTTTTTACGAATGGGCTGTAGTCAAAAGAAACTCGATGATTAACAAAACACCTGGTTTTCTGAGTGAAGATATATTTAATTACCTGGATAAATTCGATACGCCAACTGATGATTTATTGCTGGCGATTGAATCTTTCGCATTACTAAATAAGATACCGATTCTGAGTCGGCAATCTGCAAAACTATTAGAGTTTTTGGTATCTGTACAATCACCAGACAGAGTTTTGGAAATAGGGACTGCCATCGCATATTCAGCAATTAGGATTGCAAGAACATTGCCTGAAGACTCGAAACTGGACACAATAGAGATCTCTAAAAATAATTATTCTCTGGCATCAGATTTCGTAAAAAGGGCGGGATTGCAGGATAAGATCAACATTGTTTTGGGAAATGCGCTCGAACTCCTTACCACCTGGAAAAATACTTATGATCTTATATTTATTGATGCAGATAAAAGAGATTATCCTTTACATTATCACAACGCAAAAAAAATACTGAATCCTGGCGGGGTAATTTTAATTGATAATTTGCTATGGAAGGGGAAAGTAACCCGCGATTCGCAAGAAGTTGAAAAAGAAAAAAGCATAGCCATTTTAAAACAGTTTAATGAAGATTTCATCAAAGATAGGGAAGTTCAATCACTAATACTGCCGGTGGGTGATGGACTCGGACTCGCATTGAAGAAAGAGAGTTAAAATGAAGATTGATAATGATTTTATTGCAGAAGTTGAGAAGGAGTTAAATTCCAAAATTCAAAATCTTGAAGATATTTATAGATTCCTTTCTATTTCTATTGAACACAACAAAACTGAATTAGTCCAACAATTAGCGTTTGATGGCAAATATATCGAAGGATTATTAAGAATTATCAGGAATCGGGATAATGATTTTGACGAAGATTATTTTGAACGAATTAAAAAAGAATTGACGGGTAAATTAGAAGGCATTAGAAACAATATAGAATCACTTATTGAAAATGAAAGTGAATTTTTACAAAATATATTCAGAAAGAAATACCTTGAGATTAGCCCTGATGTACTTCAAAACCTTACATCATTATGTACCGATCTTGCCCGGGTTAAAGAATTACTGAATACATTTGGCAGAAAATAAAAAAGCTGTTTTTTTTGAAAACAGCTTTACTTTAACATAAAAACATTAGAAAAACCTCAGGCAATTATTAATAGCCTACTCATCATCTTCTTCTTTTTGTTTTTTTAAGAGTTTCAGAGTATTTAATGGCAACTTCGTTCACAGTTTTACTTGAGATCAGATTATAAATCCGGTCTCTGAGTTCTGCCCACTCTTCATGCAGAGGACAAGGAGTTTCATCTGAACATTCTTTCAATCCAGTGACACATTTAAGATTAATAACCGGTCCCTCGACTCTTTCAACAATTTCTAGAATCGAACTTTTTTTAGCCAATTCCGTAATTTTAAATCCCCCGCCTCTCCCCTTATAGGAATCGACGTAACCGTATTTTGCCATTCTCTGTAAGATTTTCGCAAGATAATGAGCCGGAATATCTTCACTTTTAGCAATTTCTGATGACATAATCAGGGCTTCCTTCGGCTGCCTTGCTAAAAATAGTATCGCCCGAATGGCATATTCTCCGGTTTTGGTGTATATCATTATGCTACCTCAAAATGGTGAAAATGTTATTGTTAATGGAGTTATTTATCCCCTTTACAAAATAAGTAAAATGAATCTTTTTGTCAATCATAATCGGACATTTTCTCCAAATTTCCCTACTTTTTCACAAATTTGGGCTGTTTGAGTCAATAAAATCAATGAAAAAATCAGACTTGTTGACTTCTGATATAAGATTTGCAAACTTAAATGAATCCTGATTCAGAATTTTTACATCTATAAAAGGACATTCTGTAAAACCTTCTCCAATGATCTCGGCATTGAAATTTGCCAACTGGTGCCAAAGGAATCCTGTGTTCTCAAATGAATAGTGGATCCTCAATCTATCATAAAAGCGGATTTCCCGAAGGCCCGAGTCATTCACAAAACCGTCGGCTGCTGAAGAGTATGCTTTTGCAAGTGGACCGGCGCCAAGTTTTGTGCCTCCGAAATAACGGATCACAAAAATTGCTGAATAGAAAAGACTGAAACTCTTGATCGTGTTAAAAATCCTGATTCCGGCTGTCCCGTTCGGCTCTCCATCATCAGAATAACGAAATTCGTCAAAAAGACGGAATGCAAAACAGATATGAGTTGAATCATAATATTTCTTTTTAATTTGTGAGTGGATTTCTGCAAAATGTTCTTTTGACAATATTTTTTGTCCGTGAGCAATAAATAATGAACCTTTTTCCTTATACTTGAATTCCTTTCCCGATTCTATTGTTTGGTAGAGTATATCATTATTCATAAAAAGTAAAATAATTATTTGACTTTGTTGTGCAGGTATATTTAAAATTTAAATTTAAACTTTAGTCAACTTTATTCCGAATGTCAGAAAATAAAATCATTATCAGAGGTGCAAGACAGCATAATCTGAAAAATATTGACCTCGATTTGCCGCGTGATGCTTTTGTTGTTATTACCGGTCTCTCAGGATCAGGAAAATCATCTCTTGCATTTGATACTATTTACGCCGAAGGTCAGAGAAGATATATTGAATCTCTATCGGCATACGCAAGACAGTTTTTGGACATGCTGGAAAAACCGGATGTTGATCTTATAGAAGGACTCAGCCCGGCAATTTCAATTGAACAGAAAACAGCGGGCGGAAATCCCCGTTCAACCGTTGGTACAATAACAGAAATTTATGATTATATGCGTCTGCTTTATGCCAAAGTTGGAACTCCTTATTGCTACAATTGCGGACGCCCTGTTGAGAAACAAACCTCAGAACAAATTCTTACGCATATATTTTCCAGTTTTCAAAATACTAAAATAATGATCCTTGCTCCCGTCATTCGTGGCAGAAAAGGACATTACAGGGAATTATTTGAAGAAATATTAAAAGATGGCTTCCTTAGGGTAAGAGTTGATTCGGAATTGATTGAACTTGAGGAAGGCTTCAAAGTTGACAGATACAAAATCCATAATATTGAGATTTTGGTAGACAAAATCACAGTAAACGATTCTTCAAGACACCGGATTACCGAATCTTTGGAGGTCGCTTTGAACTATGGTGGGGGAAACCTGATAATCAATGATGGAGAAAATGATCATTTCTACAGCAGAAATCTAAGTTGCACACATTGTAGTATCGGATACCAGGAACTGGTTCCCAATTCATTTTCGTTCAATTCACCATACGGATCATGCTCTGATTGTGAGGGACTTGGAGAGAAGAAGCTTATTGATATCGACTTACTAATTCCTGATCGTAATCTTTCTATTGAAGAGGGTGGTATTGCTGCTATTGGAAAGCCCAGAAGTATGTGGTTTTTTCAGCAGCTTGAGGGTGTTGCCCTTAAATTCGGCTTTACTTTCGATCAAAAAATTTCGACATTAACTGAAGAACAGTTGAATATTATCCTGCATGGTACTGCGGAAAAGGTGCCTTTTGTTTATTCTTTCGGGGGCGGCAAAAATATTACCTATAATCATAAATTCAATGGTGTTGTTGAATATGTAAAGCATTTTTTTGAAACGACTTCGAGTTCAAAAATTCGGGACTGGGCAGAATCATTTATGAATACGATGACCTGCCCGACATGTAACGGAGGAAGATTAAGGAAGGAATCACTCGCAATAAAATTTGGAGAAAAAAATATCAGTGAAGTTGCCTCATTTTCGATTTCCAAAGCAAAAGAGTTTTTTAATACAATAGAGTTAAAAGAAAGAGCAGAAATCATTTCACAGCCTATATTAAAGGAGATTAATTCGAGGCTCGATTTTCTGCTTAATGTCGGGCTGGATTATCTTACATTAAGCCGATCGGCAAGAACCCTATCCGGCGGCGAGGCGCAGAGAATAAGATTAGCAACTCAGATCGGTTCGCAACTTGCTGGTGTTCTTTATGTCCTCGACGAACCAAGTATTGGCTTACATCAGCACGATAACCTGAAGCTCATCAACTCCCTGAGAAATCTGAGAGATCTTGGGAATACAGTTTTAGTTGTTGAGCATGACCGGGAAACCATTGAAAACTCTGATTTTATCGTTGATCTCGGACCACTTGCAGGAGAGCATGGCGGAAAAGTGTGTATAGCAAAAAGCACAGCAGAGATTGTGGGATCAGACCAAATTTATGATTCTCTTACTATCAAATATTTGAAAAACCAAAGACTAATAGAAATTCCCGAAAAGCGCAGGTCGGGAAATGGAAAACATTTAAGGATTTCCGGTGCATCAGGAAATAATTTGAAGAAGGTTAATTTTGAAATTCCTTTAGGAACGCTCACGGCTGTTACTGGGGTTAGTGGTTCCGGGAAATCTTCACTAGTTAATGAGACTTTGGTTAGCCACCTAATGCGCCATTTCTATGAGTCGAAAATTGCTCCACTTCCTTTTGAGAGTATCGAAGGCCTTGAAAATATTGACAAAGTAATTGAAATTGATCAGTCACCGATTGGAAGAACACCAAGATCGAATCCTGCAACTTATACAGGACTTTTCACTTTTATTAGAGATCTTTACGCACAATTACCCGAATCAAAAATCAGGGGATTTGCCCCGGGGCGGTTCAGTTTTAATGTTAAGGGCGGCAGATGTGAGGATTGCGAGGGCGATGGACTTAAAAAAATTGAGATGAATTTTTTACCGGATGTTTATGTTCATTGTGAAACATGCAATGGTAAAAGATACAACCGTGAAACGCTTGAAATTTTATATAACAGAAAGAGTATTTCAGATGTTCTGGATATGACTATTGAGGAAGCACTTCAATTTTTTGAAGATCACCCCAGAATAAAAAGAAAACTGAAAACCTTAAATGATGTCGGACTTGGTTATATTAAATTGGGACAACAGGCAACTACACTTTCCGGCGGAGAAGCACAAAGGGTTAAACTTGCAACTGAATTAAGCAAGATCGGAACAGGTAAAACGCTTTATATACTTGATGAACCCACAACGGGACTGCATTTTGAGGACGTAAGGATTCTCCTGAAAGTACTCGAAAAATTGGTGGATAAAGGGAACACAGTAGTTATTGTTGAGCACAATCTTGATGTTATTAAGGTAGCCGATCATATTATAGATCTCGGTCCTGAGGGCGGAGAAAGAGGCGGAGAAATAATTGCGACCGGGACACCGGAAGAAGTTGCAAGATCGCATCAAAGTTTAACCGGAAGATATCTTAAAAAAGAATTAACGATTACAGGAGTAAATTGATGTCAAAATCATTAAATGAATTTAAGGCATACAGACTTGAAATGAATGATAGAATATTGAATTCGGGGTTTAACGATTTCAAGAAATTCTTTGCTCTCGATAACAAAGCCTATATAGAGGGCTCGCTGCCGGCAAAATATAAAGAGATGATGGGACTTGCTTCTTCAATGGTACTCCGCTGCAATGATTGTATTTTATATCATATCGATAAATCGATTCAGGAAGGAGCAACCAGACAAGAGCTATTTGAAGTTTTTAATATTGCTCTGATTGTAGGAGGTTCGATAGTCATTCCTCATCTCCGTTTTGCGATGGAAAAACTTGATGAAATCCTTCCTGAACAGCAGACTAAACTGCTATAATTATGAAGCTGATCTTTGCAACAAATAATAAAGGTAAACTCAGAGAAGTTACTCAAATTCTGAAACCACTTGGCTGTGAGGTTATCGGACTTTCAGAAGCTGTCGGAGAACTTGAGATTCCTGAAACAGGGAATACTCTTGAAGAGAATGCATCATTAAAAGCGAGTACGGTTTACAACATCACCGGACTACCAGTAATAGCAGATGACAGCGGTCTGGAGGTGGATGCATTAAGTGGAGCGCCGGGAGTCTTCTCAGCGAGATATGCAGGCGAAAATTGTTCATACGATGATAATAACCGGAAAATAATAAGCGTATTAAGTGATTTTCCTATTCCTTACAAAGCGCAGTTCAAATGTTGTGCGATTTTTTTTGATGGGGCTAAGATCATTCAAGCTTTAGGAACACTTAAAGGAGAGTTGATATTAGAGCAGAGAGGTAAAAACGGATTCGGTTATGACCCGTTATTTATTCCGGACGGGTATGAAAAAACTCTTGCCGAAATGAGCGCTGAGCAGAAAAATTCCATAAGTCACAGAGCCAGAGCATTCAATTCTTTATTCGAACAAATGAAATCTGAGGGAGTGTTAAAGTGAGATATTTAAAAGTTTTTATTATACTTTTTATCTTTGTCATGTATGGTTGTTCTGATAAACCGAATGATCCGGTCATTGATGAAACAGGAACTTCTGCATCGAAATACTTCCCCGGTAAAATCGGGTCCCGGTTTATATACTCTGTGGAAGAATTTGATTCTTCTCAGGGGATTTTTCTTCATAAGGGTGAAAAAGAAGTAACTTATAATAACATAATTAAACTCAGGAACACTGATTATGTGACACAGGAAAACAAGTACATTATCCCGGAAAAAGATACTACAGGAATTTCTTACTTCAGGCTGTCTGACCGGGGTGTTTATTATTTTATTGATACGACCGGATTTGGTAATTTGATTTCAAGTTTGCCAGATACACTCAAATCACTCCTTTCTTTCTCAATAGACGAAGAGATGAATGTGCTTTCTCTGCCGTTTTTTGAAGGAAAAACCTGGACTGCTTATCAATTGAGTCTTTCAATTCCCACCTTTGCTTACGAACTGTCAATCGTAGATATTACCGCTACATATCGTGGTAAAGAATCAGTCTCGGTTCCATTTTCCGAAAGCAATGTTGATTCAGAAAGAATTGAATACAAAATCACACTGCGAATCCCAACAATTGAAAATCTGCTCAACCCTCCAACCACTGTATTTATATCCAATGCATATTTTGCTGAAAACACAGGATTGGTTAAAATTGAGGGAAACACTTTCCTGATAAATGCTTTGTCCGGCGGGGGTATTGAACTTGCAGATTCCTCCGGAATAACCAGGGAATTATTAGTAAATAAGGAAATTAAATAGGATGTCTGAAAAGCATTCAATTCATCATTTTACGTCGTTTATTAAACTGTTTACTCTTTCATTATTTTTACTTCTGCTGAGAGTAGATGCAGCCGGAAATTGTATGCCGGATTCTCTCAAAGACTATGAGACGATCAAAGACATAGTTTATTATCCGGATTCTATTACCAGTTCCGATCCTTATAAAGCTGAAAGGTGCCGCTTGGATATATACTATCCAAATAATATTAAAGGATTTGCAACTGTTGTCTGGTTTCATGGCGGCGGATTACAGGCTGGAGAGAAATTTTTCCCAATAGAGCTAATGGGAAAGGGAATTTCAGTTGTGGCAGTTAATTACCAGCTATATCCGGGCGTTAAAAGTCCTGCTTATATCGAGGATGCAGCTGCTGCAGTTGCCTGGGTCTTTAAAAATATCGGACTTTTCGGAGGAGATTCAGGAAAGATTTATGTTTCCGGACATTCCGCCGGTGGTTATCTTACGAGTATGATTGGTCTCGATAAGATATGGTTGGCAAAATATGGTGTCAGTGCTGATTCAATTGCAGGTTTGGTACCGTTCAGCGGGCATACAATAACGCATTTCAGCATCAGAGAAGAAAGGGGAATACCGGGAGGAAAACCCGTGGTCGATGAATTTGCACCACTATATTATGTCCGACCGGATGCGCCTCCGCTTATTCTGATAACCGGGGACAGGGAACTGGAATTATTAGGGCGTTATGAAGAGAATGCCTATATGATGAGAATGATGAGAGTAGCAGGTCACAAGAAAACAGAATTGTATGAATTGCAGGGATTTGATCACGGCGCAATGGCAGGACCGGCATTTCATATTCTGCTGGATTTTATCAGAAGTAATATTTCGATGGAATAAAAAATATCTTCATGTGCAGCCTTTGGATCTCAGTTTTACAAATACTTTCGGGAAAGTTATGAGATATTTAATCACAATAATTGTTATGATGATTTTTCTTCAGAATACCAAATATTTCGGACAGTGTTCTGATGCCGGAATATGCAGTATCGATAATGGAGTTTTTGAAGAAAAAAGTCATAACCATTTGGAGATTGAATATTCATATGGAATTAGCGGTGATCCCGATAGTCTCACCATAAATGCTTTAAAGCTTTCAACCGGAATTCAATTACCGTGGGATACTAAAATATCTCTGTCCGTCCCTTTTCAAAAGGTCAGCGGACCATTTGGGAGCGTTTCCGGAATCGGTGATCTGATACTGATCCTCACACATTCGCTGTACTTTGAAAAGAACTCTCTTAGTATCTCAGGAGGAATTAAATTTAACACAGGGGCAGATGATATCGGTAATTTTCCTCAGAAATATCAGCCGGGACTTGGATCAACAGATTTCCTTTTTGGGATTCATTATAATGTAGATAATTATTATGCCGGTTTTGCTTACCAAAACAGCGGTAAAAGAAATTCTAATATCCTGCAGATGGAGAGGGGTGATGATATTATGTTGAAATTGGGACATTTTGGAACATTAGGTTACGGTCTTGATTATCAAATTGATGCTCTGGCAATAAAAAGATTAAAGAAATCTTCAATAATATCTCCCGAACCTACAATTTCCCGCTTAAGCTATTATGAGATATCAGGAAGTGATAATTTTCAGATTAATCTTTCATTAAAAATCACAAAGACTATTTCAGAAAAAATCAGGTTTAGCAGTATTCTCGCATTTCCAACTCTAAAAAGAGAAGATAATACAGATGGTTTACAAAGAGCATTAACAATTAACCTTGCAGCATCCTATACATTTTAATGGATGATGCGCTGATAATTACTTTATCAAAAGTTTAACTATTTTTCTGCAATAATAACCTGAACTATACCGAAAGTAAGTGAATGTGCATGGACTGCTTTAAAACCGCTGCTCAGGAATAATTCTTTAAGATTTACTTTTTCGTCAAATTCATGCACTGAATCAGGAAGATATTTATAAGCTTCATTATCCTTTGAGATTATTTTCCCGATGATAGGGAGAACTTTTGTGAAGTAGGAACGGTAAAGCGTCCTGAATATACCTTTTTCAGGCAAACGGAATTCCAATACGCATACTTTTCCCCCTTTTATGAGCACCCTGTGAAAAGAATTAAACCCTGCGGGGATATCATAAAAATTTCTGACACCGAATGCCACTGTTATCACATTAAAAACGGAATCACGGTAAGGGAGGTATTCGGCAACGCTTTGAACAAGTTTCCCGCGGATCATTTTAGATTTTTTATTAAAGCAACTGAGCATATTAAAAGAGAGGTCTGCGCCGAATATCTTAATACCTTTAGTTTTGGATGCCTCGAGTGCGAAATCACCGGTACCGCAAGCCACATCAAGCAGTATATCAGTCGGATTTAGTTTTAATAATTTCAGTGCTTTCTTTCTCCAGTACACATCAATATAAGCACTGAGGAGATGGTTTAAGAGATCGTATCGGGGTGAAATTGAATCAAAGATTCTTTTAACTCTGTTTTTTTTATCGCTCATCACTGTTCAAAAATTTTACTATTTTAAAGGTAACTGTCTATTAATATTTTTAATATACTAATTTAACACGCTTAAACTTAATACAATTCAATTTAAGGCTTAATTATGGAAAAATATTTAGAAGCCATCAGAAAAAATGTTTGTTCTTTATGCATAGATTCGGACGAAAATGGTAACTGTACTCTCAATGAAAAAGAAAGATGTGCCGTTGAATTATTTTTGCCCAAAATAATTGAAACAATTCGAAAAGCAGAGACCGATGATCTTACTCTGCAATATAGGGCACTTAAAGACCATGTTTGCCGGGAATGCAGGGTTAAGGAAGGATCAGACAAATGTTACCTCAAGGAAGATGCAAACTGCTCTCTTGATCGTTACTATCATATAATTGTTGAGACCGTTCTTCAGGTTGATGCGGCTGAAAAACGATAGTTTAACTTACGGGTCTTCGGAGTTGTTTTACTGTGATCCAATTCATTTTGACTGGAAAAGTGAAATTGAATATAATGTAATGATAAAAACGAAAAGTCATGAATTTTTCTTCTGAGAATTTCACTGTTCAGGAAGGAGGAAGATATTATCCTGGTAATAAAGAGAGTCTGACGGATTCTCAGATCAATGCGGAATTATTTTCAGAGTGATTTATGTGCCAGTCTGATCACTTTAATTCTATGAAAAATTATCTTCCTGCAAGATATATCGTTATCAGCGAAAAATAAATAATCAGCCCGAGAATATCGTTTGCTGTAGTAACAAACGGGCCCGTGGCTATAGCCGGATCAGTTTTAAATTTCTTAAAAATCAGCGGTATAGTTGCTCCGAGCATTGTAGCGGTAACCATTACTGTTAATAGTGCTACTGAAAGAAATATCCCGAATTCGAAGGTTACTTTATTTCCCGGAAAAAATACAGTGACACCCAATAGAAGGATAACACTACAAGCAAGACCATTCAGGAGAGCAACACCAAATTCTTTAATGAGTCGGCTCAGACTGTGTTTGAACCAGATTTCCCCTGAACTGAGACTCCTTACCATGACTATTGCAGCCTGAGTTCCTGAACTTCCGCCCATTGCCATAACGATTGGTATAAAAAATGTTGCAATATAAAATTGTTCGATAATATTTTCGTAAGATGAAAGCAGGATCGCGTTAAAGAATTCCAATACCAGTGCCATAGCGAGCCAGGGAAGCCTGATTCTGGAAATTCTGAATACAGAATAATTTGGTTCCTGTTCTTCAGAAAGTCCCGCAATTTTCTGAATATCTTCCGTTGCCTCTTCATTAATAACATCAACAATATCATCGATTGTAATTCTTCCAAGCATTATACGGTTTTCATCAACAACAGGAAGGGAGACGAGATCGTATTTCTCCATTATACGGGCGACCTCTTCCTGATCTGCGGTAGGAGAGACGAAAATCAGGTCTTCCGACATAATTGTGTTAACTTTGGTTTTAAGAGGTTTGATCAGCAATAATTTTAGCTGGACAAACCCAAGCAGCCTACCCGCATCATCAATAACATAAACCTGATAGATGTGCTCAAATTCCTCTGCATTTTTTCTTACTTCCCGAATAGCATCTTTTATTGTAGAATCCTTATGCACATATACAAAATCGCTGCTCATGATACCGCCGGCGGAATCCTCCGGATATTTCATGAGTTCTTTAAATTCTTCAGAATCTTCTTTGTCAATTTTGCTGAGGACTTCTTCGGCAACCTCTTCAGGCAGGTCGCCCATAATATCTACTGCATCGTCACTATCTAATTCATCAACAATGTCACTGATTTTTTCGCTGTTAAGCTCACCCAGAATATCAGATCGGAAATTATCATCAAGGTGAACGACGACTTCCGAAGCAGTTTCGTTATCGAGCAGATTAAATATGAAGGTAGCGTCTTCAAGATTGAGGTGATTTAGGATTTCAGCAACATCGGCAGGGTGCAAATCGGCAAGCAGATTAAGAATACTCTGACTATCTTGATTTTCAATCAGGATAGAAACATTTTCGAGTAATTCCTTGTCAACTTTGATAAGTTCTTTAATGGTAAGATTGTTGTTCTCGGTCATATTGCAGTCCCTGCAGAAATCTGGTTAATATGATCAGTTGGTTTATACCGAGCTCTTCCGGTCTTAATTGGAGATTAACACCGCTATCGGATAGATCGATGTTCCCAAATATACCATTCTTAAGAGAATTTTTTAGTGTTTTTCTTTTAGATTGAAAAATTGTTTTAACAAGTTTTTTGAATAATTCATGATCAAGTTTAAGTTCTGACCTTGAATTTCTCTTAAGCAGGATCAATGCAGAGTTCACGGAGGGCATTGGTTCAAATACTGTGTTTGGTATCTTAAAAAGATATTCGATATCAAAGTAAAACTTTGTCAAAGTCTGAAGCGCTGTTGTCCTGTCATCAATGTTTGCGAATTTGCGGGCAACTTCATCCTGTACCATAAAAACTGCCGCTGCAATTAGTTTGTGATTATCCGCTATTTTGAAAAAAATTTCTTTTGTGATATTGTACGGAAGGTTGCCAGCCAGAAATAAATTATCCATTCCAATGGATTCCAGGTCAAATTTCAGAAAATCTTCGTTAAATATTTTTAGTTCCGGGAAGGTCGTTTGAAGGGTTGCAGAGAGTTCCTTATCAATTTCGATTGCAGTTAAATTAATACCTGATCTTATTAATTCACCAGTAATGGCGCCTCTGCCGGGTCCAATCTCTATAACCGATTTACCGCATTTTGAAATTATCTCAGTCACGATCTTGCGGATTGTGTTTTGATCTTTCAGAAAATTCTGTGAATAACGCCCTAAAGCTGTTCTATTTTTCAAAACTTAAAATTTATTTTGCAATTGTAAAAACGGAATACTAATTTAAGATTATTCAAATACTTCAGAAAAACATCCGGGACTAAATATGAAAGATTATCTTATCAGCGTTGATCTGGGCGGCACCAAAATCCTTAGCGCATTAATTGACAAAAATAATTCAATCATACACCGCGACAAGCGTACCACTGTTATATCGGAAGGAGAAGAAAAAATAGTTAAGGATATCGCTTATTCCATTCAGGATATTCTCACAGCTCAAAATCTGACTTCAGATGATATAAAAGGAATTTCACTCGGTGTTCCCGGGACAGTAAATCCGCACACAGGGGTCATTGGTAATGCCCCAAATCTGGGAGTGACAAATTTTAATATCAAAGAAGCACTAAGACAGTATTTTAATATCCCGATATATATTGAGAATGACGTAAATCTGGGTGCACTGGGCATAAAGAAATTTGAATATCATAATCAGGTTGCCAATATGCTTGTCATTTTTATAGGCACAGGGATTGGAGGCGCTTTGATTTTCGATGGAAAACTTTACCGTGGCAGTTCGTTTTTTGCAGGTGAAATTGGACATATGAAGGTGAATCCATCAGGCAAACTTTCTTCGAAGTCACAATCCTTAACATTTGAGGGTTTGGCGAGCAGGACTGCTATTGTAAATAATATCCTGAGTGAACTAAAAAATAATAAAAAGAGTGAACTCTACAGTTTTCATGACTCAAATAAAAAAATAAAGAGTAAAGATCTCTCCAATGCTTTGAGTAAGAAGGATAAACTTGTAATCAAACATATTCACAGGGCTGGAAAAGTTACTGGAACCGTGCTTGGCAGTCTCGTAACCCTGCTCAATTTTGATACGATTGTACTCGGAGGAGGAGTGATGGAAGCAATGGGATCCGAGATTCTGCCGGTAATCGAGAAATCATTTTACAAGGCGGTGTTAAAAGAGCCTGGCGAAACAATCAAATTTGCCACAACTGTTTTAGGCGATGATGCCGCTCTCTACGGAGGAATCGCACTTGAGGAGGAATTCAGGGCTTCACAGTCCTGAGAATTCAGCCTCAATTTTTTCAAGTTCTTCAGTAAACTGAGTCCAGGAAGCGAATTTTATTTCAAGTTCAGCCTTATATTTTTCGTATTCGGCAGAAGCCGATCTTGCTCCTGCCTGATCATCATAGAATCCAGGGCTGGCAAATTTGTCCTCAAGTATCTGAATGTTTTTTTCAAGAACTGCAATCTCTTTTTCAATCCGGCTGATCAGATTCTTTAGATTCTTTGTTCTGTTATATCTTTCCTGACGTAATTCAGCCTCAATTCGTTTATTGTCTTTTCCAGGTTTGGGTTGCTTTGCGATTGGCTCAGTATTCTTTGGGATAATTTTTATATCCTCATCCTTTTTCTTTTCCAGAAAATAATCGATGCCGCCCGGGTAAATTTTTACTGACCGTTTTCTGAATTCGACTACCTTTGTTATGAGCGGAAGCAGAAAATCAATATCATGGGATACAATAACTGCAGTACCCGGAAATTTTATCAAAGCATTTTGCAGTATCGCTTTTGAAGAAATATCCAGGTGATTAGTGGGCTCATCCAATATGAGGAAGTTCGCTTTGGAAAGAAGCATCCTGGCAAGAGCGACTCTGCTTTTTTCACCTCCGGAAAGAACTCTTATTTTTTTAAGAATGTCATCTCCGTGAAAAAGGAAACTTCCAAGAACAGTCCGTAAAAAGGACTCTTTATAGTCAGGATCGATGTTTGATACTGCTTCAAGTATATTCTCGTCCGGATTAAGCTCTTCGGCAGCTTCCTGAGCATAGTATGATACCAGCGCATTATGACCTCGGATCAGTTTTCCTTTGTCCGGCTCTAATCTGCCCGAAATCAATTTAACGAAAGTGGTTTTTCCGGTTCCGTTTCTGCCTAACAAGGCTACTTTTTCACCTCTTTCAATTTGAAGATCAAGATTATCTAAAACAACATTGTCTCCAAATGATTTGGAAAGACCCTCAACTGTTAACGGAAGGATACCGCTATGAGGAGGATCCGGGAAGCGGATTCTGACAGTCTCAGCATTGTCGGCGTTCTCAATTCTTGAAATTTTTTCAAGCATCTTAATCCGGCTCTGAACCTGTTTGGCTTTTGTCGCTTTATAACGGAATCGTTCAATGAATTTTTCAATATGCTTTATTTCTTTCTGCTGCTGCAATCTGGTACTCTCTAATTGCTCTTCGCGTTCTTCCCGGAAATCAATATACTGCTCGTATGTTCCGTTATAGTAAGATAATTTGTCGTTATAAATCTCAAGGGTTTTATTTGTGACAGAATTCAGAAAGTATGTATCGTGTGAAACGATCAGGTATGCACCTTTATACTCAGTAAGAAAATTTATCAGCCAGCTTAGACTATCGAAATCAAGGTGATTTGTTGGTTCATCGAGAAGTAAAATATCATTTTGACTAAGGAGAATTTTCGCAAGCAGTATTCTCATTCGCCAGCCGCCGGAAAAAGCGAATGAATTTTTTAAAAATTCCTCTTCCTGGAATCCGAGACCTATAAGAATTTCTTCAATATTTGAGTTAATTCTATAGAAATCGAGGGCTTCCTGCAAATGATGTATTTCACCGAGTCTATCTATCAGTTCGGGATACTTTTGATCTGAATGATCAGTGCTCTCAAGTAAACCAATTATTTCTTTTTCCTCAATTTCAAGATCGGAAATATTCGGAAGAGATACCCGGACTTCTTCCTTTAATGGTAATCCCTTTAAACCTGAAAATTCCTGAGGAAGATAACCGATTCTGAGGTTTTTCTTAATCGCGATTTCTCCGGTTTCAGGCTTTTCATTACCAGTTAGGAGCCTCAGCAGAGTCGATTTTCCGGAACCATTTGCACCGACGAGGGCAATATGTTCTCCCGGATTTATTTTGAGGTTAACATTTTCAAAAAGAAAAGTACCGCCATACTGGATAGAAAGATTAATAAGGTCAATCATTCAATTTCAACGGATAAGAGCGAGTTTAGCGGTTGCAACATTTTTGGCGTCGCGGTCATAAGCTACGATAAGATAAATACTCGAGGGCGCCGGTTTGCCTGAAAAATCAGTTCCATTCCAGAAAGCGACTCTTCCGCCTGGTGATTCAAAAGCAGTCACAAGTTTTCCCGAAATTGTGAGGACTTTTATCTGAGCGTCCCGAATCAGTCCATCAATTGTGATATAATTCGAACCATCCGGTTTAAACGGATTAGGATAAATCTCAATTTCACCAAAAGCTTTGAGCGGAGCGGGAAAAGGTGTCTCAATCATCGTCAGCCCCTGATCGGTTGAAACATATACTATACCGGAATTAGGATCGATTGCAATATCATTAATGAGATCAGAGGGCAGGGGACTATTTGTTGCATTAAATTGTGCAATAAGATCACTGCCATCTGAAGAGACGAGGAAAACACCTTTGATGGTTCCAACCCATTTTTGGTTAAGCGGATCCACAGCGATACATTTAATCGCCTGCTGACGAAGAGCGAATGCGCTTGATATTCTGTAGTCGGGATTTGATGGATCCGTAATTATACTGACGCCGAGATCAGTCCCAACCCAAATTTCGCCTCTCTGATCAAGGGCGAGTGAAGTTATTTTATTGTTGGTCAGCCCATCTGTCTCTTTAATAATTCCCCATTCATCATCATCAAGATTATCTGCTGTCTTATTATCCATAAAATAAACAAGTCCAGGTCCGCTTCCTTCCGATCCGGTCAAAGCGAACCATTTGGTATCATACTGATCAATAAGCAGATGTTCAGCTACGGTGACAGTTGAAAGCAGAGGGTTTTTCAACTGATAATGATTCCACACACCCTCAGAAGACCTTTTACTGATGGGTGCCGTTGCTGCTGATTCAAAATTTACAAACCACCGGTCACCTTTGGAATCTTCCTGAATATCACTGATCACAAGAAATTTGGGATCCTTTACAATCCCGGTCATTCCAGTAGAATCAGCATTATAAGCTGAAAAATTGCCTTGATTCAGGAGGGCATAGCCCTTTCCCCAATTGGCGAAACAAACTGAGCCGTCTTTCATCACCGTTGTATTATGGTAGGCGTTAGAAAGAAGTGAAGGTGTATTGGAAATATTAAAATTAGACCACTCTTCGCCGTCCTTTATATATATTCCTGGCCCATTTGCACCCCTTCCGCTCGAAGCATATAACACACTATTTTCTCCGACTGCAATCCCGGCAAATAAATTATCACGAGGTCCAGGCACAAGAATATTCTGATTTCCGTCTGCTCTGAGAATATGAAATCCCAAAGTGGTTCCAAGAATTTTTTCATCTTCATTGATTTTAAGATCAGTAAATAAGCTGTTTGTTATCGAAAATACCGTTTCCCTCGTTCCGGGAAGTAATTTTATCAAACTGTTCTGAGTTAAAGCCCATAATGTATCCTGAGAAACAACTATTTTTATTAGTGAAGTATCTTTCATTCTATATTGCTGCCAGGTACTTCCGGTAAATGAAAAGATACCTTTATCACTGCTTAAAACGGGTAGATTACCATATTTGGATATTGATTTTGCCGTCGTGGCATTAAGATCAATTGAGTATGAATAAATTTGCCAGGAATCCGGAGCCGAAAGATTGACTGCTCCGGGATTGGATATGGCGATGCCGTTCTCGGTGACAACAAAAATTCTATCGTCTGCAAGCAGATCAAATACCTGAATTTTTGAAGGAAAATCTCCAAACTTGAAAAAGGTATCTTTAATCTGGAAATTTTCCGTGCTTATCAGCGTTACTCCAAAAGCCGTACATATATAAGCTGTTGAGCCGCTTATGACAATTTTATTAATCTGATTATTATTTTCACCGCTTCTTGAGATATCTGAAATCTTAAGAATACTGTTATCATTAAATATAACATGAACAACTCCGTCCGCATCACCCGCCCAGACTACACCAGAGGCATCTGAAGAGATTGCTGTTATATTATGGCTGTTTAATCCTTCGGATTTTGTAAAAGCTAAGAATTCCCCGTTAAGATATCTGAAAACCCCACCGGATGTTGAAGCCCAATAATGGTCTGCGGCTACCGTCAATCCGCTGATGTTGTTTTTCCCGGTGTAGTTTTTCCAGGAATATTCATTCTGAGCAAGAAGATTAGTAACGAGAAAAAGATAAACAAAGAAAAGAAAAAAATGCATGTTTCTCCCTAATATAAAATATACTTGCCTTCTGTAAAACCGATAAAAGTACTTCTATCAGTTCTATTATGATTTAGTCTGAACCGTTTTAATTTTCCTTCGACCAAATCGGAAGGTTCAAAGTTAATATATTTTTCATATCCAAAGAGTATAAAAAAATTCGCCCCTGAATGAATCACCTCAAAGAAGTCTCCTCCATATCTGCATTCAATCTTATCGTTCATGTTTTTAATGGAGCTTCGCGAAAACACATTTATTACTTTATTAGTTGGCAGATAGTAATTAAAATATGCTCCAAAATCGAGGTGATTAACCGGATAATTGGCAACTTTTGCTGGAATCGTAATAAAGTTTAATGTATCTGAATTCTCAATGAAGGAGGAGTTGTTTTGTGCAAAATATTTTACATTCTTCTCAGCTTTGTCCGTCAGTTTTATCCAATCAAAAATTGTAATAGATATCGAAAACAGGGAAAGTAAAAGAATTGTGCCGCCTGTTATAAAAAATAATCTTTTTCCTGCGCGATCCTTCGTTAGTGCTCCAATAATAAGTATCAGTAAAATGGAATAAAGGCCAGAAGGAAGATAAATGTACCATTTCATCACTAACCGGGAAACAGGTAAAAGGATAAAGATACAACCCAAAACAAGAAAAAATGCAGATTTCAGGGATACGAAATCAGCTTTTCGGGCAAAGGAAATAAGCATGGATACAGTAATTGCAGCAAGAATAACCGAAGTAGTTAGTATGTTGGTTGAAAAAAAATCTGTAAGCTGGTAGTTGAAAAAAGGAAGCAGCAGAAGTCCGGCGAAGATCATAAGGTTTTTAAGAATCACTCCATATCCGGCACTTGAATGTGAATCGTTTACTGCAAAGATATTATTATCGAACGCAAAATATCTGAAGGCAATAATTGCACAAAGTATTAACAGAAAGGGGAGCATCTGGAACAAAGACTCTTTTAGCGGCTTTTTCAGCAGCACAGCGTTAGTTAGGAAAACCAGTACCGGAAAACTCAGAGCAGTTTCTTTGGAAAGAAAAGCGAGGATAAAAAAGATGCCGGATACAAGCGTAAATCTTCCGCCTGATTTTAGGATCTGCAATAATCCCGCAAAATAAAACAAAAATAAAAACCTGTCAAAAGTATCAGTAAGCCAGAATACAGCCAGATCGTTAATAGGGAAAAACAAAAATATAAGCGCGGACAATAATGCCTTTATCCGCTCATGAAAAAATGTAACTGCAATGAGGTATATTAAAAGAGAATTTGCAATGTGAAGAATTATGGCAAATCCCCTGTGAAGTTTGAGGGAGTCAGACAATAGAAAAGAAACGAAGCCAGAGAAAAAGTTTGGAACAGGTCTGTAATAATCTGCGTCAAAATCCTGCTTCCCCAATAGTGCAAACAATCTGTTTAGGTCTGCAACTTTTGTCCGTTCAAGAAATGCAATTTCATCACCAAAAAATTTTATTTCAAGAGCGTTTACATATACAAATAAACCTGAGAATATTATTATCAGGTAATACAGGAGATCAGAATTACCGTAATTAAATGAGTACTTACCGAAATTTTTCATAATAAGAATTACGGCACTGAATTATTAAGCAAAATCAAATCATGAACTAACAGGAGTGGAAAAATATATCACACAAAAGTTTCTTTAAATTTTTCGTAGTTCAAAATTCTGAGTTTTGAACCTTCCAGTTCAATCAATCCCTTTTTAGCGAAAGCATGAAGAGTCCGGGATATTGTTTCTCTCGATGTTCCGGCCATATTGGCAAGATCTTGCTGGAGCGGTAATTTCTCAATTTCAACGATTCCGCGTTGAATTTTACCAATATCATCAGCAATCTGGAGAATGACCGTAGCGACTTTCCCCTCTGCATCTTTTAGACTTAGGGCTTTTATTTTCATATCAGCCATACGTAAGCGCTTGGTCAATTCCTGTAGAAGTGCTACCGAAACTTCCGGATGTTCATGCAATAAATTAAGGAACTGTTCACGCTGTATCAGGAAAACATCCGAATCTTCAATAGCAATAACATTTGCAGATCGTGTAAGTCCGTCGAGAATCGCCATTTCGCCAAAGAAATCAGACTCATCAAGGATAGAAAGGATCACTTCTCTTCCATCGCTGCTGGTTCTTGAGATCTTAACTTTTCCACTAATGATAACAAAAAGGGCAGAACCGGCTTCCTCCTCCATAAATATTACAGAATCTTTTTTGAAAGTTTTTGCGGTGCCGATTGTCGAAATTTTATGGATTGTGTCCTCGTCAAGGGATGAAAAAATCGGGACATAAAACAAAAAATCGTTCGTTATTGCCATTTAGACCTCAAAATATTTATAATCCGGAATTTATCAACTTTAAATAAGAAAAAATTTGATATCTGGCAAGTAAAAGTAACCTTATTGCCTGTAATTTTTTCTAAATCTACTCACTTTTGTATTATTCTTATGAATATTGAATTATTATTCACGAATCGATTGTTGAACTTATATTAATTATTCAAAATACCAGAATAGATTGGTAATTTATCCGGGAAACCGAGTACTAAACGAGATAACGAAATAGACAGCGAACAATTCCGGTATTTTTCTTCTAAAGCATGATTTTTATGGATTAATGTTTTACATGTAAAAGTCACCATCGGGCAGCAAAAGAAATTATTAAATGTTTAGTATGAGCAATCTTTGCTGCTCTGAATAGGCTTAATAATATTGCTCTTTCTTCAGTGTTTTGAAAACTTAACACAAAAATAATTTATTAATATAAAAGGATATAAAAGCTTTAGATTGATAAGATATTTGATAATAAGTATATTTACATTTTACAAATAAATAATTTCTATTTCCAGGAGGAAAACTAAAATGTCTTTGAAAGTTGGTATTAATGGTTTTGGACGCATCGGTCGCTTAGTGTTCAGAAGAGGGATTGAGATAGGCGGAATTGAATTTGTCGGAATAAATGACCTAACAAGCGCAGCTACTTTAGCACATCTTTTAAAATATGACTCAGTTCATGGAAAATTTAAAGGTGAAGTTAAGGCTGAAGGCGACAGCATAATAGTTAATGGAAAAAAAATAAAAATATCTGCTGAAAAGGATCCGGCTAATTTGAAATGGGCAGAACTTGGTGTGGATGTCGTTATTGAATCCACTGGTGTTTTCCGCAGCCAGGAAGCTTGTATGAAACACATTCAGGCTGGAGCCAAAAAAGTGATCCTTACAGTTCCTTCAAAAGGCGATGTTGACGCAACAGTGGTATTGGGTGTGAACGAGGAAACCTTAAAACCTGAAGCAAAAGTTGTTTCGAATGCATCATGTACTACTAACTGTCTAGCACCAATGGTTAAGGTACTTAACGACACTTTTGGCCTGGAAAAAGGATTTATGACAACCGTTCATTCATACACTAACGACCAGGTTATCCTCGATCTTCCGCACAGTGATTTACGTAGAGCACGTGCTGCGGCTGTCAGCATAATTCCGACCACAACTGGTGCAGCAAAAGCAGTCGGCAAAGTTATACCTGAATTAAAAGGCAAACTTGACGGTTTCGCTCTGAGAGTCCCGACACCTGACGGTTCAATCACTGATCTGGTTGCAACACTTAAAAAAGAAGTAACTGTTGATGAAGTTAATGCAGCAATGAAAAAAGCAGCCGAAGGAAAAATGAAAGGAATTCTCGAGTATTGCGAAGATCCAATTGTTTCTGCTGATATCGTTGGAAATGATCATTCCTGTATCTTTGACTCTCTCTCAACTATGGTTAATGGTAATCTTGTGAAAGTTGTCGGCTGGTACGATAATGAATGGGGTTATTCATGCCGTGTTGTTGATCTGATGAAAAAACTTTTTTAGTCGTAATTAAATGATTTATCTGAAGACGCAGTAATCTTTTAGGATACTGCGTCTTTTTTTTATCAAATATTTTCAGAGGATTTTATGAACAAATTATCAATTGACAATTTGGATTTTAAGGGGAAACGCACTCTTGTAAGGGTTGATTTTAATGTTCCGCTGAATGAGTCCCTTCAGATTACTGACGACAAAAGAATAGTAGCGTCGTTACCTACAATCAAAAAACTTATTTCGGTTGGGGCGCGGGTAATCTTAATGAGCCATTTAGGAAGACCCAAAGGAAAACCCGATCCCAGTTTCAGCCTCAAACCAGCGGCCGCCAAACTGGCAGAACATATTGGGAAAAATGTAATTATGGCACCGGATTGTGTTGGGGATGAAGTTGAAAAATTAGCTGCATCAATGAAAGATGGTGACGTAATGCTGTTAGAAAATCTCCGTTATCATAAAGAAGAAGAGGCTAATGATCCTGAATTTTCTAAATTACTCTCAAAACTTGGTGAATTATATGTGAATGATGCTTTTGGAAGCGCACATAGGGCGCACGCTTCAACCGAAGGCGTTACAAAATATATGCAGAAATGTGCTTCGGGTTATCTGATGCAAAAAGAGCTTGATTATTTAGGTAAGGCGATTCTTGAGCCTAAACGACCTCTGCTTGCAATTCTTGGCGGTGCAAAGATCTCAGGCAAAATTGATGTGATTGAAAATATGCTTCCCAAGGTTGATGCGCTTATAATCGGCGGAGGTATGGCATTTACATTCTTTAAAGCTCAGGGTTATGAAATTGGCTCATCGCTATTGGAAGAAGATAAAGTTGAACTTGCCGGGCAATTATTAAAAAGAGCGGCAGAGAGTGGGAAAAAAATACTTCTCCCGGTTGATGTGTCAGCAGCAACTGAGTTTAAGGATGATTCTCCTGCTATTGTATGTGATTCTGATAAAATTCCTGCTGATAGAATGGGGCTTGATATTGGTCCGAAAACAATAGCCCTATTTTCAGATGAAATTCTTAACAGTAAAACGGTCATCTGGAATGGTCCTATGGGGGTTTTCGAATTTCCGAATTTTGCGAAAGGCACATTTGCAATAGCAAAAAAACTTGCTGAAGCTACAGAAAAAGGAGCTATCACTGTTATTGGCGGTGGAGATTCTGCAAGTGCTGTTAAAAAAGCCGGTGTTGCAAAAGCGATTACACACGTCAGTACAGGCGGCGGCGCTTCTCTCGAATTTCTGGAAGGCAAAATTCTTCCTGGTGTTGCAGCCCTCAACGATAATTAATTCTCCATTTGGAAGCAGCCATTTTTATAGGCTGCTTCTTTTTTTTTATCTTTGATTTCTTAATTTCTTATTCAGATAAAAATTTATTGTTTTATTCTTCTTTTTATTACAGAAACTTATCATACATTTAGTCTGTTTTAATTATGTTGAATATTTTATTATCCGAAATACGGATATAATGTTTTCTTGATTTTTGCAATGAAGAGGTAACAATGGGTTATCAGGACAGGGGATACTACAAACCTGCAGGTTTTGGCGGGTTTACTTTTTTCCCTCCGATTATAAAAAATTTGCTAATAATTAATGCCGCAGTTTTTGTGCTTGGTCTCCTGGGCAAAACTATTCTTATTGGCGGAATTCCGGTTGAAGACTGGATTGTGCGATATTTTGGGCTGATTCCGCTCGGTTATTCTGATGTTTCTTTTTATCCCTGGCAACTCATAACATATCAGTTTATTCATGGCGGTTTCAGCCATATATTTTTTAATATGTTTATGCTGTGGATGTTTGGAATGGAACTTGAGAATCTGTGGGGTTCATCCAAATTTTTATTTTTCTACTTACTTTCGGGTGTGGGTGCGGGACTTTTACAGTTATTGGGAGCGCCTTCGATTGGTGAAATGACAGGTCCAACGATCGGAGCTTCCGGTGCAGTTTATGGAGTAATGATAGCTTTTGCCATGTTTTTTCCTGACAGGTATATTTATATTTATTTTCTTCTTCCCGTTAAAGCAAAATATCTTATAGCGTTTTTGATTGTAATAGAATTTTTATCTGTTGGGGAACCCAGTATCGTGGCTCATTTGGCTCATATAGGAGGCGCCTTAACGGGATTTATTTTTATTTTACTGGACCGGAGGAACCATTTTTCTTTTGAATTTCTTCAGCGCTGGTTGAGTTTTGGACAGAGAAAGACAGCAAAATTCAGGCGGCCGGGTTCTGGTTTCGGTAACGAGAAAGATGCCGAAGAAGTTAAATATTATGAAATCCACAATGAGACAAAAGATGATATTGACCAGGATGAGATTGACAGAATTCTTGATAAAATTAGCAAATCGGGTTATCAGAACTTAAGTGAACGTGAAAAGAAAATTCTTTTTGAAGCAAGCAAAAAATAGCTTATTACTTATTCTTGCGATATTCTTAACAGTCTTTAGTGTTATAGGGTGTTCCCGTGATGAAAGATCTGCTCATGAATATGCAAGGCTATATGCTGATATGCTTGTGGTTAATGAAAAATATGCAAGCGATCCGGTTAAAATTAGAAATGAAAAAGAAAAATTATTTCTGATATATGATATTCCCGAAAAAGAATACGAGGAAAAAATAAAGAGTTTTGAAGCCGACCGGGCCAAATGGGAGGAATTTTTCAAGGCAGCTGCGGATTATCTCGATACTCTGAAAACACGTGAACGGATTAATCAGTAAGTGTTTTATTCAGAAACAGCATTATCATTCCCTGGCTGATATTTGCCGGGAGAGAATTTCTTAACTGAAGCAATTCCGTATTACCATCATTGTAACTTTTTTTTAGTTTTTCATAATTTGTCTTTCCGAGGAGTTTTATCACATCAGGTGTCTTGGTGAATTTTTCTAATTCTATTAGCTGTGCAGCTATAAGTATATCGCTCAGACCGGTAATCTTTAAAATCTGATCAAAATTATTTCCCCGATCAAGGAGATCTCTCAGGAATTTTAAGCCATCAGGAATTTCATGCTTAGTATTTTGTTTGATAGTAAATAAAACCTCATCTCCGAACTTAGAATGTGTTTTACGGGTGTAACCTTCAATCTGAAATAATTCGTTTTCGTTTTCAGGCATTTTTGAAGCTATCGCTTTCAAAACTTCATCAGAACAGATCATCTCAGGTTTTTGCAGGAATTTTGCTGCGATATTTTTTCTTGCCTCAATTAATTTGTTCATAATAAACGGAGTATTCGTTTCCTGAATCCGCGGAAATTCCTCATCATTTTCTCCCTCTTCACCGAAAAGTACAGTCTCAATGTTTAATGAGTAACTGCCGTTATTATTGACGATAAGATTTTTTATAACCGCAGAATCAAGAGCGATTAGAATTTCATCAGAAGTGTAATGAGCAGTGGATCCGAAAGAACGGTCGGCTATCAGTCGGGGATCGTTGCAGGAGCCTTTCAGAATATTTACAATATCATTCGAGGTAATATTTTTATTCTCTGAACAAACATCAATTATTCTTTCAATTAGAAATTCATTGCTTTTATTAATTCCACCGTTATTACAGTTATCGCATTTATTACACTTGAAATTAACGGAATCAGGATCGCCGAAATAGTTCAGAATAAAAGAAAATCTGCAATCCTGCGTGTGAGCAAAATCAATCATCTTTCCCAGTTTAATCCGGGCGGAATTGGTTTCAATATCGAGCAAATCCTGATTTATATTCAGTGAAGATGACTCAATCCTCGGATAAGTAAGTTTGAAGCGCATTTTACCTTCACCGGCGTCGTAATCCAGAATTCCAATACCGGCAAGTTTGGTGAAAATGTCTTTCATCGAATCAATCGAAAGACCGGTGAGTTTTGAGAGATTATCAAACGAAAACTGAGTATTCTGGCTAAATGGTGCTGCCCCGAATTCCCTCAGCAGTAAAACTAAAATTTCCTTTGTTGTGTTCGCAGGAAGACTACGAATATATTCTTTCAGCATATTTGTTTCGAGCAGGAACTTAAATGAAGTTTTCATGTTGAGTGCTGATTCCATTTTTATGCAGCCTGCCTGTTCGAGAGCTTTCAGAGCGGATGGGATCAGCCGCGGCTCAACACCTTTACTGCCAAAATATGCAGAGATTTTTTCATCAACATGCAGGAATTTATTTTTTATTCCTCCAATTCCAATGCCATGATAGCTGCACAAAGTATCATAAATAAATTTAATTTCGTCCCTCTGAGGGTGTGATATCTTAATCAGGAATTCATGAGTGGATACATCTTTTTTGGAAAAAATAAGGACAGCCGTAGCCGGGGCTCCATCCCTGCCCGCTCTGCCAATCTCTTGATAGTATGCTTCAATGGATGAAGGCATGTTCGAATGGATAACGGTCCGAATGTCAGATTTATCCACTCCCATGCCAAAAGCGCTTGTGGCGACGATTATGTTGATTTTGCCGGAGATAAATCTTTCCTGTATTTCTTTCCTTAGCTCAATTGTCATTCCGGCGTGATAAGGTGCATTATCAAATCCCCGTAATTTTAGAAAACGGCTCAGATCGTCGGCTGATTTTCTTGTGGAAGCATATATTATTGCAGGCAAAAGATTTTTTTTCAGCAAATCTGCCACAGTGCTTTTTTGATCTGATGAATTTATTACACTAAGTGTAAGATTATCCCGGTGAAATCCCTTCACAAATAATTCAGCATTAGGTATGTCGAGAAATTTTAGAATATCAGTCCGAACTTCAGGAGTTGCCGTCGCAGTGAAAGCTGCAATATTTTTTATCCCGGTATATTTAATAAAATCTGAGATATTTCTGTAGGCTGGTCTGAAATTATGCCCCCATTGGCTGATACAATGAGCCTCATCAATAAACAGATAGGAAGGCTTCAGGTTTTTCACAAGATTGGCGAATTCCCTGTCTTCCAATTTTTCAGGAGAGACGTAGAGAATTTTTATCTTTCCCTGGAATATTCCTGTAAATATCTCAGTCCTTTGGCTATAATCGACAGAACTATTTATAAATGCAGCCACTGGACTTATCTGGTTCAGGTTATCTGTCTGATCTTTCATCAAAGAAATAAGCGGGGATATGACCAGAGAGAAAGAATTTGCGAGTAGGGCAGGAATCTGGTAACAAATTGATTTCCCTCCACCTGTCGGAAGCACAGCCAGTATATTTTTACCAGTTATTATAGAATTTATTATTTCTTCCTGACCGGAACGAAAATCATTAAAGCCAAAAAATGACTTTAGCAATGATTTTGGATTATCCCGAGTATTTTCTGTTTTCTTAATAATGAATTCCATCAAGGACAAATTTATTAAAATCGGGAATGAAAATGTGCTATCCTATTGATTTTATTAATAATTAAGTTGGTACGATTTATGTAATTTGATACTTATTTTGGAAAAAGAATAACTGCGTTTCAAATATTTGAAAAAAACTTAGGATTGTAGGGTATTAAAATGAATTCTGATAAAATGCGTCTCGAAGATCTGCTGACTAATATGAATAGGGGAGATGAACAAGACAGGATAGAAAAAGTTGCGATTATTGGTGCGGGAATTATGGGAAGGGGAATTGCGCAGACCGTTGCCGCCGCTGGAATTGATGTTGTGATTGTTGAAAAAAATTCAGAATATATCGATTCTTCCAAAGAAATACTTCAGACATCTCTTGAGAGGGAAATTACCCGCTGGGCACTCACTAAAAGTGAAATGAAATCAATAATGAACCGTATTGTCTGGACTCTGAATATTGATGAAGTAAAAGATGCAGATATTATTATCGAAGCTGTAGAAGAAAATTTTCAATTAAAACGGCTTATTTTCAAAAAACTTGATGAGATCGCAAATAAAGAAGCTATTTTTATCTCAAACACTTCTACACTTAGCCTGACTAAAATTGCAGATATCACGGAGAGGAAGGACAAAATAATCGGGATGCATTTCCACAATCCGGTTCCTAAAGTTCCGCTTGTTGAACTGGTGAGAGCGCTAGATACCTCCGATGATACGATTCAAAAAGTAAAAGCTTTTGCATCAAAAATCGGTAAGACAGCAGTTGAAGTTTATGAATATCCCGGCTTTGTGACTACAAGAGCTATCGTTCCGCTTCTAAATGAAGCGATGCATATTCTGCTTGAAGGGCTGGCGACTACAAAGGATATAGATACTGCAATGAAATTGGGATACAACTTTGCAATGGGTCCGCTGGAGATGGCTGACAGCATGGGTCTTGACGAAGTATTAGCGTGGATGGAGCAATTATGGGGATCACTCGGAGAACCAAGATACCGTCCATGCCCATTGCTAAGAAAACTTGTCAGGGAAAGGAAACTTGGTAAAAAGACCGGGCAGGGATTTTTTACCTACGATGCTGACGGAAAAATGATCGGATAAATAGAAAGAGGAAGTATGAAAATTTTAGTATTGAATTGCGGCAGTTCTTCAATTAAATACCAGTTTATTGATTCTGATAAAGAATCGGTTCTGGCGAAAGGACTGGTCGAAAGAATAGGGATGAGTAGTGCAGTGCTTACACACGAGCCGCTCGGGAAAGAAAAAATACGAATAGTTGGTGAAATTCTTGATCATACAATAGCTATTGAATATGTAATTGCAGTTTTGCTGAGTCCAAATCATGGAGTTATCAAGGATAAGAATGAAATTGATGCGGTTGGGCATAGAGTTGTTCATGGCGGTGAAACCTTCACCGGCTCCGTGCTGATAACACCTGAAGTCCTCAAAGCGCTTAGGGATAACATTGAACTTGCTCCGCTCCATAATCCTCCGAATATTAAAGGAATCGAAGCAGTTACCGCACATCTTCCTGCGACTCCGCAATGCGGTATTTTCGATACTTCATTCCATTCTGCAATGCCGCCAAAAGCTTATCTTTACGGGCTTCCTTACGAGCTTTACAAACGATACAAAATTCGCCGTTACGGTTTTCACGGTACTTCACACCGTTATGTTTCAGAAAGAGCGGCTGATGCAGTCGGTAGGAGTATTAATGAACTTAAGATCATTACAGCCCATCTCGGCAATGGCTGTAGTATGGCTGCAATAAATAAAGGCAAATCTGTTGATACGACGATGGGCTTCACACCTCTCGAAGGATTATTAATGGGAACAAGATCGGGAGATATCGATCCCTCACTCATTACCTACATCATGGGAAAAGAAGGTCTCTCACTCGGTGAAATGAATACACTGCTGAATAAGCACAGCGGACTGGTTGGGCTCAGCGGTGAAAGCAGTGATATGAGAGAGATTGAAACTGCAGTCGCAGAAGGGAATAAAAAAGCGATCAATGCCTTTGATGTATTTATTTACAGGATTAAAAAATACGTCGGCGCATATGCAGCTGCGATGGGCGGGGTAGATATACTTGTCTTTACCGGGGGAATCGGGGAAAACTCCAATCTGGTTAGAGAGAGGGTCTGTGAGGATATGTCGTTCCTGGGGATTGAACTTGACATGACAAAGAATGAGAACCCCCCGGCTGACGGCGATCTTTCAGCAAAAGGTACGAAGACAAAAGTATTTCGTATCAGGACAAACGAAGAACTTGTTATTGCGATGGATACAAAAGAGATTGTTGAGTCAATGGCTAAAAACTGATTTCACAATATTTATTTCAACCGGCATACTGATTAATCATTAATTGGATGCCGGTTTTTTTATTTTGTGAGAGTAATTTTTGGAGAAATATGGATCTCAATCTAAAAGGAAAAGTTGCCGTCGTTACAGCCGCAAGCAAAGGTATTGGGAAATCGATAGCCGAGGGGTTACTCAATGAAGGCGTCAAAGTATTAATCTCATCCTCGAACCGTGAAAACCTGAGGCAACTCGATGCAGAATTTTCTGAAAAGGGTTTTACCGGTTACAGTCTTGAGGTTTGTGACCTAAATTTGAAGAGTGATATTGAAAGACTATTTGCAAAGGCTATTCTGGAATTTGATACTGTTGATATTCTTATCAACAATTGCGGCGGCCCAAAAGCCGGAGCGCCATCTTCAATGAATGATTCAGACTGGCAGAAAGGTTATGAGCATACTCTGCTGAGCGCAGTGCGTTTGACAAGCCTCGCTGTTGAAGAAATGAAAAAGAATAAATGGGGCAGGATAATCAATATCACATCATTATCGGTGAAGCAGCCAATTGATAATCTTACTCTTTCCAATGCATTCAGGAGCGCGCTGACAGCCTATGCAAAGACTCTGAGCCTGGAAGTCGGTCAATACAATATCACGGTCAACAACATTATGCCCGGATATACACTCACTGAGCGCCTCGATCATCTTGCTGCCATAAAAGCTGAAGAACGCGGAATTGATAAAGCTGAAATATTACGTGAAATGGCAGAAAATGTTCCTCTTAAAAGACTTGGTAAACCGGAAGAGATTGCTAATATTACTGTATTTCTTTGCAGCGATGCCGCAGCATACATTAATGGTACGTCAATACCGGCAGATGGCGGACTAATAAAAACAGTATGAAACAATGATAAAAGAAGTTGAGATTACAGTTGAGCCTTCCCTTTCCAGGGACGAAGAATTAATCCTGAAAAAAGCGGCCAAAACAAGCGGGTTACCATCGGACGAAATAAAGAGTATAAGGATCAGGAAAAGATCGATTGATGGCAGAAGTAAAATCCCGGTTTACAGATTTCTGGTAATGGTAAGCACTGAAGATTCTCTGGATGAAAAAGAAACTGTGTTTAATCCGGTTACCAGAAAAGATTCTCCGGAATGCTATATCATTGGTTCTGGTCCTGCCGGTCTGTTTGCTGCCCTAAGAGCGCTTGAGCTTGGATTCAGACCAATTGTATTTGACAGAGGCAAAGATGTCAGGGCGAGAAGACGCGATTTGCGGAATATTATGCAGGAAGGACTTGTTAATCCTGAATCCAATTACTGTTTCGGTGAGGGCGGAGCCGGCACTTATAGTGACGGCAAACTTTATACCCGGGCAACAAAAAGGGGGGATACAAGCAGAATTCTCGAACTAATGGTCCTGCATGGCGCTGATCCTGAGATTCTCATCGACTCACATCCTCATATTGGTTCAAATAAACTTCCTAAAATGGTTGAGGCTTTGCGGGAAACCATTATTCATAATGGTGGCGAGGTTCATTTTAATTCAAGGCTTACAGACATTATTATAAATGATAATAAAGTTGAATCATTCATCATAAATGGTTCGAATCAGATTAAGTCAGATTCACTTCTTCTTGCTACCGGGCACAGCGCCAGAGATGTGTATTACCTGCTGAATCGGGCAGGTATCAGTATTGAGGCAAAAGAATTTGCCGCGGGAGTTAGGATTGAGCATCCCCAGCCGGTTATAGACCGGATACAATATCATTCTGAAGAAAGATCCGAGTTCCTGCCTGCTGCAAGTTATAGTCTGAGTTGTAATCTTGATGGCAGGGGTGTGTATTCGTTCTGCATGTGTCCGGGCGGAATAATTGTACCTGCAACCACCGAACCTGATACACTTGTCCTTAATGGCATGTCCGTCTCAAAGCGGAATTCTCCTTTTGCGAATTCCGGACTCGTTGTTACAATTGGTCCTAATGAGTGGAAAAAATTTGAGGGGGAGGGTGTTTTCGCCGGTCTGCAATACCAGAGTGAGCTTGAAGAAAATTCATTCAGGGCAGGCGGCGGAGGACAATCTGCCCCCGCACAAAGAGCGGTAGATTTCCTGAATTCGAAAATATCCACAGATCTCCCATTAACATCCTATATTCCGGGTATTAAAAGTGCACCGCTGCACGAAATTCTGCCTTCAGAAATATCGACTTACCTGCACCGCGCTTTAAAGCAGTTCGGTTCAAAAATGAGAGGATTCCTTACCGCCGATGCATTGCTTCTCGCGACGGAATCGAGGACGAGTTCACCAATCAGGGTTCCAAGAGATAAAACAACGTTTATGAGCATTTCAACTGAAGGATTATTTCCGAGCGGGGAGGGTGCCGGTTATGCAGGGGGTATTATATCGGCAGCTATCGATGGCACCAAATCAGCAGAAGCCTTTGCAAAATGGTATTCCGGTAAATAATTTATTCGCGTTTATAGCCGCGGGCGATAATATAATCTGAAATGATTCTCAATTTGTAATTTTTCGCAGAGAAATAAGAACCAAAAACTCCAAATCCGCCTGTAATATTTGTGAATTCCGTCTGATCGAGAATTATGGAAAATCCTTCTTCGAAACTTTTCGAACTCATATAATAGGAAGTCATGCTTTTATCCATCAGGATGAGTTCGAATTCCGCATTTATTACAGTATAATTATTTCTGGCAGTATCAGCTAATGTCAGCCTTTCGAAAGCATAATCAAAAGCTTCCCAGTCGTAGATAAGGTAATTTCCGGCGATGGGAGTCGGGTAATTCTCAAAGATTTTTCCGCTCTGATAAGTAAGACTAACCGGAACTTCTTTCGAATGATACGATTTAACGCCTGAATCTGTGTAATAATATTTTATTACAAGTCGTGGGAGATAAAACTGCCCTTCGGGGGGCGCATCCAGAACTTTCCAAACAAAAGCGATTCTGCTCAAACCGTTTGGAACATATTCATCAGTGCCTTCCAGAAATTGAATTTTAATAGAAAGCGGGGTATCCGTTTCGGATGTGAGAATTTTACCATCAGGAGTTTTAACATTCAGCCTGATATTTTTTCCCGGTGCGGGTTTGAAATTGTTAATCGTATAATAATTTTTACCAGGATTTTCTGCGCTTACTGAATCTTTCAAAATATATTCCGAGTTATCATATATCAATCTGAATTCTGCGCCGGGTATGCCGGTTTCTATTTGTGAAACGCCATTTTTATCAGGGGAGCTTTTTATTAGCTGAGCTGTCTGGTATGTCTGATCCCCATTGAGAATGAAATAGACAGCATAATCCTGCCGGAAATCTGCATTTGGGTCAAAAGAACTCTCACAACTGAAAAAAGAAAGAAGAATTACACAAATCAAGATCAATTTTTTCATATTTCCACCTTCATGGATAAAGTTGGCAGGAAGGGGAGCATATTGATTTTTTTCCCTGAATCCCTCTCAAAATAAAATATATTTGCCCGGTCATACAAATTAATTATGCTCATATCCATTGTTAGGTTCAAATATCTGAGATCGAATCTGCGGGAGAAACTTATATCGAGCCTGTGATAAGCCGGGAGCCTTGTGGCATTTCTCTCTGAGAGAATTGTATAAGGAATAAACGAAAATATACGTTCCCGGAGATCGTCGATAATCAGCTTATTATAATAACCAACAAGCTGAGTATAAGGCAGTCCTGAATTAAAAGTCCAGAGGGCATCGAATTTAATATCAAATGGTAATTTCACACTTGTCATCAAATTAAGGTTATGCCGTGAGTCATAGCGGGGATAATACCTTAAATTATCAATACTTTTTATTGTCCAGGACAGCGAGTAGTTGGCACTCAGAGAAAAAGTACGTTCCAGATAATTTACAGATAATTCAAATCCTCGCGAATTTCCCTGCCCATTTATAAGGTCGGGGTCCTGTTCAAAATATTTTTTTTCATTAACTGATGGCCAATATAGCATTGGTTTATAATAAGCCTCAGCCCCGATCGATAGCCCCGGTGTTAAAAACAAATCGATGCCTGCAATATAATGAATTGCATAAGCCGGGTTAAGGTATTCGGGAACTACAACCCAGGGTTCAAAAACGCTGATAACTTCATTTTCGTCTGAAAGAGTTGTCATTTCCTGAAAATGTAAACCCCACGAACCTTTAATTCTTGCAAAATTACCGATATTATAAAAAGTAAGGACCCGCGGCTCAAAATAGTATTCACCGGCTGTCCCAACTGCAAGTCTTGTCACATTAAAACGTGTGCCGGCTTCCAATCCAAAATCTTTTATCCTGTTGAGGGCGTATTTAACAAAAAACACAATGCTTGCTCCGTGCTGTGTGGAACTTGTAACGAGCCCTTTTCGGTTTTCGATCTGCAATGAATTTTCAATCTCTTTGATCTGTATTCCCGCTCCTACCTCATCCTGATAAGGGAAGATGTAACTGAATTCTGTATCAAGAGAGAGTTCACGCAGAAAATTTCTTTTGTAACGTTTCCCGGAAAGGTTCGGGTTAACTTCTCCCTCATAGTTCACTGAATTGATTGCAAATCTGTAAAAGAGGGGAGACTCTTCGAGCAGTTGATACCAACTGATACCGAGCGCGCTGTTTTTCCAACTGATATCTTCTCTGTAAACATCGTTGTAATTGATCTTGTCCGAACTGAAAAATCCATGTGCGCTAAACTGCCTCCCCATAAGCAGATCAGGATTGCGGTAATTAGCTTTAAATGATATATCGTGGAAATTCACCGGTATCTCGTCTGAATTAAGGAAAGACCGCAGAATCCGGTTATCAAGATTTTTTCTTCCACTTATAATGAATGAACCATAGGGGATAGGTCCTTCAACCAGAGCTTTCCCTGTCAGAAGTCCTGCAGCAGCTTTTCCGGAAAATTTGTTCAGGTTGCCGTCCTTTGTTGTGATATTAACCACTGATGAGAGCCTGCCCCCGTACTCAGCCGGAAATCCGCCCTTATAGAATTCAACCGAATTTATTATTTCAGGATCGACAGCGGAAAATAATCCCATAGCATGAAATGGCTGATAGATCGTCGCTCCATCTAAAAGCACAAGGTTTTGATTGGAACTGCCTCCGCGCACATTAAATCTTGCAGAAACATCGCTTGTGGAAGAAACCCCTCCCAAAGTTTTAAGGGACCTGAAAATATCTGCTTCCACATTCTGAGGTACTCTTTCCAATCTTGAAGGGGAGAGTGATTCGAAAGAAATATTATAATTTCTTGTATCGGGAACCCGATTTTCCACTTTCTCAATTGTCTGCAGGTTATATGCAAGAGGATTTAGTTTAATACTTAAAGAAGCAATTTTACCTGCCCTTATAAAAGCTCCGAATTCTTTCGTTTCATATCCAACATAAGTCACTTTAACTGTAAATATTTGTGAAATCGGAAGATTAGTTATCTGGAAAAATCCTCTCACATCGGTAGCGGCTCCCACCTCAAATTCTTTTATAAAAACGTTTGCATAGGATAGCGCCTCGCCTGAGAGAGAATCCGTAACCTGTCCACGGAGTGTCCCTGTGATCTGGGCATTTTGAACCGAAGCGGCGATCAATAATACGAACAGAATTTTTTTAATCATGAGGGCAAATATATCAGGGATTTTTCATTTAGCCAATGCAAAAAAAGCGGATTTTTTTAATGAATAATATAAGCTGCATCGGAAACAAGGCATAACCCCCCAACCCTTTTAAGCAGCGGTCTTACTATATTTATAATATCTTCAGCCGACTCGGGCTCACATGCTATCAGCACGTAATTATTTTTGGAATCATCGGCAAGACTATCATTTCTGCGGATACCACGCTGTCCTCTGCCCTTGACATCATCAATAATCGTGTAGTTGCAGTATCCGGATTTCTCAAGACTTTTTATCAGATGATTTGTTTCTAAAGAATCAATAATTATTTCTATTCTTTTTACATTTTTCATATCAATAGACCAGTCCGATTATATAATAATAAAGTGGCAGTCCGACAATAATATTGAAAGGGAATGTAATTGCCAGCGACATTGAAACGTACAGGCTGGGGTTTGCCTCAGGAATTGAAATCCTCATAGCAGCAGGAACAGCTATATAAGAGGCGCTTGCTGCGAGAACACAGAACATAAAAGCATCACCCTGAGATAAGTTCAGCAATAATGAGAGTCCCAGACCGATAAAAAAGTTGACGAGAGGTAAAAGCGTTCCAAATAATAAAAGGAAGAATCCGGAATTCCTGATATCCGATATCCTCTGAGCTGCGACTATGCCCATATCAAGAAGAAATATTGTCAGAATTCCATTGAATAAACCATCATAAAACATTTCAAGCGGCAGAGCTCTTTCCTTCCCAACAACCCATCCAATAAGCAGACTTCCGAGCAGAAGAAAAACTGAACCGTTCAGAAATGCATCCTTCAAAACTTCGCTCCAGGAGAAAGAGAGATTTGACATTTTTGTATTGAACCGCAGCAGCATAATGCCGGAAATTATAGCTGGGGATTCCATCAGAGCCATTGCAGCAACGAGATAACCGCCGAAACTGATATTTATGTGAGAAAGGAACGAAGTAGCTGTCAGAAAAGTTACCGCACTGATTGATCCGTAAGTAGCAGCAATTGCAGATGCGTTGTAAACATCAAGTTTCATCCTCAGGATAAAGAAAGCAAAAACAGGGATTAAAAACGAAAGTATAACGGCGGCCAGAAGTGTCATGGTTATTTGAAAATCAAGGCTGCCCGCTGATAGTTTAATACCTCCTTTAAAGCCGATTGCAAAAAGCAAATAAAGTGAGAGTATTTTTGGAAATGGCTGAGGGAAATTCAGATTCGATTTAACAGCAACAGATAAAACGCCAAGGAAAAAGAACAATATCGGTGCGCTTAATAGATTATTCGAAATAAGACTAAAATCCATTATTTCCAACAGGGTTTTTTGAAAGAAGCAAGATAATAAATATTGAGTCGCTCTCAAAAATGATTTGGCTGAAATTATTAACAAAAAAAACGGTAAGGCCCGAAAAATAT
>Ga0172367_10000306_pt1 | contig 74819 bp, 52 predicted proteins | sample Lak10m_FD_114542 | JGI IMG/M metagenome (GOLD analysis project Ga0172367, IMG submission 114542) | Freshwater microbial communities from Kabuno Bay, South-Kivu, Congo - kab_022012_10m | ecosystem: Environmental > Aquatic > Freshwater > Lake | place: Democratic Republic of the Congo: South-Kivu... | reverse complement strand
GCTCTCGGGCAGCGCGCGGCTCACGGCGATGGCCGAGAGCGCGCCGGTGGTCGTCGCGCCGCGGAAGCGCAGGTAGCGCCCGAGCCAGCCGCCGGCCACGTCGCCCGCGCGCTCCATCAAGTCCTGCGCCTCGAAGTGCGAGCGCGTGGCGTCCTCCGACCCGGCGGCGTGGACCACGAGCATCGAGCCGTCGTGATAGGGCGCGGCGAGGTCTTTGAGCAGCGGGTTGAGGCCGAAACTGCCGTCGAGCTTGGTGGCGTCGGTGGCTTTGATGGCGATACGGGGGCGGGCGCGGTAATAGCCGTCGTCGTGCGTGGGCGCGACCATGTTCAAGCCGTCCGCGCCGCCGCGCAGGAAGACGACGACGAGGGTCTTGAGTTGGTCGCCGTTGCCGGTGAGGGAGGTTTGGGTGCTCATGGGATTTCAACCACGGTATGGACACGGATGGGGAAGCCAGAAGATACGAGCGCGGGCTTCGGGGAGCGCACCCGCCCCGGGTGCTGTTTCCCGCGCCCTCGCGGGAAACCGTGGCGCGTGCTTATACCGGGAACGGTTCTGACTTCGTTGCGTTCCAGCCAACCGCGAGGGCGCGGTTGGCTGCGCCCGTGGCGGGCACGGTCCCCAACGCACGACATCCGTGTCCAAGCCGCAGCTCGTGCCTCGCAACCCTGGGCTGGAGGCCGGAATCCCGTTGGAACTCAAGGGCAGGCCGTTGCAGGTAAGGGAGGTTTGGGTGCTCATGCTAGGGAATTAGCTGCCTACGGAAGAACTACCGGCTCTGGCTGCGAGGGTATTTGCAGGCGAGCGTCGTCAGGCGAAATGCCCAATGAAGCCAACACCGGTTCAAGCGCGGCGGGATCTGAGTAGATGATAGCGTGTTTGTAGGGCACTCGGAGTAAGACTACGCACCTTTGCCCGGACGGCAGCACATATGCCCACGAGTCCTCATCTCCGCCGCAGGTGCGGCTACTGTCCGTCTCCACGAAATGAGGTTCTCCCAAAATCCGGCGCAACTCCTCGCGGCTGATGTTGAAGCGTGCCAAGCCCCACATCGGCATCGCAACAGGCATCTGTAGGTGCGTCAGCATTTTTGGAAACTCGGTGAGGCCAGCAGCAGCGCGAGCGGGGCGCCGGATTCCTTGCAGGCGGACACTTCGTCGGCGCTGGGCGCGCGGCCGAAGAGGTGGGCCATCAGGTTTTCCTCGGTCGCGAAGCTGGCCTTCAGCTTGTCGGCGTCGAGCTTGGTTTCCTTGTCGAGCGAGTTGTTGGTCAGGCCCACGGCGAAGTTCCAGCGCCAGAGGAGCGTGCCCAGCCACGGCGCGGCCTCCTCGGGGTAGCCGTCGGGCGTCGGGTAGTGGAAGGGCGCGTGGCCCATGCGCAGGAGGTAGTCCTGCACCGTGCGGCCCGCGTCGGTGGTCGCGTGCGTGGCGCGCAGCGTGGAGACGATGTAGTGGAACGGGCGCTTGAGCTTGTTGCCGCGCGTGGTGCGGAAGGCGTCGGTGGCGAAGAGCGCCCGCAGCGTGGCCGGGATGTCGCCGCCGGATGCGATGAACTTCTCCGCGACCGCGCTGACAGCGGCGGCGGGCGGGGCGTCCGCGATGAAGCGCTGGCAGAGCTTGGTGGCGATGAACTTCGCGGTGGCCGGGTGCAGGCCGACGATGCCGAGCACGGTGTCCAATTCGGCGCGACCAAGCTTCTCGATTTCCTCCGGCTTGGCCTTCTTTGGAATCGCGGGGATGACGTGGCCGAGGACGACCTTTTCGCCGCGATCATGCTGGAAGGGTTTGAACTCGACGCTGCCGAGGTTGAGCTTGCTGCGGTGCGTCTCCTGCACGGTCCAGCCGGTGAGGCAGCGGGCAACTTCCATCACGTCCTTCTGCGTGTAGCCGCCGTGGACGCCGAGGGTGTGCAGCTCCATCAGCTCGCGCGCGTAGTTTTCGTTGGGCTTGTCGGCGTCATTGGCCTTCTTGTTCACGCGGCCGTCGAGATACCAGAGCATCGCGGGGCTGAGCGCGGAGGCGCGGAGCATGGCGGGGAACTTGCCGAGCGCGTGGGCGCGGATGACATCGCGGTCGTCGGCGACCTTGAGCCACTTGGCGTCGCCCTTGGAGGGGTCAATGTTGAAGTGGTCGCTCCAGAAATTAACCATCACCTCGTAGAGCTGGCGCTCGGTGAAGACGGCGCGCAGCACGGTGCTGCGGACGAGGGCGTCGAGGAGGTGCTTGTCCTGATACTCGAAGAGTTCACCGAGCGGCTCCTGCAAAACCTCGAAGCGGCGGGTGGCGCTCTCGGCACCGGGGTCGTCAATCTTTTCGGGCGCGAGCTGCTGGTCGAGGAAGGCGGCGAAGGCGGCTTCTTCGGTCGCGCCGAGCTTGCGCGTGCGGTGGTAGTCCCACGGGCGGGGGCCGAAGGTGAGGCGGTTGAGCGCGTGCGAGACGAGGTCAATGTCCGCGCCCGCCGGCGTGGCGTAAGGCCCGTCCGGCGGCGTGACCGCGCGCGGGCCGATGCGCAGGGCGTCCGGGACTTCGAGCTTGTCGCAGCCGACGGCGACGGCGGCGAGCGACGCGGCGGAGCCGGTCTGGAGAAAGTGGCGGCGGGAGAAGTTCATGCGGCGGCGGGTTGCGGTGTGAGAACCTTCTTGGACAGTTCCAGAGTCGCGATGGACGGCGAGCCAACTTCCAGCTTCAGCCACTCGCCGAGCAGCCAGATTTTGCGGCTGCCGACGTTGCGCAGTTCACGCCAGGGAATGAGCAGCGGCGGGTGGCCAAAGCGAAACGGCAGCCAAGTGGCGAGGTGTAGCCCATCAGGACCGGCGTGAATGGTGAGGCAATTATTGTAGGACACCCAGCCGACCTTGCCGCTCTCAATCCAGAACCGGATCCCGTCCGGCGGGGTTCTGGCCGCGAAACGGCCGGCCAGTCGGCTCCAACCTGCGAGGCGGGAAAGCAGATAACACACTCCGATCCAGAGGAACGGAAACGCCAGGAACAGCCAAAACGGTGGAGGCTCGCCGCGCATGGATCAGGAGTTAAGCGGCAGCCGGAATGGCCGGCGGTTCGGTTTTGGCCACCGGAGCCGGTTCGGCGGCGGTTGGCTTGGCCTCGCGCGCGGCGAAGACCAGCGCGGCGAAGCCCGTGACCAGCGTCCAGATGCTCAGGCCCAGCCAGCCGATGAAGGGCAGCAGGAACGTGAGCACGAGCACGATGCCGCCGCGCAGCACGCGCCGCCACGGCTGGGCCTCGTCGGCGGGCGAGGGCAGGCCCGCGCCGATGCGCTTCGCGAAGCCGGCGGAACCCGCGAGGCCGCCGAGCAGCACCACGCCCAGCGAGATGATGCCGGCGATGTTGAAGAGCGGGTTGTTGCCCTTCTTGAAACAGAGCAGCGCGAGGCCGATGAGCGGCGCGGCCATCGCGAGGCCGGCGAAGGTGAGCTTCCACGGACGGTCATACTGGCGGCGGGCGCCTTCGACAGCGGCGGGAAACAAAGCCTCGGCGGCGAGCCAGAACGCGATGAAGATGAGGAGACCGCCGAGGATGAGGAGGAAGATCTTGAGGATGTCGGCCATTATCATAGGTCAGGTGTGCTGTGGTGACGTTTGTGGCAGCCGGACGTTACAAATTGAGCTTGGGCTGCGCTACGGAACATACGACACGGGGGGCGGGAGGGAAGTTTCAAGTTTGAGGCCCACGGGCAGTGTTCAGTGTCCAGTAATCAGTGTTCAGTTGGGGAGCAGCGTTCGAAGCTCGCAAACCCTGCGGGCCTGAATACTGACTACTGATTACTGAACATTCCCTGCTACACGGCTGCCGACGCAAAGGGCAGCCCATGCGCTTCGGCGACGGCGCGGCAGGTGACTTTCCCGGCCTGCACATTGATGCCGCCGAGGAGCGCGGGCTGGCGCTGGCAGGCGTCGGCCAGCCCGAGGTCGGCGAGCTGCTCGATGAAGCGATACGTGACGTTGGTGAGCGCCTGCGTGGCGGTGCGGGCGTAGGCGGCGGGCATGTTCGCGACGCAGTAGTGGAGCACGCCTTCCTCGGTGAAGACGGGATCGTGGTGCGTGGTGGGGCGGGAAGTTTCGGCGCAGCCGCCCTGGTCAATGGCGATGTCCACCAGCACGCTGCCGGGCCGCATCTGGCGGAGCATCTCGCGGCGGATGAGCTTGGGGGCCTTGGCCCCGGGCACGAGCACCGCGCCGATGAGGAGGTCCACGGTGGGGAGGAGTTCCATGAGGTGCGCCTCGTTCGAGTAGAGCGTGTGCGCGGTGTGCAGCGTGATGTCGAGGAAGCGCATCCGCTCCAGGTCCACTTCGAGGATGGTCACGTCCGCGCCGAGACCCTGCGCCATGCGCGCGGCGTTGACGCCCGCCGCGCCGCCGCCGAGGACGACGACCTTGCCGGGCAACACGCCCGGCACGCCGCCGAGCAGGACGCCGTTGCCGCCGCAGTGCTTGGCGAGGAAGTAGCCGCCCACCAGCACGCTCATGCGCCCGGCGATTTCGCTCATGGGTTCGAGGAGCGGCAGGCGGCGGTTCACCTCGATGGTCTCGTAGGCGATGCAAGTCGCGCCGGATTTGAGCAGCGCGTCGGTCAGCTCGCGGTTCGCGGCGAGGTGCAGGTAGGTGAAGAGCAACTGGCCGGGACGCAGCAACGGATACTCGGCGGGGAGCGGCTCCTTGACCTTCACGATCAAGTCGGCGCGGGCGAAGACTTCGGCGTGTTCCGCCACGAGCGTCGCTCCGGCGCGCTCGTAATCGCTGTCAGGATAACCGGAGCCAGCCCCCGCACCGCGCTCGACGATGACTGATGCCCGCGTTTGATGAGCTGGTAGGCGGCGGACGGCAGCAGGGCGACGCGGTTTTCCTGGGCCTTGATTTCCTTGGGCACGCCGATGGTCATGGCCGGAAGAATTACGCAGTCGTTGCCTGATGGGCAAGCGGGGCCTGCCCCGGCGGAGTCATGCGTTCGGCTTCGTCGGCAGGTGCCGGGCGAGGGCGGCGCGGAGTTCGCTCTGCAAGCTCTCCGGCGAGAGCGTCTGTTTCTGGAGGATGACGGCGACGCTGCCGGTGAGGCGCTGCTTGTCCTCCTCGGTGAGATCCTTCGCGGTGAGCACGATGATGGGCACCTCGCGCATGTCCCGCCGCGCGCGGACGGCTTGCGCAAAGGCGAAGCCGTCCATCTCCGGCATCATCAGATCGAGCAGGATGACGGAGGGCAGCCGCAGGCGGATCAGCTCCAGCCCGGCGCGACCGTTGGGGGCGAGGATCACGGGATAGCCTTCCTTCTCCAGGTTGCGCCGCAGCATGTGGCGGGTGATCTCGTCGTCCTCCACGATCAGGACGGGGCGGTCGCCGGGCGTGGGGCAGTATTCGCGCAGCAGGCTGGAGAGGCGCGGGTAGTCCACCGGCTTGGTGAGGAACTCGGCCGCGCCGAGCGCGAAGCCCTTGTCGTGCTCCTCGGTCATGGTGATCATCACCACGGGGATGCCTGCCAGCGCGGGGTCGGCCTTGAGCGCGGAAAGCACGGACCAGCCGTCCACCTCGGGCATCATCACGTCGAGCGTGATGAGCGAGGGGCGAAGCCGCTGGGCCATCAGCAAGCCCTGCCGGCCATCGGCGGCGGTGTGCGCGGAGAAACCCTCCTTCTGAAGGAACCGCACCATGAGGTCGCGCGTGTGCGGGTCGTCGTCAATCACCAGCACGGCGGGCGCGCCGCTGGCGGCGGGCGGCAACGGCGGCAACGCCGGGACCGGGGCCGCGGCGGGCACGGCAGGCTCGACGGGCGCGGGCAGCGGCCGGACCGGGAGGCGCACGGTGAAAGTGGCGCCCTGGTTCGGCGTGCTCTGGACGGTCAGCACGCCACCCAGGGCCTCGGTGAATTTCCGGCTGATGGTCAGGCCCAGGCCGGTGCCGCCGAACTTGCGCACCGTGGCCGTGTCCGCCTGGGTGAACGCCTGGAACAGCCGGCCCGCCTGCTCCTCCGTCAGGCCGATGCCGGTGTCGCTCACCTGAATGACCGCCCAGGGATGATGGTCCACCGTTTCGGCGGTGAGCCGGAGGCGCACCACGCCGCGTTCGGTGAACTTGCAGCCGTTGCTCAGGAGGTTGAGCAACGTCTGGCGGACCTTCGTATGGTCGGCGCGCATCGGGAAGCCGGCCGGCGGACCGTCCAGTTCGAGGCGGTCCTGGTTTTTGTCGGCCAGGGGGCGGACGAGGTCGAACACCTCGCGGGCGAGCGCCATGAGGTCGAACTCCTCGTAATGCAGCGTCATCTTGCCGGCCTCGATCTTCGAGAGGTCGAGCACCTCGTTGATGAGGGTGAGGAGCTGCAGGCCGGCGGTGTGGATGCGGCGCAGGTCGGCCAGCGCCTCCGTGCGGCCCTCCACCTCGGCCTCCTCCATGAGCATCTCGCTGTAGCCCTTGATGGCGTTGAGCGGCGTGCGCAGCTCGTGGCTCATGTTGGCGAGGAAGGAGCTTTTCGCGCGGCTGGCGTCCTCGGCCTGGTCCTTGGCCTGGAAGAGCGCGTGGTTCAACTGCATCAGTTCGGCCGTGCGTTGCGCGACCAGCTCGCCCAGGTGGTCGCGGTGCCGGCGCAGCTCCACGTCGCGGAGCTGGATCTGCGCAAGCATGTCATTGAAGGCGTTGACGAGCTGGCCGAGTTCATCGCTCCCCGCCGCCGGGGCGCGGACGGCGAAGTTCTCCTCGCGCCGCACCTGCCCGGCGGTGTGGACCAGGCTGTGGACGGGGCCGGTGATGCGTCGCTCCAGCGCGACGGCGAAGGCCAGCGCCACCAGGGTGGCCAGCAGCAACGCCCCCACCGCGAGGCCGAGGCCATCGCGCACAAACCGCCGTTCCCGGGCGGGGTCGGCGCGCAGATAGACCGTGCCCAGCGGCGTGCCGGTTTCGGATCGCACCAGCCGGACCAGCTCCAGCCGCTCCGCATGAAAGCCCTCCGCCGGCAGCGGCTGGGACGGGAGCGGATCGGCCTCGCTGCGACGGAACTGCGCGAAGAGGCCGCCGCCCGCGCGGAAAACCGCCCCGACGACCAGCCCCGGGTTTTCCCGCAACACGTTCAGGGGGCGCTGGGCACCCGCCGGATCGTTCGATTGAAAGGCGAGGACGGCGGAGTGCTCGGCCAGGCTGGCGAGGGCCGTCAGTTCGCGCCGCGTCTCCGTGCGCCACCAAGTCCGGGCGAAGACCAGGATGGCGGCGCACGCGAGCACCAGCGCCACGGCGCTGGAACTGAGGATCATCAGCCGCAGCTTGTTGCGGATCGAGAGGCTGCGGAAAACGGTCAGCGCGGTCATGCCTCCACCTCCACCGGGATGGCCCGTCGCGGGGCGGGTGCCCGGCCCGGTGCCCCGCCGCCGCCCTCCGGACGGGGCGGAGCGACCGGTGGCCGGTCTGGGTTCGTGGCGCGCGTCATTGGACCCGATGACTTTCCTTGTTGGTTATGCCCCGCAAAACCGCACCGACCGGCACCTGCGGTTTCTCCGTGGGACGGACGCAATATACCCAGGCCGTCGCGATAGGAAAGCCCAAAGTCCAAAGTCCAAAACACCGCCGGAGAGCCTCGCGCAGACGACGCGGACGACGAAGTGCGGGCCGGCAGCCAGCGGCTCAGGAAGATGAAGTTGTTCAGTGTCTGAGGTGCGGGGGGAGCGTTCGGCGGGCGACGGACTGCGGGTTTCAGCGGGCATGGCGCGCGCGTGCTTTCCCGCCTGCGGGCGGGCGAGTCAAGGGCATCGCTCCTCTGTTTGGATGCCTGTCGTGCCGGGGAACTTTCGCGTTGACGGTCAGATGGCGGAGCGGTTTGATTCGCCGCGTTGCCGCTGGTCAAAATCGAGTGTGGACGGGCTTTTTGCGCCCCCACGCGGCGAAAATTGTTCAAATCAAATGCGCAGGAACTCATGGCTGGACGCGGGCGCTTCGGGCACTGTCCGCCCCGCAAATCGTTAACCAGCCTTAACTCATGAGCAAAAAGATCAACGTCGCCATCGTCGGACTCGGTTTCGGAGCGGAATTCATCCCCCTCTGGCAGAAGCACCCCCACACCACCTGCTACGCCATCTGCCAGCGCAACCAGCAGAAGCTGGATGACGTGGGCGATTACTTCGGCGTGGACGTTCGCTACCAGGACTTCGCCGCGCTGCTCAAGGATCCCGCCGTGGACGTGGTCCACATCAACTCGCCCATCCCCGACCACGCGTGGATGTCCATCGCCGCGCTCAAGGCCGGCAAGCACGTCGCCTGCACCGTGCCGATGGCCACCAACATCGCCGACTGCAAGAAGATCGTGGACTTGGTCAAGCAGACCGGCCTCAAATACATGATGATGGAGACCGTCGTGTATGCCCGCGAGTATCTCTTCATGAAGGAGCTGCTCGACGACGGCCAACTCGGCAAGCTCCAGTTCGTTCAGGCTTCGCACCAGCAGGACATGGACGGCTGGCCCAACTACTGGCCCGGCCTCCCGCCCATGTGGTATGCCACGCACTGCGTCGGCCCGGTCGCCGGACTCATTGGCAAGCCGGCGGAATACGTGAGCTGCTTCGGCTCCGGCACCGTGCGCAAGGAGTTGCAGAAATGCTACGGCTCCCCCTTCGCCGTCGAGACCGCGCACATCAAGTTCAAGGGCACCGACGTCAACGCCCGCATCATCCGCTCGCTCTTCGACACCGCGCGCCAGTATCGCGAGAGCATTGATGTCTATGGCGACAAGAAGTCCGTCGAGTGGCCGCTGGTCGAGCACGAGCCGCTCGTGATGCACACGGCGAAACTGCCCGAGCCGAAGATTCCCAAGCCGGTCAAGTGCCCGGACTTCGCGAAACGACTTCCCAAGGGCATCGCGAAATACACGACGCAGGGCGTGTATGACTCCAGCAAGAAGACGCACCTGAGCTTCACGCAGGGCAGCGGCCACGGCGGCAGCCACCCGCACCTCGCGCACGAGTTCGCGATGGCCCTTGTCGAGAAGCGTGATCCGTTCCCGAACGCGAAACAGTCCGCCAACTGGACCTGCGTGGGCCTTTGCGCGCACGAGTCCGCCATGAAGGGCGGCGCGATTGTGAAGCTGCCCGCCTTCACCCTTTAGTCGGTTCCTGTAGCGAAACCATCAGCCAGCAAAAACTATGACCGAAGACCAAACGATCTCGAACGAGGCCATCGCGCCCAATGCCAAGCGGCTGCTGTGGGCCGGCTTCATGGCGATTCTCGCCGCCGGCGTCGGCTTCGCCATCCGCGGCGGCATCTTCGACAACTGGGGCTCCGAGTTCGGCTTCACCGGCGCGCAGCTCGGCGCGATTGGTGGCGCGGGCTTCACCGGCTTCTGCTTCGGCATCATCATCGGCGGCGTGGTCTGCGACAAGATCGGCTACGGCAAGCTGGTCGTCGTCGCCTTCGCCCTGCATGTCCTGTCGGCCTTCGTGACCTTCGGCGCGACCAGCAAGGAAAACGCCTTCGACATGCTCAAGTGGGGCATGTTCCTCTTTGCCTTCGCCAACGGCACACTGGAAGCCGTCGCCAACCCGCTGGTCGCCACGCTCTTCCCGCACAACCGCACACACTACCTGAACATCCTGCACGCGAGCTGGCCCGCCGGCCTCATCATCGGCGGCGTGCTGGGCTGGGTGCTGGACGACCAGATGAAGATGAACTGGAAGATTCAGCTCTCCCTTTACCTCATCCCGACCGTGGCCTACGGCATCATGTTCTTCGGCCAGCACTTCCCGAAGTCGGAAGCATCCGAGAAGGGGCTAAGTCTCGGCGAAATGCTCAAGGACGTCGGCATCCTCGGCGGCCTCGTCGTGTGCGGCCTGCTCGCCCTCTTCTGCAAGGACACGCTCGGTCTGTCCGCTCCCATCGCCTATGGCATCGGCGGTGCGTTGCTGGTCGTCGTCGCGGTGATGACTAACTTCTCGATGGGTTCGGTGCTCCTCTTCGTGCTGTTCCTGGCCCACGCGCTGGTCGGCGCGGTCGAACTCGGCACCGACGGATGGATTCAGAACATCACCGGCAACATCCTGTCCTCCGGCGAGGGCAAGATCCTCTTCGTGTTCACCTCGGCGACCATGTTCGCGCTCCGTTTCTGCGCGGACTTCATTGAGAAGAAGATCGGCCTCTCCCCGGTGGGCATCCTGCTCACCTGTGCCGTGCTTGCCTGTGTAGGCCTGAACCTGACCAGTGGCATCGCAAGCTTCGGCGGAGCGCTGCTGGCGCTGACGGTTTACGGCATCGGCAAAACCTTCTTCTGGCCGACGATGCTGGCGGTCGCTTCCGACCGCTTTCCGCGCACCGGGGCCATCGCCATCTCGGTCATGGGCGGCATCGGCATGATGTCGGCGGGCATGATTGGCTCGCCCGGTCTCGGCTACGCGAAGGACCGCTTCGCGGGCGAGGAGTTGCAGAAGGCCAACCCCGCCGCTTACGCGCAGTTCAAGGCGGAGAAGCCCAGCGACTTCCTTTTCTTCAATGAGGTCTTCGGCCTAGATGGCACCAAGCTTGGCGACGCCCAGAAAGTCGAAGCTGCCAAGCGCACGCCCGGGCAGAAGGCCGCCGCCGAGGCTTCCATCGCCGGCGACCGCCGCACGCTGGTGGCCGACTCCGCCATCCCCGCGATGATGGCCCTCCTCTATCTGGGCATTCTCCTCTACTTCAAGTCCATCGGCGGCTACAAGGCCGTGCATCTCGAAGGCACCAGCGGCGAAGGTCACGCCGCCCCGCCCAAGGCCTGAGCCAGCCAGCGTTTTGCTTCAGGGGCGGCCTCACACGAGGCCGCCCTTTTTGTTTCGTAGCGCAGGCAAAGGCTTGTCGTTCCGGCACGGCGCAGATACGTTCCCAACGTGCCGACTGCCATTTTCCCTGCTCAACCCCCCGCCGCGTCCTCCGCGACGGGCCTGGGGCTGTGGACCGCCGATCAGTTCCTCGACTGGCTGGAGCCGGGCCTGCACGCCGATTTGATTGATGGAGAAAAGTTCATGCACTCACCCGTCAACCTCCGCCACGCCGACCTGCTCAACTTCATGGACTGCCTGCTCCGCTGTTACGTGGAGCAACAGGGGTTGGGCAAACTCTACCGCGAGGTCGTCGCCGTCCGCCTCGGCTCGCGCAACGTCTTCCTGCCCGACCTCGCCTTCTTCACCAACGAGCAGGTGCCCCGACTGCTCGACACCCACGCGCCGCTCGCGCCCGCTTTCGTCCTCGAAGCGCTCTCGCCACGCACGTTCGACCGCGACCTTGGTCCCAAATTCGCCGCCTACGAGGAACACGGCGTGAACGAATACTGGGTGCTCGATCCCGACCACGGCCGGCACCAGTTCTTCCGCCGCGACGGCGAGCTGCTCGTCGAGTTCGCGCGCACGGGGGATAAGATCAAGTCCAGCACGGTGCGCGGCTTCTGGGTGAAGCGCTCGTGGCTCAACCCGGACAAGCTTCCCTCCGTCCGAAGCTGCCTTGCGGAACTCCTCCGCTGACAGCCGTAACCGGCGGCCGGTTCCTCACGCAAAGGACGCCAAGACCGCAAAGGCGCGGCAACACGATGCCTTCAGCCTGCTTCCCCTTCCTTTGCGCCCTTCGCGCCCTTTGCGTGAGGCTACCTGGATTTCACCACACCTCCACTGGCCCCTTCGGCACCGGGACGCTCTGCCGCTGCGCGGAAGCCGGATCCTGCATGAAGCTCGCCACCATCGGGGCCAGCGCGTAGCGCGGGAGCAGGTGGCCGTCGCCGCCGCAGAACTGCTGCCGCCAGCGCAGGTAGCGCTCCAGCACGTCGTGGAACTCCGCGCGGCTGCCGATGCCCACGACCTTCTTGTTGAACTCGTTCACCGGCCCAAACCGCTTCGCATACCACGGCGCGACCTTGCGGAACATCCGGCAGCCGTGCTCCTCGCCGAACACCTCCACCATCAGGTCCAGATGCCGGCACATCACGCGCACGCGCTCCGCGAACTTCGGCTCCGGCAGCAGCTCGCCCGTGGCGAGCAGGTGCCGCGTCTGCGAGAAAATCCACGGGTTGTAAAACGCCCCGCGCCCGACGCTCACGCCCGCGCAGCCGGTGTCGTCGAACATCTTCTTCGCCGCCTCGGGCGTGGTGACATCGCCGTTGCCGATGACTGGAATGGTCACGGCCTCGACGACCTTGCGGATGCCCGCCAGGTTCACCGTCCCGCTGAAACCCTGCTCCCGCGTGCGCCCATGCACAAAGATGGCCGCCACGCCCGCGTCCTCCAACGCGCGGGCCAAATCCGGTGCCGTGATGTTCTCGTCGTCCCAGCCGAGGCGCATTTTCGCCGTCACCGGGATCTTGACCGCGCTCACCATGCCCTTCACCAGCGCCGCCGTCTTCTCGTGCTCCGTCATCATCGCGGAGCCGCCGCCCACACGGCAGACCTTGCGGACGGGACAGCCCATGTTGATGTCCACGCTGGCGATGCCGCGCCGCTCCAGGTCCACCGCCGCGTCGCGCATCTCCTCCGGCACGGAGCCGAAGAGCTGCACGGCGAGCGGCCGGTCGCGTTCGTTGGTCTCGATGAGTTTCAGCGCCTTCTTGTTCCGCTCCAGCAGCGAGCGCGCGTTGACGAGGTCCGTGGTGCACAGGTCCACGCCACCGACCTCGCGGATGACGAGGCGGAACGGCAGGTTCGTGTAGCCCGCCAGCGGCGAGAGGAACAAGTTGGACTGAAGCTCAAGTGACCCGAGCCGGAACATGGCGGGAGGATTGAGCGCGCCGCCCAGCGAGGCAAGTGCGGGAACAGCGCGCGCGCTCGAAGAAGCCGCAGCCGTTCGCCGTCCGAAGCCCGTGCCATCCGCGCCCGCCAAGCCCGCCCGCCAGCCGGCGCTCATCTTCATCTTCATCACGCTGTTTCTGGACATCCTCGGCATCGGGCTGATCGTCCCCATCCTGCCGAAGCTGGTGGAAAGCTTCCAGGGCGGCAGCATCGCGGCGGCGTCGCACACTTACGGACTGCTCGCCGCGCTGTATGGCCTGATGCAATTCGTCTGTTCACCGCTGCTGGGCAGCCTCTCGGACCGCTTCGGGCGCAGGCCGGTGATTCTCGCGTCGCTGTTCGGGTCGGGTCTCGACTATCTGCTGCTGGCTTACGCGCCGAACTTGGCGTGGTTCTTCGTCGGGCGGCTCATCGCGGGCATCACGGGCGCGAACTTCTCGGCGGCGACGGCCTACATCGCGGACATCAGCCCGCCGGAAAAGCGCGCGGCGAACTTTGGCATCATCGGCGCGGCGTTCGGGCTGGGCTTCATCGCGGGGCCGGCGCTGGGCGGCGTGCTGGGCAACGTGGATTTGCGGATGCCCTTCTTCGTGGCGGCGGGGCTGACGCTGCTGAACTGGCTCTACGGCCTCTTGGTGCTGCCCGAGTCGCTGAAGCCGGAGAACCGCAGCCAGTTCTCGTGGAAGCGCGCGAATCCCGTCGGCGCGCTGCTCGCGCTGCAACGCTACCCGGTCGTCTTCGGCCTCACCGGCACTTACTTCCTGATGAACCTCGCGCACCAGGTCTTCCCCAGCACCTGGGTGCTCTACACGAGCTACCGCTACCACTGGACCCCGGGGCAGACGGGCATGTCGCTCGCAATGGTCGGCCTCACGGCGGCCATCGTGCAGGGCGGTCTGACGCGCGCCATCATCCCGCGTCTCGGCGAGCGCCGCTCCGTGACCGTCGGCCTGACGATCAGCGCCGCCGGCCTCATCGCCTACGGCCTTGCGACGGAAGGTTGGATGGCCTACGTCATCATCGCGGTCGCCTCCATCTCCGGCATCAGCGGGCCGTCCGTGCAAGGGCTGATCTCCCGCAGCGTGGGCGCGGACGAGCAGGGCGCGGTGCAAGGCTCGTTGAACAGCCTCGCCAGCATTGCCGGCGTCCTCGGGCCGCCGCTGGCCACGGGCTTGTTCGGCTTCTTCATCAGCGCCGGCGCGCCGGTCAAGCTGCCGGGCGCGGCGTTTTTCTTCAGCAGCGCGCTGACCATCGCGGCGATGCTGCTGGCGGTGCGCTCGTTCCGGCGCGAGTTGCCGACGAAGCCGTCCACGCCCGCGCCGGAGTTGCATGCGGACTCGGCGCGGGGATAATCACGGCATGAAATCCGTCGCCGTCATCGGGGCCTCCGCCGACCGCAGCAAGTTCGGCAACAAGGCCGTGCGCGCCTACGCGCAGCAGGGTTTCACCGTGTGGCCGGTGAACCCGAAGGAGCCGACCATCGAGGGTTTGCCCGCGTTCGCCAGCATCGCCGACGTGCCAGCCCGGCCCGACCTCGTGAGCGTCTATCTCCCGCCGCCCGTCGTGCTCAAGGTGCTCTCCGCCATCGCCGCGAAGGGCTGTGACGAGCTGTGGCTCAACCCCGGCACGGAATCGCCCGAGGTGCTCGCGGAAGCCGAGCGGCTCGGGCTGAACGTGGTGCAAGCGTGCAGCATCGTGGGTGTGGGCGTGTCGCCGACGGGGTTGTGAGGCGAACTAAAACGTAAAACGTAATGCGTAAGAAGAGACAGCGCGCAGCGATGAAGTCCGGCGGCTCCTTGCGCCAGCTTACGTTTTACGTTTTACGCTTTACCTTCCTCCTACTCGCCAGCCTCGCCCCCGCCCAAGACTTCGATCTCGTCCTCGCCCGCGGCCGCGTCCTCGACCCCGAGTCCCGGCTCGACGCCGTCCGCCACATCGGCATCCGCGAGGGGGTAATTCGCTCGGTGTCGGAAACCCCGTTGCGCGGGCGGACGACGGTGGACGCCAGCGGCCTCGTCATCGCGCCCGGCTTCATTGACCTGCACCAGCATGCGCACCAGCCGGAGGATTACCACCTCAAGGCGCAGGACGGCGTGACGGCGGTCTTCGAGCTGGAGGTCGGCACGGCGGACGTGGATGCGTGGTATGCGGCGCGCGCGGGCAAGTCGTTGGTTCACCACGGCGTCAGTGTCGGCCACATCCCGTGCCGCATGGCCGCGATGGGCGACCGGCCCGCGTTCCTCCCCGGCGCAAACTCCGTGACGGCGACGAACCCCGCGACCGACGCGCAACTCGCGGACTTGCGCCGGCTCGTCGAGCGCGGGCTGGAGCGCGGCGCGGTGGCCGTCGGCTTCGGCATCCAATACACGCCCGCCGCAACGCAGTGGGAAATCCTGGAGATGTTCCGCGCCGCCGCGAAGTTCCGCGCCGCGTGCTCGGTCCACATCCGCGCCAAGGGCGACGCGGGGCCGCACAACGTCTTCTCCTCCATCGAGGAACTCATCGCCGCCACCGCCGTCACCGGCGCGCCCGCGCATGTCTGTCATGTGCAGAGCACCGCGAACCGCCACACGCCGCGCGCGCTCGAACTCATCACCGCCGCCCGCGCGCGCGGTCTCGACGTGAGCGTCGAGTGCTATCCCTACACCGCCGGCATGACGGACATTCGCTCGGCGATTTTCGATCCCGGCTGGCAGCAGCGCGCAGGCATCACGTTCAGCGACCTGCAATGGCCCGCGACCGGCGAGCGCCTGACGGCGGCGACGTTCGCGAAGTTCCGCCAGATCGGCGGCATGGTCATCGTCCACTCGAACCCCGAATCCGTCGTGCGCGACGCCCTCGCGCATCCGCTCACGATGATTGCCAGCGACGGAATTCGCGGCCACCCGCGCCACGCCGGCACCAGCGCGCGCATCCTCGGCCGCTACGTGCGCGAGACGCAGGCGCTCACGCTGATGCAGGCGGTGGAGAAACTTTCCCTCCTGCCCGCGCGCCGGCTGGAAGAACGCGTCCCGGCGATGCGCAACAAGGGCCGCGTGCGCGTGGGCGCGGACGCGGACTTGGTGACCTTCGACGCCGCCAGGGTGCGCGACCGCGCGACTTACGAGCAGCCCAACCTGCCCTCGGAAGGCATCCGCGACGTGTTGGTGGGCGGAGTCTTCGTGGTGCGGGATGGGGCGTTGCAGCGAGGAGCGCTGCCGGGGAAGCCCGTGCGCGCGCCGCTCAAGTGAGGCGGACACTCTTGTCCGCCTTCGGACTGCGGGACAAGAGTGTCCCGCTCACGACTCCTCCAGCAGCCTCACCTGCTGCGGGCGCAGCGTGTGGACGGAGAACTTCGCAGCCGTGCGCGCAAACAGCTCCTTGTCCCCGCGCGTGCCGAGCGCGGCGATGCGCTTGATCTGCGCGACCACATCCTCCGGTTTGCCATGCGCCACGCGGGCGGTGTGCGGCGAGCCGTCCATGCCCGCGAGGATGTCCGCGAGATGGCTCGGCTCGGGGCCGACGTAGAGCACCGGCGCGCCGACCGTGAGGATGTTGTAAATCTTGCAGGGGTGGATCATCCCGACGAAAGGCTCGCCCAGCACGACCGTGTGCAGGTCCGCCGCCGAGAGCGACCCGGCCAGCTCGTTGAGCGGCTGGTAGGGCAGGCAAAGGACGTTCTTCAAGCCGTGTTGCTCGGCGAACTTCCGCACGCGGGGATGCTCGCTGCCGCCGCCCACGAAGCAGAAGGCAAAGCGCGGGTCGCCGGCGAGCTGGCGCGCGGCCTCCATCAGCGTCGTGAGCGGATGCACCGGGCTGTGGTTGCCGGAATACATGACGACGAACTTGTCCGTCAGCCCGTGCGCGGCGCGGAACTTCGCCCGGCCCTCGGCATCGAAGTGAACGGCCTCGTCGTGCGCCCACGGCGGGATGACGGCGACACGTTCGGCGGGAATCCCCTTCGCGACGATGCGGTCGCGCATGAAGCGGTCGAGCGCGATGATGCGGTGCGACTGCCGCAGGCTGAAGCGCGACATCACTTCGAGCGCGCGCGTCGGCAGGCTGCCCTCGCGCAGCCAGCCGGCGGCGAGCGCCTCGTCCGGGTTCATGTCCATCACCCAGTAAAAGAGCTTCGCCCCGCGCAGCCGGCAGAACCACGCGGCGAGATACGAGACCAGCGGCGGCGAGGTGAGGGCGACCACGGCGTCGTAGCGCGGCAGTGTGAGCAGGCGCAGCGTGATGACGGCACTGAAGAACCCGAAGTCAGCCGCGCGCCGCCAGAGCGAGCCTTTGCCGAAGCCCGCCGAGGGCAGGCGTTGAATCTCCACGCCACACCATATTTCACGGGCGGGGAAGCGTTGGGCCGGATTGTCGTAGGCGCGCTGGCTGGCAACGACGGTGACGTGGTGGCCGCGTTCCACCAGCCCGACCGCGAAGTCCGAGAGCACCTGTGCCGTGGCCACGACATCAGGGTGGAAGGTCTGGTTGAGCAGCAGAACGCGCATCGGAAAGGCAAACGCGCCGACTGTAGGGAGCCGGCGCGTTCGTTGAAAGCCTGCGTGTCAGCGGCGCGTCACTTCGACTTCGCCTGGGACACCATCTGGTCGTGAATCCAGGCGTAGGTCTTCTCCATGCCGGTGCGCAGCGGGATGGACGGCTCCCACCCGAACACTTTTTGGATGAGCGTGTTGTCCGAGTTGCGGCCGTTGACGCCCTTGGGCGCGTCGAGCTTGTAGTTGCGCTTGAGCTTCACGCCGGCAATGGACTCGGTGAGGTCCACGAGCTGGTTGATGGTGACCTTCTCGGAGCTGCCAATGTTGATCGGCTCGATGTAGTCGCTGTGCGTGAGCATCTGCGTGCCCTTGAGACAGTCGTCAATATACATGAACGAGCGCGTCTGGTTGCCGTCGCCCCAGATTTCAATCTCATGCTTCCCGGAGAGCTTGGCGGCGATGACCTTGCGGCACACGGCGGCGGGGGCCTTCTCGCGGCCGCCGTCCCAGGTGCCCTCGGGACCATAGACGTTGTGGTAGCGGGCGACGCGCGTCTTGACGCCATAGTCCTCGCGGAAGTGGCGGCACATGCGCTCGCTGAAAAGCTTTTCCCAGCCGTAGCCGTCCTCGGGCAGCGCCGGGTAGGCGTCCGCCTCGGCCAGGCCCGTGATGGTGGGATCCTTCTGCTTGTCGCCGTTGTAAACGCACGCTGACGACGCGTAGAAGAAACGTTCCACGCCGGCGGCCTTGGCGGCCATGAGCAGGTGGGTGTTGATGAGCACCGAGAGCATGCAGAGCGCCTTGTTGTTCTCGATGAAGCCCATGCCGCCCATGTCGGCGGCGAGGTTATAGACCACGGACGCGCCCTGCATCGCGCGCTCGCACGCGGCCCGGTCCTGGAGGTCGAGGACGACATTCTCCACGCCGTCGAACTTCTGATACCAGCCGTCGAAGGGCTTCACGTCCACGCTGCGGATCGGGCTGATGCCCTGCCGCCGCAAGTCCGCCACCAGATGGCCGCCGATGAAGCCACCACCACCACACACCACCGTCACGTTGTTTTTCATGCGTCAGTTTCCTTTCGCGCATCCCTGCCAGCGTCGCCTTGAAGCGGCTCACAGTTAAAGGACAGGCACCGCGAAACGGGTGCAGCGTGGCCCCAAACCGGCAAAAGGGAAATCAGTTTTTGCCCCATTTCACCTGCGGCGGAGTGCTGAGGCCCGCCAGCTCTCTTGGTCTCGCGGAATGGCCCGCTCACCACCCCTTTCCGGTAAGAAATCCCCTCGCCGGGCGGATAAGACTTGGAGAGTCTGTGACGAACTCTCCGACCATGCGCGACGGTGTCCACCAAGCTGAATTCGCCGCCCTTTACGCCCGGGCGCATCTGGACCTGCTCCGCTATGTGCTGACGCTGCTGCCGGACCGGCATCACGCGGAGGACGTGGTGCAGGACACCGCGCGGCTGCTGTGGCGGAAGTTCGACGAATACGACCCGGCGCAGCCGTTCCTGCCGTGGGCGCGCAAGTTCGCCTATTTCGAGGTGCTCAAGTTCCGCCGCTCCCGCGCGCTGCGGGAGAAGTATTTTTCCGACGAGCTGCTGGAACTGCTGGCCGAGGAACGCGCGGAGGCGGAAGGCGAGCTGGTCCGGGGCCGCGAGGCCTTGGACGGCTGCCTGCAAAAGCTCGACGAAGTTTCCCGCCAGCTTCTCAGGGACCGTTACGGGGACGAAATCCCGCTGGAGGAGCTCGCGCGGCGGCAGGGCAAATCGGTCAACGCGCTCTACGTGGTGATGCACCGCATCCGGCAGCGGCTGCTGGAGTGCGTGAACCGCACGCTGAAGGCGGAGGGCTGGACGTGACCAAACCCGACCACTACGAGGAGCTGACGGTGCTCGTCGCGCGGCTGCTGGACCGGCAGCTTGACGATGCGGGGCAGGCGCGGCTCAACGAGCTGCTCCGCGCGGACCCGAAGGCGCGGCGGGCCTATCTCCAGATGGTGGACCTGGAGGTTGAGTTCGGCTGCCGCTTCGTGGCGGAGGCGAACCGGGAGCTGGCGACCCATGCGAACATCGTTCCGTTCGACTTCGCGGCGGAGCGCGCGACGGAGCGGCGCACCTGGTTCCTCCGGCTGGCTGCGGCTGCTGCGCTGGTCGCGGTTCCGCTGCTGGGGTGGCTGCTCAACCGACCCGCAGGCCGAGCGGGCGCGTCCGCCGTGGTTGTGCGCGTTGAGCCGGGCGCGGGCGAGGTTCAACTGCTGGACAGGCACGGGAAGGCGACTCCGCTCAAGGCCGCGACGGAGTTGAAGCCGGCGGCACGCGTCGCGTTGAACGGCAAGGCCGCCACGGCTTCGCTCGTGTTTCCTGACGCGTCGCGCATCGAGTTGAGCGGGCCGACCGAAGTGAGCGTTCAGCCCAATGGCACGACGATGCTGCAACTGCATCGCGGGCATCTTTCCGCCGTGCTGGGCACCAACCTCGCCCGCAATCCGTTTCACCTGCAAACCAGCAACGCGAACGTCCGCGTGGAGGGAACCCGCTTCACCGTGCGCGAGACCGCCGGGCTGACCGAGGTGAGCGTCGAGGCGGGGCGCGCGCGGCTGACGCGGCGGTCGGACGGGCGCGAGGTGGAAATCAAGACCGGCCAGTTCGCCGTGGCGGACGGACGCATGGACTGGGTGGTGGGCTACCTGCCCGCCGATGACGGGCGCTGGGGCGAGGATTTTGAAAATGGCCTGCCCACCGGCTGGCGCGGCCAGCTCGTCAGCGAGGGCCTGCCGCCGGGCAGCAAGCACGGCCTCAAGACGGTGCGGACGCAGGAGCCTTGGGGCACGTTCGACGTGGTCGAACTCCCGGCGGAGTGGAGCCACGGGCTAATCGCTTTGAACACGAACTCCGTGCTGCACCTGACGTATCGCATGGCGAAGCCCACTTGGCTGAACGTCTTCATGCACACGATTCCGCCCAACGCCGCACCCGGCGAGAAGGCGATGTTCATCCTGCGCAGCGCGGAGTTTCCCGGCGCGCGGGCGGGGTGGGCGACGGTTTCCATTCCCTTCGCGCGCTTCGTCCGCAAGGTGCCCGACCCGGTGACCGGCGAGCTGCATTTCACCGGCGGCCCGCCGAAAGCTGGCGAACGCATCTGCACCATCGCCTTCACCGCGCCGCACGAGCTGGACCTCGTGTTCGACAAAATCTGGGTCACGCCCGACGGCCCGGCGGAGGAGACGGTTCAACTGCTGCCAACGAAAGACAAAACACCATGAACACAACCACGAGCGCACCACGATTGAGCAACGGCAGCTTCCGCCGACAACTTCCCTTCCGCCCGCGCCTCCTGGTCTGCGGTCTGTTGTCTGTGGTCTTCAGTCTCACTTCCCAATCCGCCGACTGGCCGTGCTTTCGCGGGCCGAACCGGAACGGCGTCGTCGCCGGGCCGTTGAAGCTCCGTGCTGGTGAGCCGGTGAAAGTCTGGGAGGCGGATGTCGGCAATGGCTATGCGTCGTGCGCCGTGGTGGGCGGGCGGCTCTACACCTTCAGTTCCAGCGGGAACGGCAACATCCTCTGCCTCGACGCGGCCGACGGCAGGCCCATCTGGAGCCGGCCGGCTTCCACCTGGTCCGCCGCCACCACGCCGGCGGTGGACGGCGGGCGCGTGTATGTGCTCGCGGCCATGCAGGCGCCCACGCTGTTTTGCTGCGACACGGCCACGGGCGAGCTTCGCTGGAAGCGCGACCTGCCCAAGCCGGCCGGCGACCGCCAATACGGCCACGCCGGTTCGCCGATGGTGTGGCGGAACCTCGTGTTCCTCAACGCCGGTGGCGGTGCGGCCCTCGACAAGGAAACCGGCCAGCCCGCGTGGGTTCACGAGGGCTTTCCCGGCCTCGCCACGCCGGTGCTGTTCCAGTGGAAGGGCGTCGAATGCGTGGCCTTCTTCGGTGGCGACCAGCTCATCGTGCGCGAGGCGCTCACGGGAAAGGAACGGTTCCGCGTGCCGTGGAAGACGGACCTAGCGGTGAACGCGTGCGACCCCATCGTGCTGGGCGAACGCGTCTTCCTGTGCAGCGACTACGGCAAGGGCCGCGCGCTCTACGACTTTGCCTCCGGCAAACCGGAGCTGCGCTGGGAACGCGGCCAGGGCAACGGCCACTCCTTCAGTTCCGGCTTTGTCCTCGGCGGCGAACTCTACTTCTTCGGGCGCGGGCGGTTTGCCTGTCTCGACTTGGAATCCGGCGACCCGCGCTGGGAATGGCCGGGCAGCGGCTCGGCCATCGCCATCGGCGACCAGGTCATCCGCGTCTCCGAGCAGGGCAACGTGGACATCGCGCGCGTCTCGCGGTCAGGCCACGAGCCGCTGCGCTCGTTCGACGTGGGCATGCGGGAGATGAAGAACGCGCCCGCCTACGCGAACGGCCGGCTGTTCTTCCGCAACGAGAAGGGCAAACTCGCGTGCTGGCAGATTGGGGAATGAAAGTGGCAGCGATGCGGCGGGGAAAAAGGGCTTCGATAAACGGGGATTTACTCCTACCGCCAAAACCTCGCGCAGCCCGTGCCCGGCCCCGCGTTCCACCATCCGCGCCTGGCGAATAGTTGCACACGAAAGCTCACCCTCCGCGGGGAACCTCGCCGCGTCGGGCTTATTCACTTTCCAACCGGGACTTCCAATAGCCCGGCTCGCGGCTTCCGTGCATCACAGCCACGATAAGAATGCCATCCGGTTCGATGGTGTAGAGGACCGCGTAAGGGAAACGGCGCGTGAGGCAGCAACGGACCTCCGCTTCCCGAACTCGAAACTGCTCTGGGTGGTCAAGGATACGGTGGATGGCCGTCTCAATCTCCTCGGTGAACCCCACGCCCAGTCCCCGCCGCTGCCGGGCATAATACAACGCCGCCTCGCGATACTCAGTGCGGGCTTCGGGATGAAACCGAAACCTCATTGCGTGACCAGCCGGCGGACTTCTTCCAGCACGGCCTCGCCGGCAACCGCCTCCACCCGACCGCTGCGAACCTCCTCGTGACGGCGTCTGGCCTCCGTCAGCCACAACTGCTGTATCCGCGCATCCGGAGCATCCTCGAGACTGGCGGTGAGCGCCTCCGCCAGCCGCGCCCGCGCCAGACCGGGCAGGTGCATCGCCTCCTGCTCCAATTGTTCCAGCGTCATGGGCATAAAATCTAGTGGCAAGCTAACCACCCCGCCGCTCCCGGCAAGCGGATTCTCCGCCGCTCGTGCGCCGGCCAACTCGCACTGCCGAGGGGCGCTCGGACATTGAAGCGGCGTGAACGCCGCGCACCTGGCCGCGTCGAAGTTTCCGGTAAGATTCGCCCGGCCCGGGCGGAATACCTGTTGGAACGATGCGCTGAACTTTGCTAAAGCACTGACTTAACTGACCTCGCCATGAACCTGCTCAAACGCGTCCGCCTGTCCCGCCGCGCCGTCCTGCGCGGCCTCGGGGCCACCATCGCCCTGCCGATGCTCGAAGCCATGCTGCCCGCCGCCGAGGGCGGGCCGGCCATTCCGCGCCGCATGGGCGTGTTTTACTTCGGCACGGGGATGAACGGCTACGACCTGTTCCCCAAGGACACCGGGCCGGACTTCACCATCACGCCCATCCTCCAGCCGCTGGAGCCGTTCCGCGGCGACTTCACGGTGCTCTCCGGCACCTGGCTGCAACACGGCGGCGGGCACGGCGGCGACTACACGTTTCTCACCGGCCAGGTCGGCCGCAAGCAGGACGGCACCATCGTCAACGGCATCTCCGCCGACCAGGTGGTGGCCGCGCGCATCGGGCAGGCGACGCGCTTTCCGTCGCTGCAATTGTCCGTCACGCGCGGCACGGGCTACGGCGGCAACTTGTCCACGCTTTCGTGGAACCAAAACGCCGTTCCCCTCGCCGCCGAGAACGACCCGCACATCGTCTTCAGCCGGCTGTTCAAGGTGGACGATGCGAAGGCGCGCGCCTCGCGCGAGCGCGGCTTCCAAAAGCGCGGCAGTATCCTCGACCTCGTGCAAGGGAGCGCGAAGCAGTTGGAGACGCAGGTGAGCCGCGCGGACCGCGAGAAGCTGGAGGAGTATTTCACGTCCATCCGCGAGGTGGAAAACCAGCTCGCGCGCGAGAAGGACTGGGCCAGCCGCCCGAAGCCCGCGCCCGACCTCAACGGCATGGGCGACTTCAGCCAGCCGTATGCACCCGGCTCCGGGCAGTTCCGCTACGAGCTGTTCGGCAAGCTCATGTATGACCTCATCGCGCTGGCGTTCCAGACCGATTCCACGCGCGTCGTCACCTACGTGGTGCGCCGCGAAAGCGCGGGCGGCGAGTGGCCGGAGATGAACGTGTCCAAGAGCTACCACGCGCTGACGCACCACAACAACAGCCCGCGCGACCTCCAGGAGCTGACGCAGGTGGACACGTTCTACATGCGGCATTGGGCGCACCTGCTGGCGCGGCTCAAGGCGATGAAGGAGCCGGACGGCTCGACGGTGCTGGACCACACGATGCTCGCGTTCTCCAGCGGCATGGGCATTGACCACTCACGTGACCGGCTGCCCACGGCGGTCTTCGGCGGCAAGGCGCTCGGCGTGAAACACCAGGGCCACCTCAAGCTCGCCGACAACACCCCGCTCGCCTCGCTCTGGCACACGATGGCCGACCGCATGGGCGTGAACGTGGGCGGGGAGTTTCAGGACAGCAAGGGTGTGATTAAACCGCTGCTGGCGTGATTGGAATGGGACTTCAGACCACAGACATCAGACTACAGACCAAGACCTTTAGGCTGTGTGGTTCAGACTGAATGGGAGCCGATTTTGGAAGCGAGAACTAGAATGATGCCGCTGGTGATGGCTGCGGTGAAGCGACCGAGGACGCCGGCTTCTTTTTCCACGGCGGTGATGAGGCCGTGCAATGTGCTGGCGGCTTCGTCGCGCAGGGCGTCGAGGCGCTGGTGCTCGGCAGAGGCCAGAAATCCCAGTCGTTGGCTCAGATGCAAATGATACCGCACCTCCGCCAGCGACCCGCGCGCGATGTAGAGAAAATGGAGGTAATCCTTCTTCGTCTGGCGCGCCGCGCCCTCGGCAATGTTCGCCGCGACGGAAACTGCAGCACGACGCACCTGCGACGTCAGCCCGTAAATCTCCTCGCGCGGAAAGCCTCGCGTGCCTTGATAAACCTGCACGCACAGCTCGTCCGCACGTTCCCACGCCTTGATGCGGGTGAAATCTCTCGGCATGACCCGCACCCTATCCGCACCGTCGGCCTTGGCAAGCCGGCAGCGGAGTCCAAAGGCCCATCACTCACTGCGTCTCAACTAGCTCCCTTTCGCCTGAATCACCCGACCTCAAAAGGTCTGCGGTCTGCGGTCTGTGGTCTGTGGTCCCTCCTCCTTGCCTTCACCGCCCACGCCGCTTCACCCGTCACCAACTCCGCCGGCATTGCGCTGCAACTGATTCCCGCCGGTCATTTCACCCAAGGCATATCCTATCGCTTCGGTTTCACCTCCGCCTTCAACTGCTGCGCTGGGTGGACTGAGGGCGAGGAGCGGCCGGAGCATTTGGTCATTCTCTCGAAGCCGTTTTACCTCGCGGAGACCGAGGTGACGGTCGGGCAGTTCAAGCAGTTCGTCGCCGCGACCGGCCATCGCACCACGGCCGAGCAGGGCGGCAGGGGCATCATGGGTTTTCAGCCCAAGGCACCCACGAACGCGCCTTGGCTCAAGCCGGCCTTCGAGCAGCGAGCGGAGTTCACTTGGAAGAATCCCGGTTTCCCGCAGACCGACCAGCATCCGGTTGTCGGCGTGAGTTGGCGCGACGCGGTGGCGTTCTGCGAGTGGCTCACGAAGAAGGAGGGCGTTGCCTACCGCCTGCCGACGGAGGCAGAGTGGGAATACGCCTGCCGCGCCGGGACGACGACGTGGTTCAACTGGGGAAACGAGTTCCGCGACTCGATTCATCGCCGCGCGAACATCGCGAACACCGAATACGAAAAGGCCTGGCCCGACCGCGCCATCCGCCAGTGGATCGTCCGCACGAACCACGATGACGGCCATGTCTTCACCGCGCCGGTGGGCTGCTACCCGCCGAACGCGTGGGGCCTGCGCGACATGCACGGCAACGTGTGGGAGTGGTGCGCGGACCGCTACCTGGACACCTACTACAAGAAGTTCGACCAGCCGCGCTACGACCGCCCCACGCTCCGCGCCGTGGACCCGGTCAACACCGAGGCATGGAACGCTCACGGCGACTGGCGCACCATCCGGGGCGGTTCGTGGGCGGTGTCGCCGGTGCAGTGCCGCTCGACAACGCGCTCGTATTTTGAAGCGACGGACGCGGGCGCGTATCTCGGCTTCCGCGTCGCGCGCGAAGCGCCGCCTGAGGCGCTGACCGCCGCAAAACGCCGCATGGAAGCAGATGCCGCCGCGCGGCAGGCGGTGCTCGCGGTCATCGGCGACTTCAACAACGCCGAGGGCGCGCTGCTCAAGGCGCGTTTCCCCCGCACGCCGGACGCGGAGCTGTTCCGCCGGCTGCCGGACCTCATCGGACTCGCGGAAATTGAGTTTCCCATTTCAACCCAACTGTCGCCTGAACTGCTCGACGTGCTGGCGCGTGTCCCGGACTTGCGCGGCCTCCAGGTGCAGCACACGGGCTACCACCCGTCGCCTGCGGACTTCGCGCCGCTGGCCCGCGCGGTGAAATTGGAAACGCTCGAACTGTCCAACGAGGCCGGCTTCGACGACGCGGCCATGAAACACGTCGCGGGGCTGGAAAAACTGCGCCGGCTGCGCCTCAACAGCGGCCTGCTGACGGACGCCGGGCTGCGCGAACTGGGCCGGCTCAAGCAGCTTGAGCAGCTCGACCTGCGCTTCACCAAGGTCACGGGCGCATCGCTCGACGTGCTCGCCGGCGCGCCGCTGCAAGTCCTCAACGTGGACCGGCTCGACGATGCCGGCGCCGCGCATCTGCGGCTGTTCCCGCGCCTGCGCGAGCTGGCCAGTCGCGATGCCGCGATGACCGCCGCCGGCTTCGCGCAGCTCGCGGAGCTGCGTCGGCTCGAATTCCTCGACCTGCCCAACGCGCGCCAGCTCACGGACGCCGGCTTCGCGCCGCTGGCCAAACTGGTCAGCCTGCGCCGCCTCGTGGCGACGGGCACCGGCCTCGGCGACCAGGGCGTGCGGCATCTCGCAAGGTTGAACTCGCTCACCGAACTACAACTGGGCAGTTCCGCGCTCACGGACGCCGGGATGCGCGCGCTCGGCGAACTGGTGGCGCTGAATTCACTGGTGGTTTCGCCGGACGCGACGCAGGTGACTGACCGGGGGCTGGAGTTTTTCTGGCGGCTGCACCGGCTTAACTATCTGTCGCTCCACGCGCCGAACCTCACCGGCTCCGGCCTTGCGCCGCTGACCGAGCTGGCCGAGCTGCGCGACGTGCAATTGGGCGGTGCGGGCCTGACGGACGCCGCTTTCGCGCATCTCGCGGACGTGCCGAACCTGGAACGCGTGGTGATTGGCGACAACCAGCGCGGCGGCCCCGCCGGCATCACGGCGGACGGGCTGCTGCGCATGGCGAAGGCACCGAAGCTCAAGTCGCTCTCCGTCGTGCGCAAGGGAACCAAGCTTTCGGACGACGATGTCCAGCGGCTGCGGGCTGCGTTCGGCGAAGGGCGAATTCAAGTGCGATGAAGCGATGAATGGAAACCGCATCATTTCAAGTCTCCGAGTGATGACTGCACAAGGTCGTCGCATTTTCCTGCAAGCTTGGTTCGGGAAGCCCCAACGGGGCTGTGGCCTCCAGCCCAAGGTTGCGCCCTCGGCGCTACCTTGGGTAACGGTTACCAATCGGCTCAACCCCAACGGGGTTGTGGCGACCGCAACGCAACGGACACAACCCCGTTGGGGTTGGTTGCAGACGGCACGATTGACCCAGGGTAGCTCGTGCCTCGCAACCCTGGGCTGGAGGCCACAGCCCCGTTGGGGCTGCCGGCAACGGACAGGCGCATTGGCCACGCGTGCGTGGCTTCTGTCGCTCGCCGTCGCAGGCGCAGCAACTCCCGCTCCGACCGTCGCCGACCGACCGAGTTTCGATAAACAGGTCACGCCCTTCCTCCAGCAGCATTGCGTCAAGTGCCACGGGCCGGAGAAGCAGAAGGGCGACGTGCGGCTGGACAATTTGCCGCCGGACTTCGTCAACAACCCCGCCGCCGGCGTCTGGGCCGAGGTGCGCAACAAGCTGAACCTCGGCGAAATGCCGCCCAAGGAAGAGGCGCGCCCCGACAGCGCAGCGCTCGCGGCGGTGACGCGCTGGGTCGCCGGCGAGCAGCGCGCGGTGCAGCGGCTCGCGGTCAGCACCGGCGGACGCGTGCTGCTGCGCCGCCTTAGCCGCGCGGAATATGCGAACACCGTGCGCGACCTGCTGGACGTGGATTTCGTGCCCGGCGAAGGGCCGGAGGACTTGCTGCCGCCGGACGGCCGGCTCGAAGGTTTTGACAAGTTGAGCAAGGCGCTGCTGCTCGACCCGTCGCTGATGGACCAGTATTTCCGCGTCGCCGAACTCGTTGCCAACCGCGCCATTCAGGTGCGCCCGCCGGCGGTGCCCAGCCGCGTGGCGCGCTACGAGTTCGAGGACACGCGGACCGAAGGCCCCATCCGCTACATCGCCGAGCAGCGCGGCACGGCCTTCACGGACACGGCCATGATTCTGTTCGACAGCGCGGCGCGGACGTTCGGGCGGCTGCGGCACGCGCACAGCGGCACGCAGATTCCCGCGCGCGGCGAATATCTGGTGCGCGTGCGGGCCGGAGCGGACCCCGGTGCGCGCGGCACGCCGGTGTTCATGGAAGTTGAGCGCGGGCCGGAGCGCATCGGCAAGGCGCGCGTGGACGCGCCGTTGAGTGCGCCGCAGGTGTTTGAGTTCCGCGTCACCTGCGACCCGAAGGTCAACGGCGAGTTCCAGGTGATGTTCCTCAACGGCACGCGCATGGACGACAACAACGGGGACTCCATCCATTACAACACGCACATCATGAAGCTCGGTCGTGAGCAGCAGTTCGCGCAGGCCGAGCTGCTCAAGGCGCGCGGGCGGGCGGAGGGATTGTATGCGGAGTTTCAGCGTGGTCGGCCCAACGTGCGGACGTTCGACATGGCCCCGCTGCCCCGGCTGCTGCTGGACTACATCGAGGTCGAGGGGCCGTTGCAGGGGTCGTGGCCGCCGAAGAGTTTGAGCACGGTGTTCGCCGAGGGTCGCGAGCCGGAGAAGCTCGGGCCGGACTACGCGCGCCGGATTTTCGAGCGGCTGCTGCCGCGCGCCTTCCGCCGTCCCGTCACGGCCGACGAAGTCAACGTCATCGCCGGTCTGGTGGCGGACCAGTTGAAGCGCGGCGAGTCGTTCGAGGAGGCGGTGAAGGCCGGTCTGGTCGCGACGCTGTGCTCACCGAGCTTTCTCTACCTGTTCGAGCCGGTCAGGAGCGGACCACAGACCGCAGACCGCAGACCGCAGACTGGCGTTCGTGCGCCGGGCGCTGGTCTGAAGTCTGAGGTCGGTGGTCTGAGGTCGCTTTCAGACTACGAGCTTGCCGCGCGCCTGTCCTACTTCTTGTGGAGCACGCTGCCGGATGAGGAACTGACCGCCACCGCACGCGCGGGGCGGTTGCGCGAGCCGGCGGCACTGGACGCTCAGGTCAGCCGGATGCTCGCGCACGCGAAGGCGGAGGCGTTTGTTAGCGGCTTCGGCGGGCAGTGGCTCAAGGTGCATGAGTTCGACAGCTTCCAACCCGACCAGCAAATCTACCCGGCCTACTACGACAACGACTTCGCCGGGGTGGGCGAGCTGATGAACCGCGAGCCGCTGGAATTCTTCCGGGAAGTGCTCCGCCGCAACGAGAGCGTGCTGGCCTTCCTCAACGCCGACTGGGCGATGCTCAACGAGAAGCTCGCCGCCTTCTACGGCATCACCGGCGTGAAGGGCGCGGACTTCCAGCGCGTGAAGCTGCCGTCGCGCGCGGACTGGCTCGCGCAGTTGCGCCGCGAAGCGGGGCCGCAGCCGGTGCTCGGCCCGTGGCATCAGATCGGGCCGTTCGAGAGCGAGACCTTCGACGCCGCTGTCGCCACCGAGTTTCCGCCCGAGCGCGGCGTGGACCTCGCGGCAAAGTATCCGGGCCGCAACAACAGCACGCTCAACTGGGTCAAGCGCGAAGACATGGCGGACGGACTGTCTTGGTTCCCGTTCGGCCACTCGCGCTCGGCGTTCTACCTGCACCGCGTCATCACCAGCCCGACGGCGCGCGAGCTGACGCTTTCCTTCGGCGTCAACGACAGCCTCAAGGTCTGGCTCAATGGCACGCCCGTGCTTACCGCCAACTTGCGTCCGCGCGTGACGCCGGACGACCAGGTCGTGCGCGTCCCGCTGCGCGCGGGGGAAAACCACCTGCTGCTCAAGGTCATCAACAACTTCGGCATTGGTGGCTACTACTTCCGGGCCGGACTCATCCCCGCCAACGTGGTCTCCGCGCTCGCCGCCCCCGAATCCGCGTGGACGCCGGAGCAGCAGCACGCCGTGGACGCCTTCTACCTCGACACCGTGCCCGGCGCGCGCCGTGGCGGGCTGGTGGCGATGGCCGGCTTCCACAAGTGGGGCAGCGATGGCAACCGCACCAAGCCCGTGCATCGGGGCAAATACGTTCTCGAAGTCCTCTTCAACGTTCCGCCCGCGCCGCCACCGCCCAACGCGGGCGAAGTGCAGGCCAACCCGCGCGGCCAGAACCGCAGCATCCGCGAGCGCTTGGCCGGCCACCGCGAGCGCGAGAGCTGCCGCAACTGCCACGCGGGCCTCGACCCCTACGGCCTCGCGCTGGAAAACTTCAACGCCATCGGCCAGTGGCGCACGCGGCAGGACGGCGAGAAATCCATTGAAAACTGGTTTAACCCGCCGCCCATCGAGCCGGATGGGTCGCTGCCCAACGGCCGGTCGTTTGCGAACTTCCTGGAATACAAGGCCGCGCTCGCGTCGCAGTCGGACCGCTTCCTCAAGGGCCTCGCGGAGAAGATGTTCGTCTATGCGCTGGGCCGCACCGTCGAGCCGACGGACGCGGCGACCATTGACCAGCTTGTCGAAACCACCAAGTCCGGCGGCCACTCCCTGCGCACGCTCATCACCGCCATCGTGCGAACCGAGGCGTTCCGGACGAAGTGAGGGGGCGGTTACGAGGTGAAGCACACTGCCTCGGCGCCCGCCACTGGTCCACCGAACCGGGGGCCGGCCAGAGGAAAGCCAGTCAGCGCTTCTGGCTTTTGTCCACGATGATCTTCGGGGTCAGCGCTGACGAGGGGATGATTTTCTTCTCCGCCCCGGCCACACTCCACGAGAGCCTCGCCACGGCGAAGCCGCTGTTCTCGTAATACTCCATCACGAGGTCATAACTCCTGCCGCCCTCCAGTTTGATTTCGCCCTGGTGCCCGGTCGCGCCCTGGTCCACCCACTGGTCCACGAGCTTCTGCCCGTTCACCCAGAGCCGCACGCCGTCGTCGGTCTCTGTGATGAACGTGTGGGTGCCAGACTGCTCCGCCTTTACCTGCCCGGTCCACCGCACGCTGAACTGGTCCCCGGGGAAACCCGCCGCCGGTGCCTCGGCCCAGTCGAAGTTGACCTGCGCATCCACGCGCTTGAGCGCGGGCGGGCCGGCGAGGGTCAGGTTTCGGAAATACTGGCCGAGCAGGCCGGTCTTGCCGTCCGACTGTGCGGAGGCGGAGATGGCGGCGGTCAGGAGCGCGAGGAGAAAAACAGTTCGTGGCATGGGCGGACGCGGGAGGAAGGTGGAAATTTTCCGCGCGGGCGTCAATGCCCCGACGGCCGCCAGCAGCCCGGCAAAAACTGAAGCGGCGCTCCGGGAGCGCCGGGCAGGGCTTGCCGGCCACCGACTGGCCGCGTAATGCTGTGCCACGAATCATGACCGCGCGCAGTTTGTTCCCAAGCTGGTTCGCCCTGGCGTCGTCCGCCGCGTTGCTCGGGGTGGCGCTGGCCCAGCCGGCCAGGCCAGCCTTGCAGCCCCACCCCGCCGCCGTGCCGAACAGCCACGCACCCGGCGAGGTGGACCGGCCTGAACTCGTGCCGTTCATCGTCACGGACCCGGCGAAGCTGCCGGGCATCGTCGTGGACGAGACGGCGGCGGTGCTCGCGGGCCAGTGGCAATACTCCACGCACACGCCGCCCTACGTCGGCCTCGGCTACCTGCACGACCAGAAAGCCGGCAAGGGCGGGAAGTCCGTGACCTTCACGCCCGACCTTCCGCGCGCGGGCCGCTACGAGGTCCGCCTCGCGCACTGCTACAACGTCCGCCGCGCGACGAACGCGCCCGTCACCATCCGCCACGCCGACGGCGAGACGCAATTGCGCATCAACCAGCAGGAGGAACCGCCGCACGGACGGCTGTGGCGCACGCTGGGAACCTTCCGCTTCGCCGCCGGCACGAACGGCTGGGTGCGCATCTCGAACGAAGGCACCGAGGGCAAGCATGTGATCGCCGACGCCGTGCAGTTTGTGCCGGTGCCGGGAGCGCTGAAGCCGCGTTGACCGGAGCACGAGCGGGCGCGGGATGGTCCGGCCGCTTCGCTTACTCGGCCTTGAGTTTCCCCAGCATCTCAAGCAAGGCGGTGACGATCTTGGTGGACGCCTGCTCCTCCAGCCGGTTCGTGCCGAGCCACGTTTCGTAGCCGCCGAGGCGATGATGCTCCGGCGTGGGGAGGTAGCCGTAGTAGCCATTGGCAATCGAGTGCGTGAAGCTCGGCTTGAAGGGATTGCGCGCCTTCAGCTCCAGGCCCGTCTCCACGAACGTCTCGCACGGGATGCCCGTGATGCCCACGTCGCCCACGCGCAGGGCCTGAATCGGAATCGCCAGCCGCGCCGGATACCCGGCCATCCCGAGCGTGCGCTCCGCGTAAATCTCCTCCAGCGTCGCGGGCCGCGGCAGCGTCCTGGGGCGGCCGAGCACTTCCCTCGCGCGGGCAATCTGCTCGGGCGTCGGGCGGCGCGTGCCCAGCTCCAGCTCGCGCAACTGTCCGCCCAGCGGCACCCAGTCGTGGTGCTTCACGCCTTGCAGCGCCTTGAACGCGACCGCCGCCACGTCGTCGGCGACGATGCGCATTTTCTCGTAGCTCGCCATCCGCTCGGCGGGCTTGGTGAAATCAATGTTGTTGATGTTGCCGCTCGTGCCGTTGGCCAGCATCGCGACGAACGCGGGGCGCTGCCGGTCCGCGCCGAGGAGCTGCTGCAGCCGGTCGCAGAACATCCCGTAGTAGTCCGCCGAGATGTGGCCGTTGCCGACACCGCCGACGTAGTGCAGCGAGTAGTTCGCCAGCACGGCGATGGGCCGGCCCTCGGGCGACTGCACGGACACGAGGCAGATTTCCGGGTCGGTCGGGCCGGCGGGCCGGTCGAGATCCTTGCTGGCACGTCCGGGGTTCATCTTCACGAGGTCGTTCGTGCTGCCAAAAGGGTTCATCGGCATCGTGCCGGGCTTGAGGAACCAGCGGCGGTTGAAGACGTGCTTTGGCTCGTTGCCCGTCGCCCAGCCGATGCGCGCGGGACCGAGGTTGTTCATCGCGCGGCGCACGCCGTCGGCGATGCGGCGGGCGACGAACTGCTGGTAGTCATCGAGCGGCGTGTTGATGCGGAAGCGGTTCGTGCCCAGCGCGCTCGTGGCCGAGTGCGTGTGCGTCGAGGACATGAAGAGGTTCGCGCCCGGCAGGCCGGTCTCCGCCGTCACCAGCCGCCGCGCCTCGTCATAGACTTCGCGCGCCGCGCCGAGCAAATCGCACACGACGATGGCGACGCGGGCCTCGCCGTTGTCCAGCACGAGACAGCGCGCGTGCAGCTCGTCGTGGATGTGCGTGGAGGGAATCGGGTGGAAACCGCCGATGATGCCGCCGCCGATGGCGGGCGTGAGGTTGCTCGTGGCCGCGCCGGCGCGGAGCTGCTTCGCCTTCGGGGCGGGCGCGGCCAGCAGCGGCAGGCTTAAAGCCAGCGCCAGCAGCCAGCCGAGCTGGCGGAGAGATTTGTAACCCCGGCGGAGTGTGTGAAGTCCAGTCATACGCAAATTCTCAGTGTTGTTGCCGCCATGAAACTTCTCCCCATTGCCATTGTCACGTCCGCTTTCCACGCCGAACGCCGTGCCGGCGACTTCCAGTCGCCGTCTTGCGCGCCCAACCCTTCCAGACGGCGACTGGAAGTCGCCGGCACGGGTGCTCGCATCGCCCGACTTTGCGCGGCGCTTCTGCTCGCCTTGGCTTCGGCCGCCCGCGCCGAGGTGAAGTTCCCCGCCATCTTCGGCGACCACATGGTCCTCCAGCGCGACACCACCGTCCCGGTCTGGGGCACCGCCGCGCCCGGCGAGGAAGTCACCGTGTCCATCGCCGGCCAGACCGCGACCGCGAAGGCCGGCGCGGACGGCAAGTGGTCCGTGAAGCTGGCCAAGCTCTCCGCCGCCGGCCCGCACACGCTCACCGTGAAGGGGAAGAACACCGTGAACTTCTCCGACGTGCTCGTGGGCGAGGTCTGGCTCGGCTCCGGCCAGTCCAACATGGCGATGACCGTCAACCGCGCGAAGGACTTCGACCAGGAGCAGGCGGCGGCGAAGTTTCCGCAAATTCGGATGTTCACCGAGACCTCCGGCGCGGCGAACTCCGCGCAAAGCGAAGGCAAGGGCTTCTGGGTCGTCTGCGCGCCGGACGCGGTCGCCCGCTTCTCGGCCACGGCGTATTTCTTCGGGCGCGAGATTCACAAGGCGCTCGGGGTGCCGGTCGGCCTCATCAATTCGTCGGTCGGCGGCACGCCCATTGAGTCGTGGATTGCGCCCGAGGCGCAGCAGGCTTCCCCCGAGCTGAAGGGCTTCTTCGAGTCGGCGCGCAACGCCAGGAAGGCCGCCGACCCCGCCCAGGCCAAGGCGAAGTTCGAGGCCGACCTCGCCAAATGGCAGGAGGCTGCGAAGAAGGCGAAGGCCGCAGGCAAGCCCGCCCCGCGCCGTCCGCAAGACCCGGTCGCGCTCGCCGAGCGCAAGGGCAACGTGGGCGGACTCTTCAACGGGAAGATTGCGCCGCTCATCCCCTACGCCATCCGTGGCGCGCTCTGGTATCAGGGCGAGGCGAACTCGGTGCCGGAGAAGGCGCAGTTCTACGAGGCGCAACTCAAACTCCTCGTGACCGACTGGCGGAAACTTTGGGGCCACGAGTTCCCCTTCGCCTGGGTGCAGCTCCCGAACTTCGGCGGGCCGGGCCGCGACTGGCCGGCGGTGCGCGAGGCGATGCTCAAGACGCTCGCGCTGCCGCAGACCGGCATGGCCATCACGATTGACATCGGCGAGGAGAAGGACATCCACCCGAAGAACAAACAGGACGTGGGCCGCCGCCTCGCCGCGTGGGCGCTGGGCACGGTCTATGGGCGGAAGGTCGCCACCAGCGGCCCGCTGCCCGCCGGCCATCAGGTGCGCGGCAGCGAAGTCGTTCTGAGTTTCAAGCACACCGACGGCGGCCTGACGGCGAAGGGTGGTGAACTGAAAGGCTTCATCATCGCCGGTGCGGACAAACAGTGGAAGCCCGCGATTGCCCGCATCGAAGGCGACAAAGTCATCGTCTCCTGCGCCACCTTGAAGCAGCCCGTCGCCGTGCGCTACGCGTGGGAAAACTGGCCGGCGTGCAACCTCTGCAACGGCGCCGGCCTGCCCGCCTCGCCGTTCCGCACGGATGATTGGAAGTGAGAGCGGGATTCAACTGGAATGCATCGGCGCGAGCGCGCCGGCTTTGATTTCCCAGCGGTGCAGTTCGCGGCCCAGCTTGCGTGGCCAGTTCTCCTCGGTGCAGGTCATGAAGACCTGGCCGCGCGCATGGTGGGCGCGCTCCAGCAGCGGCAGCAGGCCGGCCCGGCGCCTGGCGTCCAACTCGCCCATCACGTCGTCAATGAGCAGCACCGGCGGCGCGCCGAGGAGGCCGGTGAGGTATTCGGCCTGCGCCATCTTGAGCGCGATGGCGAGGGTGCGCTTCTGGCCCTCGCTGCCGAATTGCGCGGCGGGCTGGTCGTTGAGCAAAAGCGCAAGCTCGTCGCGGTGCGGGCCGACGAGCGAGGAGCGATAGGTGCGCTCGCGGTCGCGGGAGCGGGCGAGTTCCACGGCGAAATCGGCTTTCACACTGGGCTGGTAATCGAGCCGGAGTTCCTCGGCGTCGTGGGAAATGCGGCGGTAGGCGAGGCGGGCGAGCGGCGAAATGCGGGGCAGCAGTTCACGCCGTGCGGCGATGAGCTGATTGCCGACGCTGACGAGTTCCTGGGAGAAGCTGTCGAGGAGCGCGGGGTCGGGGGCGCGCTGCTTGAGCAGTGAATTGCGCGAGCGGAGCGCCAGCGCGTAACGCTGGAGGAGCGGCAGATAGTTCGGCTGCGTTTGCGCGAGCAGGAGGTCGAGAAAGCGCCGGCGGGTGCGGGCGGTGCCCTTCACCAGTTGCGAGTCTTCGGTGCAGAAGACAACCGCCCGAAGCGTGCCGAGGTAGTCGGTGAGCCGGCGCACGGGCTGGGCATCAAGGGAGATTTTCCGCTCGGCGGCGGACCAATACATTTTGATTTCGTGCGCGGCCTCGCCGACGACGGAGGCGCCGACGAAGTAGCCCTTCGCCGCGTGCCGGATCATCTGCGCCCCGCCCACGCCCCGAAAGGAGCGCAGCGTGGCCAGCAGGTAGATCGCTTCGAGGATGTTCGTCTTTCCCTGCGCGTTGTTCCCCAGCAGCAGGTGAAAACCGGGGCGGAAATCCGCGTCGAGCCGCGGGTAATTGCGGAAATCCCGGAGTCGCAGATGAGCCAGATGCACGCGCGCAGGCTAGCGGTGCGCACGCTGAAAGGCGAGCAGTCGCGCGGCCCAAGGCGCTACGTGATCGGCCTTTGAGCGGGGCCGTTTGCGCCACCGCGCCGGTAGCCCTGCAGGTCCAGGGTCACATGCGCGTAGCCGATGCGCTGGAGTGCTTCAGCGATGCGCGCGGCGGCGTCCGAGTCGAGCAGGCGGGGCAGTTCCGCCGCCCCAACTTCGATGCGGGCGAGCGCGGGACGAGCCGGCGGAACGGTGAGATCGGTGCGGTGCGCCGCGGCTTTCGCGGGTGTCGGAAGGACCGCGCCAGGCAGCTCGTGATGCCGCACGCGGACGTCAAAAAAACCCAGGTCGCGCAGCAGATTTTCGGCGGCCTCGATCATGCGCAGTTTCTCCTCCGTGACCGGCTCGCCGTGCGGGACACGCGAGCTGAGACAGGCCATTTGCGGCTTGTCGGTGGTGGGCAATCCGAACCGTGCGGACAGGGCGCGGATTTCCGCCTTGGTGAGTCCGGCCTCCTTAAGCGGTGCGCGAACCTGGGATTCTTTCGCTGCTTGTGCTCCCGGTCGAAAATCCCCGAGGTCGCTCGCATTTTCACCGTAGGCGATGACGGCCAGGCCCAATTCTTTTGCCAGAGGAATCAATTCAGTGAACAGCTCATGTTTGCAGAAATAGCACCTGTTCAATGGATTGGAGGTGTAATCTGGGTTCCCGAACTCAGCGGTCTTGATGACCCGGACCGGAATGTTGAACTGGGCGGCAAGGTCCAGCGCATCGTTCAGTTCACGACGGGGAAGGCTGGGGGAATCCGCTATGACGGCCACGGAACGGCCCGGCAAAACTTCGTTTGCCATGAAGGCCAGAAAAACCGAGTCAACTCCACCGGAATACGCAATCAAGCAAGAGCCGAAGTTGCGCAGTGAGTCGCGGAGCAAGGTGAGCTTTGAGTCCAGCACCTGAGGAAACTGTGCCTTGGCGTGGTTTTTGTCGAGTCCGTGCCGGTTGGAGCGGTTGAGCGGGGCGCATCTTGAGGCCCCCGAAATCCGGCGGAGCGCGGGTCTGCGACCCGCAGCGGCTTCCGACCACCCAGCCCGCTGACAGATTCGGACGGCCGCGACTGCTGGGAGTTGCTGCGGGTCGCAGACCCGCGCTCCGGGGCAGCAAGGTGTGCCCGCCGCCCGGCTGCCCCATGTGGGCGTCCGGCTTGGCCGTTGCCATCGCCCTGCAAACGCCTCCTGAATGGAAGGCAATGCGGAAACACTGGCCGGAAACGCTGGCCGGAGGAGGCTGCGGCCTGCCGCTGTTGACCACGCCTACCCATCCAGTGGACTGCGCACCCCAAGGCCGGGCCGCTGCATGACATGCGTGTAAATCTGCGTGGTGCTCACATCCTTGTGCCCGAGCAGCTACTGCACGGTGCGGATGTCGCAACCGTTCTCCAAGAGGTGCGTGGCGAAGGAATGGCGGAACGTGTGCGGCGTCACCGGCTTGCCCAGGCGCACCAAGGCTGCCGCCGGGCCGGGGCTGCGTCACGCCGTCGGCTGATTCTCGTTTGATCGGCACATCCCTTGGAAAGGATTCGGAGTCTTTGACCATTCTCTCCGATACACGGGTCTATCACACTCGCGTGGCATCCGGACGAGAGCAGCGGGTCATGATTGGCTACGCTGCCGCGGCGAGTAGTAGCCAACCCGGCTCGCTGTCCATCATTGCCCCGGACACTTCACCTTTCATCGGGACTTCCTTGCAGGTGAGCGATGACTTTCGCACGATCACCGTGCGTTGGCAGAACCATGCAGACCCGAAGCACACCCCCCCACAGACGGAGTTTGTCAGGAGGGGAGATGGCTAACTGTTGATCCTCGACACGTCGTCCGTTGTTTTTGGGAGCCTAGAGGCCGGGTCGCCGTAGCTCTGGGTCGTTGAGCTTGAGGCCGATTACTTCGTCACCGCCTCTCAGCATGAAGTCAACCGGCTGCCGGGCAGTCGAAAGGCCCGTGTTGCCACTTCAGCCCATGACTCCGTCACCGCGTTCCGCCCTGACCCGCCGCACGTTCCTCCGCGCCACCGCCCTCCCGCTCCTCCTCGCGGCGCAGGCGTTCGCCGCCCCCGCGCGCTTCACCCAGCCGGACGCCGCGCGGCATCCGAACCTCTTCACCTGGACCGACACCTGCAACGTCCACGTCCTCCGCGACGGCGACGCCGCGCTGCTGGTTGACCTCGGGGACGGGAGCGTGCTGGAGCATCTCGGCGAAATCGGGGTGAAGCAGGTGGAGTGGGTGCTGTTCACGCACCACCACCGCGAGCAGTGCCAGGGCGCGCCGAAGCTGAAGGGCAGGGGCGTGAAGCTCGCCGCGCCCGAGGCGGAGCGCGCCTTGTTCGAGAGTCCGATGAGCTACCGCAAGATGAACGTGCGCCTCGGCGACGCGTTCACGGTGCATGGCTCCAGCTACGTGCGCCCGCCGGTGGAACCCATCAAGCTCGACCAGACCTTTGCGAAGATGGACACGTTCACCTGGCGCGGGCGCGAGTTCCGCTGCGTGGACACGCGCGGCAACAGCCCCGGCGGCATGTCCTACCTGCTCAACGACGGCGGCCGCTGGCTCGCGTTCGCCGGTGACGTGATGGTGGACGGCGCGAAGATGCACACCTGGTTCGACACTGATTGGGACTACGGCTTCGCCGCCGGCGTGTGGGCCATCGCGAACGCCGCCGCGCAGGTCGCCGCCTACGATCCCGCGTGGCTGCTGCCGTCGCACGGGCCGGCCATCCCGCGGGCAAAGGGGCAGTTGGAGGAGTTTCAGCAGAAGCTCATGAAGCTCGAACGCCTCCTCGTGCGCGGCTATCCCGTCACCACGTTCGCGGCTTCCATCCAGGACAAGACCTCCACGCCGACGAAGGTGCCGAACGTCTGGCAGGTCTCGCCGCACATCTTCAAGTTCCGCGGGCCGGGCTTCTTCCCGAACTTCTACCTCGTCCTCGCCGGGAGCGGGCGCGGGCTGGTCGTGGATTGCGGCCTGCTCCAGACCAACGTCCTCGACCGCGCCATCGAGGGCCTGCGCCAGCACTACGGATTGAAGGCGATTGACGCGATGGTGCTGACGCACATGCACGGCGACCATTTCCTGCAAGCGCCGCATCTCAAACAGAAGTGGGGCGCGCAGCTCTGGGCGCTGGAGATGATGGCCCCGATGTGCGAGCGGCCCGAGGCCTTCGACTACGCCGCGCCGATTCAGGCCTACGGCAACGGCGTGGAGCGCATCAAGTTCGACCGGCTGTTCAAGCCCGGCGAGCGGTTCACCTGGGAGGGCCATCGCTTCACCGTGGACTGGATGCCGGGGCAGACGGAGTTCGCGCTGTGCCTGACCGGGGTGATTGACGGGAAGCGCGTTGCCTTCACCGGCGACAACATTTTCGGCAACCCCGCCGATCCGGTGCAGAACGGCCACGAGGCGATGTCCTCGCGCACCAGCGGCGTGCTGGAGGAGGGCTACATCGTCGGGGCGGAATACTTGGCGAAGCTCAAGCCCGACATCCTGCTCGGCGGCCACAGCTACGTGATGGACCGCCCCGCGCAGTTCATCGAGCGCTACCGCGCCTGGGCCTACGCGATGCGCGACGCCTTCCGCACCATGAGCAGCGAGCCGGAATACCGCTGGTGGTTTGACCCGTTCTGGGTGCGGGCCGAGCCGCATCGCATCCGCGTGAAGCGCGGCGAGACCGTCACCGTGCCGGTGAACGTGCGGAACTTCGAGACGCGCCCGGTCGCCTTCGAGATTGCCCCACATGCCGGGGCGGGATTGCAGGCCGGCCCGGCGCGCTGGACCAGCTCAGTTGCCGCGCAAACCCGGACGCAGTTCCCGCTCAAGCTCACCGCCGACGCGACCGCCCAGCCCGGGGTCCGCATCGTGGCCTTCGACATCACGCGCGGCGGCAGGCGGCAGGGCGAATTGTTCGACTGCATTGTGGAAATCCTGCCGTGAACGCCGCCATGAAGCCGTTGCGCACACCCGCAGTCGAACGAACAACCTTGCACCCCGCCACTCCATGACGCCCGCGCTCACCCGCCGCACCTTCCTCCGCGCCGCCGGCGTCTCGCTCGCGCTGCCCGTGCTGGAATCGCTCCAGCCGCGCGTCTTCGCGGCCGGGAAGACGCCGGCGATTCGGCGGATGCTCTTCATCTGCACGCCGCTCGGCGTCCATCCGCAGAACTTCTTCCCCACCGAGGCGGGCCGCGACTACGCGCTCTCGCCGTATCTCGAAGTGCTCAAGGATTTCCGCAACGACTTCACCGTGATGTCCGGGCTGGCGCATCCCGAAGTCGGGTCGAGCCATGATTCCATCTTCAGCTTCCTCACCGGCGCGCCGCACCCGGAGATTCGCGCGGGCTTCCGCAACAGCATTTCCGTGGACCAGTTCGCGGCGGAGCGCATCGGCGGGCAGACGCGCTTCCCCAGCCTGTCGCTGTCGGCGGAGGGCTTTGGCCTGTCGTGGACGCGCAGCGGCGCGCTCGTGCCGCCGGACCTGTATCCGGCCAGCGTCTTCGCGCGGCTCTTCCTCGAAGGCCGGCCCGACGAGGTGCAGGCGCAGGCGCGGCGCTTGCGCGACGGCCAGAGCATCCTCGATACCGTGCGCGAGCAGGCCAAGCGCTTGCAGCCCTCGCTCGGCGCGCGCGACCGCGAGAAGATGGACGAGTATTTCACCAGCGTCCGCGAACTGGAGCAGCGCATGGTCACGAACGAGGAATGGTCCAAGAAGCCCAAGCCGAAGGTCGAGGCGAAGCAGCCGCAGAACAACCTGAACTCCGCCGACCTCATCGGCAAAAACCGGAGCATGTTCGACCTCATCCACCTTGCCTTGCAGACCGACTCCACGCGCCTCATCTCGATGCTGCTGCTCGGCACCAGCCTTGTGCCGCCGATTCAAGGCGTCTCGCAGGGCCACCACGACCTCTCGCACCACGGCCAGGATCCGGCGAAGCTCGCGCAGCTCAAGACGCTGGAAATCGAGAAGATGAAGACGCTTGCCGAGCTGCTCACGAAGCTGAAACAGACCGAGGAGCAGGGCGAAAGCCTGTTGGACCGCACGATGGTTTTCTTCAGCAGCAACCTCGGCAACGCGAGCAACCACTCGACGCGCAACCTGCCCGTGCTGCTGGCCGGCGGCGGCTTCAAGCACGGCCAGCACCTCGCCTTCGACCCGAAGTCCCCACCGCCCCTCTGCAACCTCTACGTCTCCATGCTCCGGCGCATGGGCATCGCGGCGGAGCAGTTCAGCTCGGGCACCGGGCCGCTCAAGGGTGTGGAGATGGTGTGAAGCGGGAACCGCGAGTCACGCCCGTTCGTTTGCGCGCTTGTTTGACTCGGACACCCCCGCTACCTTCTGTGCCATGAGACTGCGCTTCAACGAGACCAAGGCCACCCAGGCCGCCGCGCGGCTGCTCGTCGCGCGCGGCGGACGGATGAGCTACATGAAGCTGCTCAAGCTCCTCTACATCGCCGACCGCGAGGCGCTGCTGCGTTGGGGCCGGCCGATCACGGGGGATGCCTTTTACTCGCTCGACCACGGCCCCGTCCTGAGCCGGACGCTCACCCTCATCAATGAAGGGGCCGCCCCCGGCGACGCCTCCGAGTGGGTGGAGCACGTTTCTGCGCCCGAAGGCTACAGCGTGAGATTGCTCAAAGATCCCGGCGACGGCGCCCTGTGTGAAGCGGAAGTGGACTTGCTGGCGGAGGTGTTTCAAAAATTCGGCCACCTCAACCGCTGGGACATCGTGAAGCTCACGCATTCCCTCCCCGAGTGGCAGGATCCGCACGGCAGTTCCATCCGCATTGACAGCCGCGACATCCTTGAGGCCGGCGGCAAAACCGACCGGCAGATCGCAGCCATCGAGGAGGAACTGGCGGCCGTGACCGACGCCGGCGAATTGTTCGCGGTGAAGTGAGCCGCCATGCCCGCGCCCGGTGACACGTATCTCCTGCGGAAGCCGAATCAGGAGGTTGGGCATCTCTGGGTCGTTTTGACCGGCCTGGATGAAGCCACCGGCAAAGTGATCGTGGTGAACCTCACCACGCTCCGGGCAGGTTCCGACACCACTGTCATCCTCAAACGTGGCGATCACGATTTCATCGAACACGAGACGGTTGTCTTCTATCTCGACGCACAATGGGTGCCTGCGGTTGCCTTGGAGGCGGCGGTGAACCAGCGGGCAGGCCGACGGCTTGCCCCGTTTCGTGCGGATGTGCTGGAGAGGATTTGCGCGGGGTTGCTGGTTTCCAAGTTCACGCCCAAGCAAATCAAAATCTGGTGGCAGGCCAAGTTCCCCGCCAAATCGTGAAACTCTTCCTCATCCCCCCGCTGTTCCTGTGCTGGCTCGCGTCCAGCTTCGGTGCGACGCCATCCCTCGAAGTGGGCCGCAAGCACTGGGCGTTTCAGCCGTTGCAGAAGACCGCGCCGCCGGTGGTGAAGGATGCCGCGTGGGCGTGGAATGACGTGGACCGCTTCATCCTCGCCGCGCTGGAGGCGAAGGGCTTGAAGCCCTCGCCCGAGGCGGACAGGCGCACGCTGATTCGCCGCGCGACGTTTGACCTCATCGGGCTGCCGCCGACGCCGGAGGAGGTCGAGGCATTCGTGAAGGACGCTTCTCCGCAGGCTTGGGAGCGCGTCGTGGACCGCCTGCTTGCCAGTCCGCACTACGGCGAACGGTGGGGCCGCCACTGGCTGGACCTCGCGCGCTACGCGGACAGCAGCGGTTTCCACAACGATCTCGACCGGCCGCACGCGTGGCGCTACCGCGACTACGTCATCCGCAGCTTCAACGAGGACAAGCCCTACGCGCGCTTCATCGCCGAGCAACTTGCGGGCGATGAAGTGTCCGGTGCGGACGAGGAGACGCTGGTTGCCACCGGCTTCTGCCGCAACGGCCCGAGCAACGACGACAACATGGGCAACAACAAGGAGCAGTATCGTCTCGACGAGCTGGACGATGTGATCTCCACGACCTCGACGGTCTTCCTCGGCCTCACGGTCGGCTGCGCGCGTTGCCACGACCACAAGTATGACCCGGTCACAAGCGCGGATTACTACAGCCTGCTCGCCGTCTTCAACGGCACGGTGAAGAGGGGCGTTCCCAAGGAAAGCGACGAGAAGGACAAGGCGAAGGAATCGGTGAAGCTCCAGGCGCTCGTCGAAACGAAGGCCAGCGTGCCGCCGACATACTTGCTCCGTCGCGGCAGTTTGCAAAACAAAGGGCCGGAAGTCCCGCCCGCCGCGCCGCTGGTGCTGGTCTCGAACCCGCTGCGCTTCCCCGAGCCAGAGCCGGACGCGAAGTCTTCGGGCCGTCGTCTCACGCTGGCGGCATGGATCGCCGCGCCGGACAACCCGCTGACGTGGCGCGTGTTGGCGAACCGCATCTGGCGGCATCATTTCGGGCAGGGGCTGGTCGCGACGGCGAGCAACTTCGGCTTCAACGGCGCACGGCCCACGCACCCGGAGCTGCTCGACTACCTTGCGGCCCGGCTCGTGGCGGATGGCGGACGGTGGAAGCCGTTGCACAAGCTGCTGCTCATGTCGGCGACGTATCGGCAGGCGTCGGGAAGTAATCAGTATTTAGTAATTAGTAATCAGTCGCCGCAGACCACGCCGTCGGCCACTCAATCACTAATTACTAATTACTCTTCTTCAGCCGCGCTCGACCCGGACAACACGCTGCTGTGGCGCATGAACCTCCAGCGCCTCTCCGCCGAATCACTGCGCGACAGCATCCTCGCCGTCAGCGGGAAGCTGAACCCGCAGCTTGGCGGACCGGGCATCAAGCCGCGCATCCGCGCCGACCTGCTCACGGCCAGCCAGCGCAACAAGTGGCCCGCGCTCACGACCGAGGGGCCGACGCAGTGGCGGCGCAGCGTCTATATCTACGTGAAGCGCCAGTTGCTCATGCCGATGATGGAACTCTTCGACGCGCCCACGACCACGGACAGTTGCGCCGAGCGGACCAAGAGCGTGGTGCCCACACAAGCGCTGGTGCTGATGAACGACGAGTTTGTGGAGGACCAAGCGGGTTTCCTCGCGCAACGCGCCGCGTTGGAGGCGGGCGGAGAATTGCCCAAGGCGATTGAGCGAATGCATCAGCTCGCGCTCGCCCGCATGCCAACGGCGGAACGGCTAAAGCAGGCGACGGCATTTGTCACGGCGCGGGAATCAGCCTACGAGACAGAGGCCGGAACGAAGGAAGCTTCCCGCCAGCGCGCGCTCACGGACCTCGCGCATATGCTCTTCAACAGCAGCGAGTTCATCACCATCGAATGAAATGTGGGCACCGAATTTGGCAAACGAATGGGGGCAGGCGAATGATTTTCATTCATTCGTCTGTCCCCATTCGTCTGCCATTGCCTCCTTGAATTCTCATGCCTGACCTTTCTCGCAGACGAATGCTTCAGTTGAGTGGCGGCGGCTTCGGCGCGCTGGCGCTGAACTCGCTGCTGCACGCGGATGGCGCGCTCGCCGCGTCGGCTTCCTCGAATCCGCTGGCCGCGCATCCGCCGCACTTCGCGCCGCGCGCCAAGTCCGTCATCTTTCTCTTCATGTATGGCGGGCCGAGCCATGTGGACTTGTTCGACCCGAAGCCCGAGCTGGAGAAGTGGCACGGCAAGGCGATTCCCGTCTGGAAGCCCGAGGACGCGTTCATGGGCCGCAAGACGCAGAACGTGGCGATGAAGAGCTATTTTCAGTTCGCCAAGCACGGCGCGGCGGGCATTGACATTGCGGAGACGTATCCGCACCTCGCGCGCCAGGCGGACGACTTGTGCGTCATTCGCTCAATGCACACGGAGAGCAACAACCACGGCCCCGCGCTCTTCCAGATGAACAGCGGCTTCGTTCTACCAGGCCGTCCGAGCATGGGCTCCTGGGTGACTTACGGCCTCGGCTCCGAGAGCGAAAATCTCCCTGCCTACGTTGTGTTGCTCGACCATCAGGGCGCGCCGGTGAACGGGGCGTTGAACTGGTCCAATGGTTTCATGCCCGCCGCGTTTCAGGGCGTGCCGTTCCGCTCCAGTGGCGACCCCATCGCCTACCTCACGCCGCCGAAGAATGTTTCCACCAGCCAGCAGCGCGCGCGCCTCGACCTGCTCCGGCAGTGGAACGAGGAATACGCCGCCGCGAATCCCGCCGAGTCGAGTCTCGCGGCGCGTATTGCGAGCTACGAACTCGCCTTCCGCATGCAGATGAGCGCCGCCGAGTGCGTGGATGTCGCGCGTGAGCCGGAGTCCATGCGCAAGCTCTACGGCCTCGACCGCCCGGTGACGCAGCACTTCGGTCGCAACTGCCTGCTCGCGCGCCGGCTGGTCGAGCGCGGCGTGCGTTTCGTGCAGCTCTACAGCGGCGGCAACGAAGGCCCGAAGGCGTGGGACGCGCACGACGACTTGAAGAAGAATCATGACCTGCACTGCGCCGAGACGGACCAGCCCATCGCCGCGCTGCTCAACGACCTCAAGGCCACCGGCCTGCTCGACACGACGCTCGTCATCTGGGGCGGCGAGTTCGGCCGCTCCCCTGTCGCCGAGAACGGCAAGGGCCGTGACCATCATCCGAAGGGTTTTACGATGTGGATGGCCGGCGGCGGCATCAAGGGCGGCATGATGCACGGCGCGACGGACGAGTTTGGCTACAGTGCGGTGGACAAGCCCGTCTCCGTCCCCGACCTGCACGCGACGATTCTCCACCAGCTCGGCCTGAATCACGAGCAACTCACCTACCGCAACACGGGCCGGGATTACCGGCTCACCGACGTGAGCGGCGAGGTCGTGCGGGAACTGCTGGTGTGACCCGTCCGTTTCGGAGGGACACGGAAGCGTCCAACGCCCAGCGCGCGGAGTTCGATCTCAGTCGCCCACCAGCAACGGGACGCCGAGGAAGGCCGGCACGTAGCGGCGCTCGACGCGCGGGGCGCGGTCGGGCTTCGGTGCGCCGGCGGGCTTGGGCTGCGGGACGGGCTTGGGCAGGGGCCGCTTGGCCGTCTCGATGAGGCCGTTGGCAAACTCGATGACGTGGCCCTGATGGATGAGCCAGTGCAGGTCGCTGTTGATGGCGGACTGCTCGGCAGTCGGTTCCGGCACGGCGGGGGGCGTCGCCGGCTGGCCTTCCACGGGAGCCGGGATGACGATGACCGTGGGCGCGGGGGCGAGAGTTTCGAGGAGTTTGCGCCGGGTGCATTTGGGCGTGGCCTCGATGCACTCGATGAGCTTGCGCAGGTTCGGCGAGACGGGCGTGGCCTCCATGTCGAGGTAGGCGGGCCGCGCGACGCTGACGTGGGTGATGGTCTTGTTGACCTTGAAGAACTGGAGGCCGTGCCGGCTGAACTGCGTGCAGAGGGTGTTGACCAGCTTCAGCGGGAAACGGACCTGGTCCTCGACGACGAGGTTGAAGATGCGGCGGATGACCGGGGAGGACTGGCCGACGTTCGCGCCGAGCAGGGTGTGGGACGCGACGGACTTGACGAGGTTCGGCAGGTGCGTGGCCTTGAAGTGGGCCTCGACCTCGGCGCGCGTGTTGAACTTGAGCGGCTCAGGGACATTCAACGCGGTGAACTCGGTCTTGAAGCTGGACTCCTCGACCCACTGCTTCACGACGGCCTCGTCGCGGACGATCTTGACGCGGGCCTTGAAGGCCTCGAAGGGCATCCGGGCAAAGCGCTCGGTGTGGAGCTTGTGGAGCTTGGTCTGGTAGTCGTGGTAGTTCGGCGGGCCGAGCACGATGCCGCTCATGCCGCACTGGGCGACAAAGGTGTAGGTGCCCTTGGGCGCGTCGCCGGCAATCTTCTCGGTCGAGTAAAAGGTGTTGAAGTGGCGCTGGAGCAGGTGCGCCGTCACGTCGGCCTCGGACAGCCAGAGCGTGTCGTCGAGCGTGCAAAGGAACAGCGGGGCCGCGACGGTCTCGCCGGTCTTGATGACGCTGAAGGTGATGGTGAAGCGGTCGGGCTTCTTGAGGATGAGGTGCGCGATGTCGAAGATGGGATACGCGCGGCCCGTGAGCTTGATCTGCCGGGCGAGTCCCTCGACGCCTTTTTCCTCGGGCATGAGGTTCACATCGAAGTCGGGCAGCGGCGCGGGGGGGTCGCGACGCGGTTCGTCGCGGCGGTCCTCGCGCTGGCCGCGGAACGGGCGGTCCCGGCGGTCGCCGCCGGGACCATCACGACGGGGACCACCAGGTCGGGGTCCACCCGGGCCGGCACGGCGCGGACCACCCGGGCCGTCGCGGCGGGGCGGGCGGTCACCGAAGGCGCGGTCGCCGCGCCCCTTGCGTGCGCCGCCGCCGGCTTCCTCGTCGCCCCGGATGTGGGCGTAGCGGTTGGTGTCGGTGCCCTGCCTGGCCCACGCGGGCAGCAGTTGCAGTTCCAAATCCAGTTCAGTCTCGGGCTGTTGGCTCATTAGCAAAGCGGCGTTCTCAGAACGCCCGGTGAAAAGCGTCGGGGACATTGGGCCGCTGTTGGGGAGAATGCAAGCGTCGGCGCAGGCGAATTGAGCAGGCCGTTCAGGCAAGAATCCCGTCCATTACCCGCCCGTGGACATCCGTGAGCCGCTGGTCGCGGCCGCCGAAGCGGAAGGTGAGGCGCTCGTGATGCAGGCCGAGCTGGTGCAGCAGCGTCGCGTGCAGGTCGTGGATGTCCACGCGGTTCTCAATCGCGCTCATGCCCATCTCGTCCGTGGTGCCGTAGGTCATGCCCCCGCGCACGCCGCCGCCGGCCAGGAAGATCGTGTAGCCGCTGACGTGGTGGTCACGGCCGTCGGTGCCGGAGGAATGCGGCGTGCGGCCCATTTCACCGGCCCAGAGGATCAGGGTGTCGTCGAGCAGGCCGCGCGCCTTCAGGTCCGTGATGAGCGCGGCGACGGGCTGGTCGGTGATGCGGGCGTTCTCCTCGTGGCGCCTGCGCAATTCGCCGTGCTGGTCCCACGGCGCGTTGTTGTTGTGCGTGAGCGGGCAGGTCACCTCGATGAAGCGCACGCCCGCCTCGACCATGCGCCGTGCCCGCAGGCATTGGAGCGCGTAGAACTTGTCGAAGTCATTTGCGCGGTCCACGCCGTAGAGCCGGAGCGTCGCGGGGCTTTCGCCGCTCACGTCGCAAAGCGCGGGCACGAGCGACTGCATCCGCGCGGCGGTCTCGTAATTCTTGATGGCGGACTCGATGGCGTCGGAGCCGCCGAGGGCCTGCGCGGTGGCCGAGTCCTGCTCGCGGAGGAAGTCCAGCTTCGCGCGCTGCAACGCGGCGGCATCCGCAGGCACGATGTTGTCCACCGGCCTGCCTTTCGCACGAACCGGCGTGGCCTGGTGCGTGGCGGGGAGGAACGAGCTGGCGAAGTTCTGCGAGCCGCCGTTGGGCACCCAGTCGTTGTTGAGCAGCACGTAGCCGGGGAGCTGCTCGTTCTCCGTGCCGAGGCCGTAGGATACCCACGAGCCGAGGCTCGGGGCGGCGCCGATGCTGCGGCCCGTGTGCAGCAGGAGGTTCTGCGCGCCGTGCAACGGTGTCTCGCCGACCATCGAGCGCACCACGCAGAGTTCGTCCGCGACGCCCGCGATGTGCGGCAGCAGGTCGCTCACCCACAGGCCGGACTGGCCGCGCTGCTTGAACTCCCATTGGTTTTTCAACCATCTGCGGCTCGGGCTGATGCTCTGCGAAAGCTCGTCCGCCCGCCATTGCGCGGACTGGCCGGTGCGCCTGGTCAGCTCGGGCTTGGGGTCGAACGTGTCTACATGGGAAACGCCGCCGTCCATGAAGAGGAAGATGACGTGCTTCGCGCGGGCGGCGAAATGCGAGCGTGGACGGCGGGCCTCCGCACTGGCCAGCCGGTTCGCGAGGCCGGCGAAGGCAAGCCAGCCGAAGCCCAGGCTGGATTGCTGGAGGAAGCTCCGCCGCGTGCCGACGGGAGAAAGGCGGCCTGGGCAGAGGGGATTTACTGTGAGCGCGGCTCGCGCCTCGTGCCGGCGACTTGCAGTCGCCGTCGGTGAGCTACGCTGCGGGTGGAGCGGCGACTGCAAGTCGCCGGCACGTTCAGTGGACATAGATGAACTCCTTCACGTTGAACAGCGCGTGGGCAACATCCTGCCACACGGGCGCACAGGCCATCAGCACGCCGGGCGCGACCCCGTGCAATTCCGCCGAGCGCCCCGCCAGTTTCACGAGCCGGGACAATTCTTCCGCGCGCGGCGGACGACCGAGGGCGGTGGTGAACATCGCCTTGGCCCGCGCGTCCGGCGAGACCGTGCCGTCCTTCAGCATCCGGTCGCTCCAGTGCTTCGCCATCGCGAGGACGAACGGGTCGTTGAGCAACGCGAGCGCCTGGTCGGGGACGTTCGTCACGTCGCGCTTGCCGGTGGTGAGCTTGGGAATCGGCTGGTTGAAGAGCGCAAGGAACTTGGGCGGCTCCATCATGGTCATCCTCAAATAAAGGCTGCGGCGGCCGAGGCCGTCGAGCGGCCCGCTGAAGAGCCGCTTCGCCGCGTCCTGCGCGGTGCGATACGGGTCAATCGGCTCGCCACCGAGCTTGGCGTCCAGCCGGCCGGACACCGCGAGCAGCGCGTCACGGACAGACTCGGCATCGAGGCGTTGCTGCGGCAGATGGTGCCACAGACGGTTCTCGGCGTCCTTGGTGCGCGCGGCTTCGCTGGCCGTGCCGGCCTGCCGCCACGTCGCGGACGTGACCATGAGCCTCACCAGTTTCTTGAGCGACCAGCCATCGGCCATGAAACGTGCGGCGAGATGGTCCAGCAGTTCGGGATGAACCGGCTTCTCGCCGAGGTGGCCGAAGTCATCGGGCGTGCGCACCAGCCCCTCGCCGAAAAGATGCAGCCACACGCGGTTGACGAAGACGCGCGCGGTGAGGGGGTTCGCGTCGCTCGCGATGCTGCGCGCAAGTTCGAGCCGGCCGCTCGAATCGAAAATGTCCCGCGTGGCTGCGCCGCCGAGGAGCCGGATGTTGCCGCGCGGCACCTCATCGGCGAAATCCGTGTAGGAACCGCGCACGTTGAGGCGCTCGTTGCGGCCCTCGTTCCAGTCGTCCGTCGAGCCGATGGTGCGGTCGGGCTGGAGGCGCTGCTCGGCGGTGCGATAGGCGGTGACGAGCGGGGCGAGGGCGGAGTTCGTGGTTTCATTTGGCAGCCACTTCGCGGTGAGCGCCTCGTTGAGCAGGCGCACGTCCTCGCTGTCGCAGCGGTCTTCCGCCCAGCGGGTGACCGCACCCAGCAGCGCTTCAGTGAAACGGGCGGCGAGCTGTTCCTTCGATTCCGGCGCAGTGTCCCCGGCAAAGAGCGGAGCGAACCGCCCCAACTCGTCCTGCGGCGGCTTGCCCGCCGGATGCCGGTAAACCCGCGTGAGTCCGAACCATGAACGCTCGTCCGCCGCATCGCTTTCCTTCAGGCCGCCGTAGCCGGTGCGCGGCGGGAAGTAGTTGTTCAGCGACTTGGTGACGAGTTCGAGATAGACGCGGCGCTGGGTGTTGGTGTCCCGGCCGCCGGCGAGGCGGTCGAAGTTGCCGGCGGTCAGGGTGAGCCAGGCGGGCTGCGGCTGGTTGAGAAACGCGAGCCGCTCGGAGTGGAAGCACTGATCCACGATGAAGGCGCGGGCCGCGTGCTTGCCGGCCGCGTAACCGGCGGAAAACGTGTCCGCCGAGCCGGGCGCAAAGAGCGGGCTGCGCGCCGCGCCCGCGAGGCGCATGGACCACGCGTGCGACCACCGGCCCGCCGGCAGGAGTTGCAGCAGCGCGGCCCCGCCCTCGTCCGTCACCACCGGCTCACCATCGCGCACGAGGCCGTGCTTCATGCCAAAGCCGTCCCAGCGCCAGCCGCACTCGGTGCCCGCGCGCGTGAAATCGGCGATCAAAGTGAGATTGGTCTGATTCGCTCCGGCACGCTTCTCGCGCTCGCGTTGGAAGTCTTCGCGCAGTCTCGGCCAGGCGGTGGTGAGGGCGGTGCCGTTGGTCGAGCGCAGCAACGTCTGCCGCCAGAGCGCGGCGAGTGAGTCGGGGAACGCGGGTGCGGCCTTTTCATCGGCGGCCAGAGCGGTGAGCTTTGCTTGCAACGACTCGCGTGAGCCGAGCCAGAGTTTCGCCAGCCCGGCCCGCAGCGCCAGCTTGTGCCGGCGCAGCTCGGTGATGACGGTCTCGTTCGGGTCCGCCGCGTCCGCGCAGCGCACGCTCCAGCGCGTGCTCATGAAGATGCCGGCCAGCGCGTAGTAATCGCGCTGGGAGACGGCATCAAGTTTGTGGTCGTGGCACTGCGCGCAGGCGACCGTGGTGCCGAGGAAGCCCTTGCTGACCGTGTCAATGATGTTGGCGACGGCCTCCTGCGTGACGCCGTCGGCGAAGGCGTTGTCACCGTGCCGGCGCTCGCCCATGCGCAGGGCCATCGGGCCAAGGATGGCCTCATTCAGGCCGCTGCGCGGGTCCACGCGCGGCGGGAGGAGATCCCCGGCGAGCTGTTCGAGGATGAGCTGCCGGAAGGGCAGGTCATCGTTGAAGGCGCGCACGAGGTAGTCGCGGTAGCGCCAGGCGTGCTTGGCCGGCGCGTCCCACTCGTAGCCGTGCGTGTCGGTGTAATGAACGACATCCATCCAGTGCCGCGCCCAGCGCTCGCCGAAGTGCGGACTGGCGAGGAGGGAATCCACGAGCGCCTCGAAGGCGCGTGGCGATTTGTCCGCCGCGAACTTCTCCACGTCCTCCGGCTGCGGCGGCAGGCCGGTGAGGGCGAAGCTCAGGCGGCGGGCCAGCGTCCGCGCGTCGGCCTCCGGCGCGGGCTTCAGCGCAGCCCGCTCCAATCCAGCCAGGATGAAGCGGTCGAGATCCGTGCGGCACCAGGCGGCCGGTTTCACCGCCGGGAGAGCGGCAGCGCGGACGGGTTGCAGGCTCCACCACGCCATGCGTTTCCGAAACAGCTCCTCCGGCACGCCCTCCGCCGGGGCGGCGGACAGGCGCGGCAGCCCGAGGCAGGCCATCAGGAAGAGGATGGACGCGGTTGGCTGCATGTCGCTGGTTCGTGCGCGCTGGTCAGGCGGTTGAAATTTGCCGGGCGCAACCACCCGGGCCGGTGCCGGAGCAGGGTGGAGCCGGCGAGTTGGACGAGACTTGCCCCGGATTCATTGCGGGCGAGATGAACGGACCGGGTCCGTCCTATTTCAAGGCATTGAGGATGACGCCGGGGGCGCTGTGCAGGCTGGTTCCAGAGGCGGACACCAGGCGCGCCACCAGCGTGAGCCGGCTGCTCTGCGGCCGGGGGCCTTGCCAGGGCAGGGCCAGGTCGTAGCCCGTGCCAAGCGAAGTGGAGATGGCAAAGGGCGGCAGGCTCGCCGCCGGATAGGACCAGATTTGAGCCGGGGTCATGCTCCGGGGATTGGTTTCGTAGGGGCTGCCATCATAGCCCAGGATTTCCAGCTTGCCGCTGCGGATGGAAATGCCCCTGGCCCGGCTGCGGTCGCTGGCGAAGACCCGCACCGCAAAACCGTTCGTCGCACCGGACTGGTCGAACTTCAAGGCCCCGGGCAGCACCAGGAGATGAAGTTCATGGATGGAGCCGCTGTTCCAAAAAGAAGAACCGCCACCGCTGGATGACGAGGCGCAGCCGCCCAGGCAGAACAGCGTCAGGCCGGCCATCAGCATCAAGGCGGCGGGCCTGAGGGGCAGCGCCCAACGCGGCGGCAACTCCTCAGGCTTCAACTGGGCGAAGGCGTCAGATTGAGCCACGGCCCCGGTCAGGATCGCAGGGTGATGGTTCACGATCCGGTGGGTTTCCGCCCGCCCGGATTGACGGTCGGCGGGCTGATCGGCAGCGGGAAAAGGGGATCCAGCAGCGGCTTGTTGAAGTCGTTGCGCTTAAGCTCGTCCTTGAGCCGGGAGCGGTCCAGTTGCTCGCGGGTGGCGTCCAGCGGGTCGCTCAACGGCACGGGTGCCTGGTTGTTGGCCATGATGGTCGGAGTGAGGAAGATGAGCAGCTCGCGCCTCTCTTTCGTGACTTTCGTGCTGCGGAAGGCCGCGCCGAGATACGGGATGTCGCCGAAGAACGGCACCTTGCGCTCGCGCCGGTCCTCCTGCGTGCCGATGAGGCCGCCGATGATGATGGTCTGGCCGTTTTGCACGCTGACGGTGGTGTTGGCGCGGCGCTGGTTGATGACGGGCACGGTGGCGGACGCGTTGATCTTCACGTCCGAGCTGGCGAGCGACGAGTTGGTCGTGCCCAGCTCCAGCTTCACGAAGCCGTCGAGGCTGATCTTCGGCGTGACGGTCAGGTTCACGCCGATGTCCTCGTAGCGGAAGGAGTTGATGGTGTCGCCCTGCACGGTCACGCGGCTGTCGGTGATGAGCGGCACGCGCTGGCCCACGTTGATCGTCGCCGGCTTGTTGTCCGCCGTCACGATCTGCGGCCGGCTGAGAACCTCGAGCTTCGAGTGCTCCTTCAGCGCCTTCAGGATGAAGCTCGTGTCGCCGCCGGTCAGCGCGGCGCTGAGACCGCTCCTGGCCAGCGTGGCGACGCCCAGGTTCACGCCGCTGGAGTAGGTGGGGCCGCCCGCGAGGTTCCACTCCAGGCCGATGTCGCGGCCGTCGGTGAGCGCCACCTCCGCGAGCACCACCTGGATCATCACCTGCGGCTGGGACTTATCCAGCTCCTTGATGAGGTCCTGAATCTGCGTGAAGTAGCGCGGGCTGGCCGAGAGCAGCAGGGTGTTGCTGTTGGTCTCGCCCACCACGGCCACCTCGCGTTCGAGCATCTGCTGCGCGGTGCCGACGGCGTCCGCGCCAAGCACCTGCGTCACGCGCTGGCGCTCCTGGTCGAGGAACAGGCGGACGGCCCCCGCGACATCGGCGGACTGCGTGTTCTTGAGGCGGACGACCTCGGTGCGCCGGTCATTGGCCGTGCTGCCGTCGAGGGTCTCGATGATCTGCTCGACCATCGCCACGTAATGATCCGTGCCGCCGACCAGCAGGCTGTTCGTGCGCGGGTCCACGGTCACGGTGAGCGCGGCCTGCTCCGCCGTGCCGAGCGTGGCGCTCGCGGCGTCATTCGTGCCACCGGGGCGGACCAGCGTGTATTGGATGGTGCGCTGGCTCGTGGTCGTCGCAGTCGCGGTCATGCGGAACATCTGCGTGAGGATGTCCGCCATCTGCCGCGCGGAGGCGTTCTTGAGCGCGAAGACCTTGATCTTCGCCTCCTGCGGCGAGCTGGCATCGAGCCGCGTGATGATCTGCTCCAGCAGGCCCATGTAATCCACCGGGCCGCTGACGATGAGCGAGTTCATGCGCGGGTCGGGCGTGATCAGCACGGACTCCTTCAACGCCGCCGTGATCAGGTCGCGCCCGCCCTGCGTGCGCGTGATGAACTGGAGCACCGACTGCGCGTTCGGGTTCTGCTGGTCGGTGAGCGGCGCGGGTTTGGTGTTCAACGCCGCGTTCAGGATGGTCGAGAGCGTCTCGGCCCGCGCGTTCTTCAGCGGGAACACCTTGATCTCGGCCACGCGCGCGACCTGCTCGGTGTCGAGGCGCTTCATCAGCTCGGCGATGCGCTTCGCGTCCACCTCGCCGCAGGAGACGACCAGTGCGTTGATGCGCTCGTCGGCGGTGACTTGCACCGGCATCTGCTGGCCGGGCAAAGCCGTCCCGCCCGTCGGACCGTCGCGGAAAAGACCTTGGACCGTCAGCGCGACTTTCCGCACGTCAGCCTTCGCGAGTGGAAAGACGTGGATGGACAGGCCATTCGCCGCTGGCTCGGTGTCGAGTTGTTTGATGAGCGCCTCCACGGCGGCCATGTCCTCGACGTTCGCGCCGACGAGCAGCGCGTTCACCCACGCGTCGGCGATGATCGTGATGGGGTCGTTCGGCTGGCCCGGCACGCGTGGCGGGCGGTTGGCGAAGATGGGCTGCAACGTGGCCTGCAGCTTCTGCGCCGTGGCCTTCGTCAGCGTGAAGACGCGGAAGTTCAGCTTCGAGAACGTCCCCTCGCCATCGAGCTGCGGCAGGATGCGCTCCACGAAGTCAAAGGCCTCCTTGCCGCCGGTCACGAGGATGGTGTTGACGCGGTCGTCGGCGATGACGGTGGCGGGCACGCGGCGCTGGTTCGCGTTCACGGTCAGCGCGGTGTCGGCGGCCTGCTTCGCGGTGAAGAATTGCGTCAGCGTGGTCGCGAGCGTGCTGGCGCGCGCGTGCTTGAGCTGGAAGAGCTTCACGTCGCCGGTGAGGTTTTGCTCCTGCGTGTCCACGCGTTTGATGACCTCGCGCACGACCGCCATCGTCTCCGGGCTGGCGCTGACAAAGAGCGAGTTGCTGCGCGGGTCCACCGTCACGGCGAGCTTGTCCGCCGCGCTCGCGGCAGGCACACCGCGCAACTGCCCGGGCCGGTAAAGCCCCTGCTGCACGAGCGAGGTCAGCATCGCCCCGACGCGCGCGGCGTCGGCGAACTGCAACGGGAACACCTCCAGCACGCCGCCCGCGATGGCCGGCTCGGCGTCCAGCTTCTTCAGCAAGTCCTGAATCAGCTCCAGGTTCTCCTTGCTCGCCGAGACGACGAGTGAGTTGTTCAGCGCGTCGAACTCCAGCTTGATTTGCGTGCTGGGCAGCGCGGGCTGGCCGGGCAGCGTCTGCGCGGCGCGGCGCGCGGTGAAGATGCTCTCAATCATCCCGGCCACGCGCGCGGCGTCGTTGTGCTTGAGCGGCAGCACGGTGAGCTGGAGCGACGGGTTGTCCATGCGCGTGTCGAGCTTGAGCAGCAGTTCGTCAATCGTGCGGTTGTCCTCTTGGTTCGCGGTGATGAGCAGGCTGTTGCTGCGCGGGTCGGGGAGAATGACCGGCTTGTTCCGCTGCACGTCGGTCGTGCGTGCGGCGGCGTAACGCTGCTCGAAGAGAGTGGTCAAGGTCGCGCCCACCAGCCGCGCGTCGGCGAACTGCAACGGAATCAGCCGGATGCGCCCGCTCAAGGCCGTGCCCGCCGTGTCGAGCTGCTTCGCGAGCGCCTCGACCATCTCGAAGCTGTCGCGCCCGCCGCCCACCAGCAGCGCGTTGCTGCGCGGGTCGGCAAGGATGATGACCTTGAGCGCGTCGCTTTGGCCTTTGTTCAGCGTCACGCGCTGGGTGAGCCGCGCGTCCATGAGTTTCTGCAAGGTGCCCGCCACGACGTTCGCGTCCGCGTGCTCCAGCGGCAGGATGCGGATGTCGCGCAAGTCGAACGGCAGCTTCTGGTCGAGCTGCTTCAGCAGGCCCTCGACGATGGCGAAGCTCTTGGCGTTGCCCGCGACGATGAGCGCGCCGGTGCGCTCGTCGAGCGTGATGACGGGCTTGTCCTCGTTGCGGACGGCGTTGGCGCGCTGGCCGGCGTAGAGGTCGGCCAAAACCTTTTGCACCGCCGCCGGCTCGGCGTGCGCGAGCGGGAAGATGCGGACCGTCTCCAAACCCGACGCGGACGGGATGTCGAGCTGCTCCACCACGTCCCCGATGAGCGGCAGCATGTCGCTGCGGGCGGCGATGATGAGGATGTTCGAGAGGTCGTCGGCCTGAATCGTCAGGGCGGCGCGGGACTTCGCGTTCTCGCTCGTGCGCGGCGTGGTCGCGCCCTCCTTCAGCGTGCGCAGGCGTGTGACCTGCGTCTTCAAGCCTTCCGTGCCCGGCACGGGCGCGCCCTCGGCGAAGACGCTTTGCAGCATCGCCACGAGCCGCGTGGCCGAGGCGTGCTTGAGGCGGAACAGCTTCACCTCGGTCACGGGATGGTCGAGCTGCTTGTCCAAGTCCTCGATGAGCTTCGAGGCCAGCTCGATGGATTCGAGCTGTCCGCTGAGTATCAGCGTGTTCGAGCGCGCGTCCACGCCGATGCCGACGGGGTTGACTAGCGCCTTGCCGGTCAGGCCCTCGGGCTGCGCGCCGGGTCCGCCGGGGCCGGTCGCCAGCGTGCGGCCCTGCGTGAAGATGCTCTGCACCGTGGTCAGCACCGACGCGGCATCCGCGTGCTGGAGCTTGATGATGCGGACGTTCACGCCCTCGACGACCTGCGGCGTGTCCATCAGCTCGACCACGGCGGCGAGCGCCTTCAAGTTGTCCGGCGTCGAGGTGAGCATGAGGCGGTTGCCGCCGCCCGCGCCATCGGCGGAAATCTTGATGGGCTTGGTCAGGTCCAGCGTGACGGCCTCGCCGTTGTCGCCGAGCACACGGAGCCGGCGGATTTGCTCCTGCAACTCCCGGGCCTCCACGCTCTGCGTGCCCTGCGGGCCGGGGCGAATCATGTTCTGCAACACCAAGGCGAGCGCGGCGGCGTTCGCCTTCTTCAACGCAAAAATCATGACCTCCGCCTCGACGTAGGGCGCGGGCTTGTCGAGCGACTGAATCATCTTCTCCACCTGAAGGATGACGGCCTCGCGCGCGACGACCAGCAGGCCGCGCGACCGCGGGTCAATGACCACGGTCAACGGCTCGCCGGGACGGATGAGATTGAGCTGTGTGACCATCTGCTGCACGAGCGGAAGGACTTTCTCCGGTGGCGCGTTGGTGAGCGGCACGCTGCGGAAGTCGAGCTGGGCGGCCTGGCCCGCGCCGTCGAGCTGCTTGATGAGCGACTCCATCAGCGCAAAGTCCGTCGGGCGCGCGCGGACCACGACGCTGCGCGTGCGCTGCTCGGCCACGACGGTGATGCGCGGCGGCTGCTCGACGGTGCGGACCGGCTCGCCGGGCCGCTGCGGCGCGACAGTGACGGGCGGCATGCGGAGCAGCTCGTTGAGCGTGCGCGCGACGACGATGGGGTCGGCGTCCTTCAGCGGGAACAGGCGGAACTCAGCCTCGTTGCTGTAGAAGTTGAGCGAGAGGTCGCTGATGATGCGCTCGACGTGGTCCAGCTCCGACGCGGGGCCGGAGAGCAGCAGCGAGTTCGCGTTCTTGTCCACGGCGATGACGACCTCGGGCACCGCGTTCGTGTCCGCGACGGCGGCCTGCGCCGGAGCGGTGGGCGGATTGGCCGGGGCGTTGGTGGCGGGCGTCGCAGCGGGTGCGTTGGTCGTGGCGGGCTTGAGCGGGTCCAGCTTCTCAACCACGCGCACCGTGCCGCGCGACATCTGGGGGTAGATGCTTTGCAGCATCTTGGCCATCTGCTCGGCGACGACGCGGTCCAGCGGGCGGAGGCGGACCTGGATGCTGTTGTCCTTGCTCTGCTCGTCGAGCCGCGCGATGAGGTCCTGGATTTGCGCGAGGTCATTGCGCTTGGCGATGACCGTGAGCGAGTTGTTCATCACATCCGGCTCGATGAGCGGCTGCTCGCCCTTGGGCCGGTCGGTGAAGAGCGCCTCCAGCTTGGTGGACACCTCGAAGGCCTTGGCCTTCTTCAGCCAGACGAACTGCACGTCGCGGTCGGAACGCTCGGGGGCCTTGTCGAGCGTGGGCAGGACCTTCTCCACGACGCGGAAGTGCGCGGGCGTGCCGGAGATGATGAGCGAGTTGGCGCGCGCATCCACGGCGACGTTGATGGCGGCGGCGCGCCCGCGACCACGCGAGACGCCCTGCAAAAGTTGCTCGATGATGGCGGAGACCTCCTTCGCCGTGCCGTTCTCCAGCTTGTAGATGCGAATCTCGATGTCGTCGCCCTTCATCTCCACGTCGAGCGCCTGGATGAGTTTCAGAATGTCCTCCACCTCGCCGTTCGGGCCGTTGATGAGCAGCGTGTTCGCCCCGGTGACGGGCGTGACGGTGGTGCGCGGAAGTTTGTTCCGGCCCAGCCTGGCGGTGAACGACGCGGTCACGGCGGTCGCGACCTCCTCGGCCTTGCCCTTCGTGAGGTGCACCGCGTGGAAGGTCGTCTTCTCGCCGGCGGGCGCGGCGTCCATCACGCGCAGGAGCTGCTCAATCTGCTCCAACTGCGTGCGCGTGGCGTCCACGATGAGCGTGTTGTCGTCGCCGCCCGCGCTGATGAGCATCCGGTCCTCGCGGTCGGCCGTGCCGGTCTGGCGCGGGAACAGGCGGTTGAGCATCACGACGACGGCGGCGGCGGAATTGCGCTCCAGCGGGAACACGCGCACCTCGCGGCCGAGCGTCGTGCCGGCCTTGTCCATCACTTCGGCCGTCTCCTGCATCAGCGCGAGCTGCGCCTCGGTGCCGACGAAGATGAGCTGGTTGCCGGGAATGTCCTCGATGACCAGCGCTCCAAGGGAGCCAACCTCTGGCAGGCTGCGCGCGCGCTCCTCGAAGACCTGCCGAATCTTCGGCGCGGTCTCGGTGGCACGCCGGCCCTTGAGGGAGAAGACCCGCATCGCGCGCACCGTGTTGGTGCCCGTGGCCGTGTCGAGCTGCTCGACGACCTGCGCGGCGGCGTGCAGGTCCTTCGCCTCGCCGGTGACGATGAGGCTGCGGTTCTTGGCGTCCACCACCACGCTGATGCGCTTGGTCGGGCGGCCGATGCGGTCCATCGTCACGAAGGCGTTGGTGAGGATCTCCGTGACCTGCGCGGGGTCGGCGGACTTGAGCTTGAAGATGCGCGCGTTGGCGCTCTGCGGGCTGGCCTTGTCCAGCTCGCGGACGAGATGCTCGACCACCGCCAGTTCGTTCGTCGTGCCCGTCACGACGAGGCGGTTGGAATTCGTCTCCGCCAGAATCAACGTGTCGCGGGCCGGCGCGCCGGGCCGCAGCCGGGCCTGCTCCAGATACAGCGGACGCAGCGTGGCGGCGAGCGTGCCGGCGTCGCTGCTGGTGAGGTCGAAGAACCGCGTCGCGCGCGGCTCCATCGCCGCCGCGCCGCGCAACTGCCCGAGCAGCGCCTCAATCTCCACGAGATGATTTGTGCGCGCGGTGACGATGACGCGGCCGTTGCGTGTGTCGGGCAGGAAGGTCGCGTCCGCCGGGTCCGAGAGCGGGCGGGTGCGCCACTTCTCCTCGTAGAACGAGCGCACGAGCGGCACGAGCCGCGTGACTTCGTCGGCCGGACCGATGTCGAACGACTTCGTGACACGGTCGCCCGGCGTGAGCTGGAGCTTCTGCAAATCGTCGAGAATCCGTGTGAACAACTTCAACTGGGCGTCGCTGCCCGCGAGGATGAGCTGGCTGCCGCTCGCGTCATCCATCACGAGCAGCTCCGCAACGGTGAGTTCCGGCTGCGTCTTCACCTGGTCGTCGTAGAGCTTGCGGGCCTGCGAGAGCAGCGTGTTCGGAGTCGCGGAGGTGAGCTGCACGGTCTGGATTTTCCGCGCCGGCTGCTCGCCGAGCGACTGGTCGAGCTGCTCGATGATGGCGGGCACGGCGGAGAGTTCCTTCGCGTCGCCGGTGACGATGAGTGTGCGGGTCTTCGCATCCACGGAGACGCTCACGCGCTTCTGCGGCCGGCCTGCGGCGTCGAAACGCACAAGTGCGGTGGTGAGCACCTCGGCGACCTTCGCGGGGTCGGCGGATTTGATTTTGAACACGCGCGCCGTCGCGCTCTGCCCGGCGGTCGAATCCAGCTTCTTCACCAGGTCGGCAATTGCATTCAGCTCCGTCGTGTCGCCGACGGCAATCACGCGGTTCGCGCTCGTATCGGGCATGATGAGCGTGTCGGGCGTCTGCGCGCCGAAGCGCGCCTTCGCGTCCTCCGCATAAAGCAGCTTCAACGTCGCGGCCAGCTCCGTCGCACTCGCGGTGGTGAGGTCGAAGAGCCGCGTCTCGCGCGCCTGCGGCTTGGCCTTGGCCGTGCCGAGCTTTTGCAGGATGCCTTCAATCTCCTTCACATGCTCCGGCCGGCCCGTGACAATGACGCGCCCGCCCTGCGGGTCGGCGACGATTTGCGCGTCCGCCGGGTCGGTCTCCGGCTTGTCTTTCCACTGCTCGGCGTAAAGCTTCTGCACGATGGGCAGCAACCGCGCCACGTCGTTCGCGGAGCCGACCTCGATCATCCGCGTCTCGCGCGCGGTGGCGGTGGCCGCCGTCGGCTGGAGGCGCGTGAAGATGTCCTCGATGGCCTTCATCTGGTCCGCGCGGGCGCTGACGATGACGCGGCCCGAGATGCCGTCGCTGACCATCTGCGCGTCCGCCGCGCCGAGCTGCGGGTTGGCGGCGAACTGGTCCTTGTAGAGCTGGAGCGCGAGCGCCATCACGCGCCGCGCCTCCGCGAGCTTGCCGAGGTCAATCACCTTCGTCTCGCGCGTCGCGGGCGCACCGCCGGCGAGCGCGTCGGCAATCTGCTGAATCGCCTCGGCCTGCTGCTTCGTGCCGAAGACGTTGAGGCGGGTGCCGGTGGCGTCCGCATAAACCGTCGCCGGCTTCTGTGTCTTGCCGGTGGATTGCTCGGAGTAAATCGCCGTGACCTTCGGCAGCAGCTCGGTGGCCGACGCGTTCTTCAGCACGATGGGATGCAGCTCGCGTTGCAGTTCGTCCGGCTTCGCGTCGAGCGAGTTCACCAGCGACTCGATTTGCGCGAGCATCGGCTCGGGGGCGAGGACGATGAGGCGCTTTCCGTTCGGCGTGATGCTCACGAGATTCGTCACCGCCCGCCCGCCGCTCTGCGCGGTGAAGATGCGCGTGGCCAAGGTCGCAAGCGCGTCGGCGTCGCCACGCACCTCGATGAGCTTCATGCCCTTGGGCTTGTCGTAGTTCGAGGGGTCAACGCCCTCGTTGTCGAGGCGCTGGATGATGTTCTCCGCGTCCTTCAAGTCCGCGCGCGTGCCGGCCACGACGATGCTGTTCGACTCGCGGTCCGCCGAGACGGTGATGCGGCGGATGGGCTGGTTGCGCGCGTCGAATTTCACCATCGCGTTCGAGACGACGCCGACGATTTTCAGCGCGTCGGCGTTGTTCAGTTTGAAGACACGCGCGCCGCCCGCACCCTCGGGGGCCTGGTCGAGCTGCTCGACGATGGTGTTCACGGCGAGCAGCTCGTTGCGCGGGCCGCTGATGATGAGCCGGTTCGACGCGGCGTCGGCGATGATTTTGACCGACGGCGTGAACTCCGGCCCGCGCTGGCTCTTGAGCAGCTCGTTGACGAGCGGCGTGGCGAGCGCGGCGATGGCGGCGGCGTCGCCCTGCTTCAGCTCCATCACGCGCATTTCGCGCGGCTGCACGTCGCCGGGCGTGTCGAGCTGCTGGATGACCTTCGACGCGGCCTCGACCGCGTCCGGCTCGCCGCTGAGGACAAGGCTGTTGCTGCGGGCATCCACCAGCACCTTCACCGTCTGCGCCTGCGCGTTGAGGCTTTTCTCGACCAGCCCGGAAATCTCGGCGGCGAGCGCGGCGCGCAGGCGGATGACGCGCGTCTCGTCGCGCGCGGGCTTGCGGCCGGCCGGGTCGAGCTGCCGGATGATGGCCTCGACGCGGGTGATTTCCGCGTCCGCGCCGCTGACCATGATGCGGTTGTTCTTCGCGTCGGCGAGCACGGTGGCCGCGCCGCCGGGCGGTTCGCTCTGCCCCTTGAGCTGCTCCTGATAAAGCTGCGTGACGAGCGGCGTCAGCTCGGTGGCGGTGCGCGCGTGCAAGTCCACGGAGCGGAACTGGCGGGCCAGATTCTGCGTCGTGGCCGTGTCGAGCTGCGTCACCAGTTCGCGCACGCGGTTCAAATCCTTCGCCGTCGCGAGCACGATGATCTGCTTGCCGGACGCGTCAGGGATGAGCTTCGGCTCCATCTGCGGGTCCGTGCCGGGGCCGCCCATCTGCGCGAGAAGCTGCGTGGCGAGCGTGATGATTTCGGTCGGCGTCTTCGCGCGCACGGGCAGCACGACCATCTCGCGGCGCTGCGTCGCGGGCGCGAGGTCCACGACCTGCACGAGCTGCTCAATCTCCTTGAGCTGCTCCGGTGTCGCCGTGACGAGCATCCGATTGTTCGCGTTGTCGGCGACGACGGACGGCTTGGGCTGGCCCTCGTAGCGGCGGTCGGCCATGCGGTCGGCGAGCAGCTTCTCGAAGCCGGCGAAGACCGCGTCCAGCTTGGTGTTCTTGAGCGCGATGATGGAAAGCTGGCGGTTCAGCACGACGCCGTTTTTGCCGCGCAGTTGCTTCACCAGCTCCTCGATGCGCAGCAGGTGCGGCTCGCTGGCGGTGACGATGAGCCGGCCGTTGTCGTCGCTCATCAGCTTCGCGTGCGGGCCGGATTCCAGCGACCCCGCGCCGCTCATCTGGTTGCGGTAAAGCTCCTCGACGAGCGGCAGCAGGCGCTTCGCGTCCGCCGCCGTGCCGACCTCGATGAAGCGCGTCTGAAGCGCCTGCGGCTGCGAAGTGCCGGTCTCCAACTGCGTGAGAATCTCCGTGGCCGTCTGCAAGTCGCCGGGCGAGCCGGTGATGACCACGCTCTTGCTGGCCGCGTCGAACGTGACGCTCGCCGTGGAGCTGCCCGTGCGCGCGCCCGGCTCGCGGCGGGTGAGCGCCTGCGTGATGATGGCGGCGAAGTCCTTCGGCTCGGTCGCGCGCGGGCGGAAGACCTTCGTGAGCATCACGGTCTGCGTGCGGAGCGCGATGTTGTTGGTGTTGCTGAAATTGCCGGTCGTGCCCTTGTCCACGCGGCTGATGAGCAAGTCAATCTGCTCCAACTGCGCGGCGACCGGCGAGGCGACGATGAGGCGGTTGTCTTTCGAGTCCGCGATGACGCGGGCCTTGGTGGCGGCGGCGGAACCGGTTTCCTTCGGCTCGGCGACGCCGGGGATGGCCTGACGGATTATCATGGCGAGTTCCTCGGCCTTCGTGGATTGAAGCTGGTAAATCCGCACGTCGCCCGCCGGGCCTTCGCGCTGCTCGAACTTCGCAATCAGCTCCTCCGCCAGCGCGATGCGCTCGCGCGGGCCGAAGAGGACCATTGTGCGCGAGGCGTCGTCATAGACGGCGGTGATGTATTCGTTCGGGTCGGGCGGGACGGCGACCATCGTCTTGGTCGTGGGATTGAACTCCTGCCGGCGCGGCGCGGTGGCGAGGCCGAAGGTGCGGTTGAGCAGGTCGGCGACAATCGCGCCCGAGGTGTTTTGCAGCGCGAAGGTTTTCATCATCCGCTCGGCCGGGGCCTCGATGTCAATCGTGGCGAGCAGCGTTTTGATGCGCTGAATGTTCGCCAGCCGGTCGGTGATGATGATGCCGCGACCGCGTGGCAGCACGGCCATCGAGCCGGCGCTGGAGAGCATGGCCGTGAGCGACTCGGTGATTTCCTTCGAGTCCACGTTCTTCGCGTCGAGCACGGCGGTGACAACCTCGCCGGGCCGCACGTCGCCGGCGGGCGCGGTGCCGCGCAGGAGTTTCAGCGGCGTGGAGGGCAGCTCCTTGAACGGCACGAGCTGGAGGTAGTTCGCGTTCTCGACGAGCATGACGCCCTTCATCGCGAGGATGACGTTGAGCGTGTCGAGCGCCTCGCTGTAGGTGTAGGCGTTGGGGTCGTTGTAAGTGAGCGTGCCCTCGGGTTTGTTGCCGGCGAGCAGCGGCTTGTTCGCCATCTGCGCGAACCGCTCAATCACGTCGGCGTAGGGGATGCCGTCGAACTGGAAGCGGATGTTGCGCGCGGCGGCAGCGGTCGTCGCGGACGCGGGCGCGGCGGTGCCCGGCGTGATGGTGACGGACTTCGCGGGTGCGTTCGTGGCGGGCATGGCCTTGGGCGCGTCTTGAGCCGCAAGGGTGAACGTGCCACCGGCGAGCGCCAGGGCGAGGAGCGTGGAGTGCGTGCGGTTCATAAGGGGAAAGGCGTCACGGTGCGGCGCGCGGGGCTTCAACGACAGGCTTTACCAGTTCTGGTGGGAGCTGGGCCAGCTCCAGTTTCCGCAAGTCGGCCAACGTCTGCCCGCGCTCGATGGCGAAGAAGTCATCCTTCACACGCACGATGACGCGGCTGAAGGATTGCAGGCCGCTCGCACCCGGCAGCGGCATTGCGCGGTAGTCCACCAGCGCGATGGTGCCGCCCGCGAGCGTGTCGCCGGGCTTGTAGCGGACGGTCTTCTGGTTGGTCAGGTCGCGCACATGGATTTCCGGCTGCCCCTGCCACTCGGAAAGCGACACGATGCGGAACGTCTCCGGTCCCGGTGGACCCGGCGGTGTCGCCGGCGTGCTGGACGGTGTGCCCGGCGTGCCTTTCACCGGCGGAGGCGGTGGACGCCTGATGTAGGGCCGCAAAATGTCGCGCACGGAAATGGTGTCGAGCGAGCGGCGCTCGGGAGAATTCAGTTCCACCTTCGCCAGCAGCGGCTCGCGCTTCACGTCGGGGGCCGGTTCCAGCACGAGCGTGAGGCAGCGGAACTGCACGCGCACCGCGCCGGGAGTGTCGCCGCCGGAAACGACGAGGTTTTCCAGCCGCAGAAGATAGGGCGACTGCTCGAGCAGGAACAGCAGGTTCACGACGCCGGCCAGCGCGCCTTCACCCTGCACGTTCCAGCCGATTTCGCTCGCGCCCCGCATCCTGCGCGGGCCGACGGGCAGGCGGGTGAAGCCCAGTTCCTTCAGCCCGGCGCGGAGAATCTGCCGGGTCAGCATCTCGCCGGAATGCGCGCTGGCCTCGTCCACGGTGTCCGCGAAGGTGAGCTTCCCCAGGCTCTTCAGGCGGTCCTCGGCGGCGAAGTAGTTCCGCCGTTCGGTCTGGATTTTTCCGAGCCGCTCGCGTGCGGCGAGGATGCGCTTGTCGAGGTCCGTGAGCGGCTTGGTGATGAACGCGCGCAAGCCCAGCGCCCCCCCGAGGAGGGCCGCGGTCCCGAGCACCAGCCCGGCGAGAAGTTTCTCGCGCGGGCTCATCCGCCCCCCCTTCGGCGCGCGGTGGGTTCCAGCGACGCGTCGTCCGCCGGGCGCTCCGGTGGCGTCACCTTCGTCAGGTCAATTTTGAGCTTCGCCGGCACGACCAGCTCGACGGTCGAGAGGAAGTCATAGCCCGTGCGGTCGGAACCGGGCGTGATGGCGAGCGGCTTCACCTCGTAGCCGGCGGCGCGCAACTGCTTCTCCAGCTTCGCCAGCACCGCGCCGCTCTTCGCCCGCACGGCGAGCCGGATGAGGCCCTGCCCGCTCACGGACAGCGACGTGAGGAAAACCTCCTCGCTGCGCGGCAGCACGGCGGTGAGGTAGGCATAGTGCCTGAGCCAGTCGCGCTCGCCCCTGACCCAGTCGTTGACCACGCCCGCCTGCCCGATCATCTGCCGGTAGATGGGGCGCTGCTTCTCGGCCAGGACGGCCTCGGCGGTCACGGCGTCGAGCACGGCCTGCCGCCGGCCCACGAGCCAGCTCCGCACGCCCGCGACGAGGAGGAGCAACGCGGCGGCGCCCGCCAGCCCGGCCAGCAGCTTGACGCGCCGCAAGTCGCGCTGCACGGCGGGGCGCTTCGGGTTGAGGAAGTCAAACGGCAGCCCGCCCGCATCCGCGAAACCCAGCGCGAGGCCGATGCCGGCGGTCGCCCCGGCGGCGGCAGGGCGGGCATCCCCGGGCAAATCCAGCGCGGCGAGGTCGAGGAGCGCGACGGGCGTGCTCACGCGCGTGGCCAGCGCCGCGACCACGGCGGCCTCGTGGCCGGTCGCGCCCACGACGAACAGTTTGGCCAGCGAGCTGGTCGCGCCAAGCCCGCCGTAGCTGTGCAGGCTGCGGACGACCTCGATGGTCGCGGCGTTGACGAAGGCTTCCGCCGCGGCCGGCTCGACCGGCGGCTTCACGCTCGCGCCGCGGCTGAACGGCACGGCTTCATCGGCGATGATGTCAATGCCCACCTCGTCGGGCCGCAGGGAAATCAAACCACAGGCCTGCCCGCGTTCCGCCACGCGGCACGCCTCCACGCACCGCGCGCTGGCACCAGGCAGCAGGCCGAGCGCGACGAGCTTCACCCCCGCCGCCTCGGCGGCGCGCTGGTAGAACGCGACGACCTCGCGCTTGGCGACGGCGACGAGCACTTCAAGCTTCGGTGGCGGGGCCGCGGCGGCTTCCGCACCAGGCTTTGCGGTGGTGTCCGGCCTGGGCGCGGGCGGGTTGATTTGCCGGTGGACCTGGAAATCAATCACCGCGTCCGCGACGCGGAAGGGCAGGTCCTTCCCGACCTGCAGGTGGACGATGGACGCCAGGTCGCGCACGTCGGCGATGACGGGCAGCAGCAGCGTCTTGAGCACGACCTGCGCGCGCGGGATGCCGAGCACGACGGGGCCGGGCTTGAGCTTGAGCTGGTCGAGCGCCTTCGCGAGGGCGGCCCCGAGCACGGCGGCGTCCGTGCGATCGGCATCGGCAGGAAGGTTCAGCGGCACGACGGAGACCCGGGACACGGCCGGCTGGCCGCCGCGCGTCGTGGTCTGCACCACGCGCAGTGACCGGCCGTCAATGTCCAGCGCCGTGGCCTGCGCGGGCAGTTTGGAACGCTGCTCGCGGGAGAGCGAAAACTTCCTCAGCGGGAAGGCGGGCAGCGCGTCGCGGTCAGCCACGGCGGGCCTCCTTTCCGCCTCGCCTCGCGGACTGGGCCGGGGCGTTCTCCGCCTCGGGGCCGGGCGTGAACGGCAGCCCGCGCCGCGTCACGTCCCGGAGGTAGGTGATGCGGCGCGCGCCGGCGGCGGTGTCAATGCCCGCCTCGAGCACGCGGTAGCGGCCCGAGGGCACGCCAAAGCCGATGACTTGGAAGGTGAATTGAAAACCCCGCGCGGTGAGCAGCGGCGCCAGCGCCTTGAACTTGGCGGCGTCCACCACGCCTTCCGCGTAGAGCCACGCGATGGTCGTGCGGCGCTCGGGGCTGAGGCTGCGGCGCGCGGACACGATGGACTCCGCGAGCGCGTCGTCCACGCCGGGCAGGGTGGCGAGCACGGTGACGCTGGCGGTGTTCACGTTGACGAGGCCGTCGGCCTGCGGCTCGGGCGAGCCGGTGAAATGCTCGAGCACCGTCGCCAGCTCGGCCTTGCCGACCCCGGAGGTGATTTCGGTTTCCAGGCCTTTGCCGTCCTTCACGGGGAGCACGGCTTCGAGCAGGTCGGCGGCGTGCGCGAGCATGACGCCGTTGGTCTGAAGCGCGGTGAGGAAGTTCGTGAAGGCCGGGGGCAGCTCAACGGCGGGCAGCTCGGCCTCGGGGCTGTTGAAGTTCACGCGGTAGGTGCCGTCGCTCGCCGTGTCGGGGTCGTAGGAGGCGATGGTGAGGAACTGGCTCAAGCCCCGGTCGGGGCGCTGCGGCTCGGGGGTGTCGCCGGTGGCGGTGGCGCGCGGGGCGGAGTTTCCGTGCAGCAACGCAGGCGTGAAGCCGCGCACGAGCAGCAGCTCGCCGAGCGAGGCGAGCGGGCCGTTGCGGATGGTGTAGGGGCGCGCGAGGCCGCTGTAGTAATCCTGCTCCGCGCCTTCGGGCCGCGGCGTGCCGTCCTCGTCCAGGAAGTCGAGCAGCGCGGCGGCGAGCGCGGGCGTGACGCGCGGGAGCTTTTCGAGATGGGCGTCGCCGAGGGCGTTCACGTTGAGCTTCGCGGCCTCGTCGGTGAGGCCGAAGCGGAACTCGCCCAGCGCCTCGCCTCCGCCCGGCGAGAAGACGGTGAAGAACCAGCGCTCGCCGCCATCGTCGAAGACGAGGCGATCCCGGAACGCGGCGGGATTCTCCTGCCAGTCGGCCGCGCCCGGCGCGGCGGCGGCGACGCGCAGCGCCTCCTCGACGCCGCTCATCGCCGCGGCCCAGGCCTGCTCGGTGCCCACGCTCGCGCTGGCGGCGGTGTCCTCGGCCTGGAAGCGGAACAGCAGGCTCACCACCAGCATCGAGAGCAGCATCACGATGACGAGGACGGCAACGAGGACGAAGGCGGGGGAACGGGAAGCTCCAAGCTCCAAGTTCCAAGCTCCAAAGAAGCTCCAAGTTCCAAATCCCAATCGGCGCGTTGGCGCAACTGCCACGGACGCAGCGATGGCGCATTGGAGCTTGGAGCTTGGAGTTTGGGGCTTATTTGAGATTTGGAGCTTGGGATTGGGAGCTTCGCCCGCGCCTCCTACCGGCGCACTCCACCTTTGGGTTGTGCGAGGGATTCTCACGGTCGGCCTGCCACAAGATTTGTCTCCGCCGGCCTGGGCTGGCCGGCGGGGAGGAAGATGACGCGGCGGAAGATTTCGCCAGGATAGAGATCGGGCGTCAGGTCGGGCGGAAGCGGCTCAAAGCCGAGGCTGACTTCCACGCCCGGCGGCGGGGCGGCTCCACTCCACGCATCCTGCCACGCGGTGCCGTCCCAGAATCGGAAGCTCAGGAAGCGAATCGTGTCGGTCAGCGGCTCGGCGGCAAGGTTGGTGACGGACGTGGTCTGGTTCGTGATGCCGGCGGCGAGCTCCTCCGCCACGTCGCCGACCGGCTCCGGCGCGGGCGGGGCGGCGGGGGCGAGCGGGGAGGCGAGGAGGTCCACCGCCGGCTCCTCCGCGCGCAGGAGGCCGCTGACGGCGAAGTTTGTGCCTTCGCCGGAGAAGGTGGCGCGATAGCTGACGCGTTTCAGGTCGGACTCGGCCGCGCCAGGCAGAAGCGGCAGGCCGGTGGTCACGAAGTGAAGGGAATTTGAATCGCCGGTGAAGCCGGTCAGGTCATGCACCGGCGCGACGCGGAGATCGGCGGAAAGCCGGTCCATCACCTGCCGCACGGCGGCGAGGCGCTCGGATTCGTCCAGCAGCCGGCCGCGCAGCGTGGTCGCCTGCTGGTGGAAGGCCAGCGCCACGACGAGAATCGCGATGGCGATGGTGATGGCGAGGACGACCTCCAACAGGGTAAATGCGGAATGCGGAGTGCGGAGTGCGGAATGAAACCGGGCGGACGCCGCGCCCATTCGACATTCCGCATTCCGCATTCCGCATTTGGAGGGAGCCTCCTCACGTCGGCTGCTACCGGATGGTTGGCGAAGCAGGCGCATGGTCAGAAGGCGGCGCCGGCCGCGGGGGCGGGGACGCGGATGACCTGCGCGAGGCGGCGGACGAGGGTGGATTCCTTGTGCCGGATGATGACCTCGACGCGCAGCAGGCCGCTGGCCTCGCCCGTTTCCGTCTCGGCGGGCAGGACGTTCAACTCCGTCGTCCACTGGTCGAACGGCGCGGCGAAGGGCTGCTCGCCGACCTCGGCGGTGGAGCGGATGCCGAGCTGGATCTCCGCGAGCACGGTCGCGGCGAGATTGGCAGCGTGGGTGTTGAGGCGCTGGCGGTCGAGGTTGTCCGTCGAGGCGTTCATGCCGCTCGTGACGATGGCGGCGGCGGTGACGAACAGCGTCAGGGCGAGGATGACTTCCAGCAGCGCCGTCCCCCGGCAGGACGAATCAGGAGGAGCCGGAGGGAACCTCATTTTCCGGCCTCCGCAGCGGCCTCCGTGGCCGGAGCGGGAGGCGCGGTTTCGGTGGCGGACGGGTCGCTGACCAGCTCCCGGCGAATTGAGCCAGTGAGGCCGACGACGCGCACGGAGAGGCGGCGGCTGTCGTCCTCGCTGCGCGAGGCCAGCACCACCGACACCGAGTCACCGGTGCCGTCGGGGTAAAAGCTCACGACCGAGAACGGGCTGGCCGGGGCCTCCTCCGCCGCCGGGTCGGCGGCTTCCGGCTCGGGGGCGGGAACGGCGGCCTCGGCCGACGGCTCCGGGCTGGGGCCGCCGGGCTGGACCTGCTGGATGCTGACCAGATCGCTGATGCTCTGCACGTAGTTCGCCGCCGCCGGCAAATCTTGAAACACTCCGGGAGCACCGACGGGGTCCGGCTCCCACGTCACGCGCACGGTCGCGCCGGGTGCCTCCGCCACCAACAGCTCGGCGTTGTCCCCGGTCTCCGCCTCGGGAAACTGGATGCGCACCTGTTTGCCCGTGTTGGCCGCGTGCGCGCGGGCGAAGCGGAACAGCGCCTCGACCTGCGTCGCGCCCTCGTCGAGCTGGGCGGTGCGGTTGAACGAGGCGAAGTTGAACACCACCGCTCCGAGCAGGAGCAGCACCAGCACGACCGTCAACAACTGCTCGATGAGCGTGAAGCCGCGCGGCGGGGACGTCCGTTGGAGGGGGCGTAAGATCATTTCGAGCTAGCGTCCAGTGCTTTCGGCGGTGGCGGCCTCGGCCCCGTATTTGATGTCGTCGTCGGTGTCGGGCTGGCCGTCCGGGCCGACGGAGAAGAGCTTGTAGGGCAGCGCGGATTTGGTGTCGTTGTCGCCGCCGGCGGCGATGAGCTCGTAGCGCAGCTTGTTGCCCCACGGGTCGTCGAGCGAGGTGCCGGGCTTGAGGTAAGGCCCCTGCCACTTCTCGCCCAGGCGCTCGTTCTCGAAGGTCGGCTTCTGCGTGAGCGCGTCGAGGCCGCCCTCCTGCTCGTTCGGGTAGTGCCCGAGGTTGAGCCGGTAGGTGTCCAGCGCGGTGGCGACCTGCGCGAGCATGAGCTTGGTGGTGTTCTTCTCCGCCCCCTTCTGCTGCGGGAGCACAAAGACCACCATCGCCGCCGCGAGCATCAGGATGACCACGATGACGAGCAGAATCTCGATGAGCGTGAATCCCGCCGCGCGACGCGGCCCCCGTTTTGATACCATTGCGATTTTCAACTTCATGTTTGCCAAAGTGCGACGGGAAGCTCGCGGTAAGATTCAACGGAACTCCGGCAAATCAAAAAAAGGCCCCCTCACCCGTCCAGCCCGCCGGGCACCCGCCAGCCGTCCGCACCGGGGCAGCCCCCGGGCCAGATCACCCGGCGACGGCTACTTCTGCGCCCGCTTGCGGAAGATGATGAGGTGCTGGCGTGGCAGGGTGCGGATGGTCTCGACGTGTTCCAGCGGCTGCGCGGTCATCTCCTTCTTCACCTGGGCCTCGGTCATCTTGTGCAACGGCTTGATGGGCACCGCCGGATCCTCGCCGCGATACTCGACGAACGCGACGCGCCCGCCGGGCTTCAACTGCCTGCAGATGGCGTCCATCATCTCCCACGGGTGGTCGAACTCGTGATAGACGTCCACCATGAGCACGAGGTCCACGGGCTTGGGCAGCTTCGGGTCCGTGGTGGTGCCGAGCACGCCGATGACATTGGTCAGCCCGCGCTCCTTCATCTTCACGGCGAGGTGATCGAGCATCTCCGGTTGGATCTCAACCCCATACACGACGCCCTGGCGGCCAACCATCTTGGCCAGCCGCCAACTGAAGTAACCCGTGCCGCAGCCGAGATCGGCGACGGTCTCGCCCCCTTTCAACCCAAGCGCCGTCATCACGAGGTCGGGCCGCTCCTCCTGGTCGCGCTCGGGGCGGTCCAGCCACGGGGCGGCGACGTGCGACATGTAATGGGCGATCTCGCGCCCGAAGTAATACTTGCCGAGGCCGTCGCGCGTCTTGACGCCGGTCTGGTAGCGCGCGGCGGCCTGCGCCTTGTCCTGGGCCAGGCCGGTGCAGGCCGTGAGTGCAACGCCGGCGGCGGCCAGCAGCGGAATCAGGCGGGCGAAGGGAATCGGGATTTGCATGGGCAAACCTTCCGAATGCGCCGGACGGTTGGCAAGGGCAATCCCGCCGGCGCTGCATCAGTTGTTTCAAGGTCGTCAAAATTCCGCGAAAGCCCGCCTTGCCAAATACCCCGGATGGAGTCTCTATAACAGCGTCACTCAGCCAACCACGCCGCCATGCTCACGTTCCACGGCCAGCCCGTTCGCCACTGCGATGGCGCATCGCGTCGCGGCTTCCTGACGGCTGGCGCGTTGGGCCTCGGCGGATTGAGCCTCGCGGACCTGCTGCGCGGCGAGGTGCGCGCGGGCGTCCGCTCGTCGCGCAAGGCGGTCATCCTCCTGCATCTCGACGGCGGGCCGCCGCAGATGGACTTGATTGACCCCAAGCCCGACGCGCCCAGCGAGATTCGCGGCGAGTTCAAGTCCCTGCCCACGAAGATTCCCGGCCTGCACCTCACCGAGCTGATGCCGCAGGTCGCCGCCCACGCGGACCGCTTCGTCTTCCTGCGCTCGCTCGTCGGCGCGGACGGCCAGCACGATGCCTTTCAATGCCAGTCCGGGTTCACGGCAAAGGAACTCGCGCCCATCGGCGGCCATCCGGCGATGGGCAGTGCGGTCACGAAGCTGCTCGGTCGCCCGCAGGATGCCGCACCCAGCTTCGTGGACCTCATGCAGGGCCGGCCGCTCGTCCGCAACAGCGCGCGGCCCGGCTTCCTCGGGCCGGCCTGCGCGCCGTTCCGGCCGGACCTCTCGCATCTCTTCGAGCGCCAGTTGGAGCCGGGCATGCAGACCGAGCTGGCCCGCCAACGCGCCGGCCACACGCTGCAACTGGAGCTGACCGAGGGCCTCTCCGCCGGGCGGCTGGAAAACCGCGTCGAGCTGCTCGCACAGTTCGACCGGCTGCGTCGCGACCTCGACAGCAGCGGGGCCATGAGCGCGCTGGACCAGTTCAACCAGCAAGCCGTGGGCATCCTCACCTCCGGCACATTCGCCGCCGCGCTGGACCTCGCGAAGGAAGACCCGCGCGTCCTCGAGCGCTACACGCCCCGGATGGCGGGACCGTCCGCGCGCAACTACACCACCGAGGGACCGAAGGCGTTGCAGAAGCTGCTGCTGGCGCGCCGGCTGATCGAGGCGGGCGTGCGCTGCGTGAGCGTGTCGCTCAGTGACTTCGACACGCACTCGGACAACTTCGACCGGATGCGCTACCTCGGGCCGCTGCTGGACCACGGGCTGCACACGCTGGTTGAGGACTTGCGCGAGCGCGGCCGGCTCGATGACGTGCTCGTGCTCGCGTGGGGCGAGTTCGGCCGGACGCCCAAGGTGAACCGCAGCGCCGGACGCGACCATTGGCCGCGCGTGAGCATGGGCATGATGGCCGGCGGCGGCTTGAAGACGGGCCAAGTCATCGGTGCGACAGACAAGTGGGCGTCTGAAGCCACCGCCCGCCCGGTCCACTACCAGGATGTCATCGCCACGCTGTATCACCACCTCGGCCTCGACCCGCACCAGGCCACGCTCACCGACATCACCGGCCGGCCGCAACACCTCGTGAGCGTGGGCCAGGTCATCGGCGAGGTCGTTTGAGGAGTCGGCGGCTTGGTCCAAGCCTGGGATAGTGTCAGCAAACGGGCGGGCGCTTCGACGTGGGTGAGGACACTTTCGGACACGCTCCCGCTCCCTTGCACAAAGTCTCTCCTACATGCATCCGCTTGCCTGCCATCCTCATAAAACCCGCCCCTCAGTCTGAAAAATTCCATCCCAAGTGCGAAAAATGTCTGTCCAAGCCCGGAAAATCGCGTCCCGGGTGCATAAAATCGCATCATCTGTGCGGAAAATGACGTGCCGGGTGCGGAAAATGCCTCCCCAAGTCCATAAAATGGCTCCCCCACTGGATAAAATGTCATCCTCGGTGACTGACCGCGCCGTTTTATTGGCTCCGCGACCGATTGCACTCGCCCACACCTCGGTTTTACCGTCAGGCCGCTCATTTTTGCCGCATTTGTCTGAAGTTCACCTGTCCCGGCCTCATTTCTCACCCCAATCGCCCCATTTTTCCCGCTCCTTCACCTCAGTTCCACCCAGCCTGACCGTCCTTCTGCCAACACTTCGCTAGTCTTTACCCTCTTTGGCGCAGCCAAATCCACCCGCCCACCACCGCTGCCAGCCCAAGCATTGCCCACGGCCAAACCGAGTGACCTCCCGGTTGCCCCGCTCCACCGTCCACCAGCTCCGTTGCCTCCGTTGCTGGCCCCGATGAGGCAGAAGCCGCCGCTTGGCTGGCGCGAGTGCTGATGCCCTCCCGGATTCTCGAAGGCTTGGCAATGGCCGGCAGCCCCGGCTCCGGTCTGGGTGCAGGAGCCTCAGTGCGCAGCCACCGCTCACCCTTCGCGCCGGGCACGGGACGCGGTGTCTTGGCCGCCACCGCCGGTGTAAACCTGTTTCTGTAATTTGTCTTCCTTCCCTCCAGCTTCACCCCTTCGGGGTGAGGCGGAGCGAAGGCGAGCGTAGCGAGCCGAGCGCAGCCGAACCCCGAAGGGGTGAAGCT
>Ga0172367_10000305_pt1 | contig 74841 bp, 76 predicted proteins | sample Lak10m_FD_114542 | JGI IMG/M metagenome (GOLD analysis project Ga0172367, IMG submission 114542) | Freshwater microbial communities from Kabuno Bay, South-Kivu, Congo - kab_022012_10m | ecosystem: Environmental > Aquatic > Freshwater > Lake | place: Democratic Republic of the Congo: South-Kivu... | reverse complement strand
TACTACTCCGACACTTGACTTGATATAATCTGTTTCATCTGGTACTCTCTGGGCATGACAACAGAGATCGTTTTTCCCGGCATCGAAGAATACCTGGCTCCCTATTATGGATACTTCCATAGATCGGAGAGTCGAGAGCTGGCGGAATGCTACCTGACAGGCCTGCTTATGGACGGCGAGCGCAAATCAGTCGAACCCATGTCAGAAAAGGTAAACGCGTCAGAGCGCAGCATGCAGCGCCTTCTCTCGACAGCCAAATGGGATGATCAACTGGTTGCGGCACAATTTCGCCGCACCATGCTTGATGTTACATCCGACCCGCAAGGACTCCTGGTTCTTGATGATACCGGATTTCCGAAGAAAGGGTACGACAGCGTCTGCGTTGCCCGGCAATACTGCGGTGCTTCAGGCAAGACTGACAACTGCCAGATTGGCGTCAGCATGACATATGTCGGTCAGGATATCGCATGGCCATATGTCATGGAACTGTTCGTCCCGGAATCCTGGGATCAGGACAATGACGAATGCGCTGCAAAGCGCAAAAAAACACATATGCCGGAGTCGATCCACCACAGGTCAAAGTGGCGTATGGCACTTGATTTTGTTGACCTGGCTCGAAAAGACAACGTGCCCCATCGTGCCATCCTTGCTGACGGTTGGTACGGCAACATTCCGGAGTTTCGCCAAGAACTTGAGTCCCGCAGCGAGAATTACATTTTGGGGACGTACTCCAACACCCAGGTCTTTCTCCAAGAACCGGTCTTTGAAAGTGCGCCAATCAAAGAGCATAAGCGGGGGCGTCCGCGAAGCCGCCCCAAGGTAGTATCGACAAACCCCGAACCGATCAAGCTGTCGGCACTGGGAGCAAGCATTGCCGATGATGCATGGCAACGGCTGGAATTACGGCTCAACTCCAAAGACAAGCCGCTTGTTGCCGAAGCAGTCTCAATGAGAGTCTGGCCGGCCATTGGATGGAAGCAGGGCAATCATCATGAACAACTCTGGCTACTGATAGAGCGCCGTCTCCTGAAGGGAGAGGGATATGAGCTTCGCTACTTCTTCAGCAATATGCCGCAGCACCTGGCGACGATTGACCTTGCCCGCTTATACCATGAACGTTATTGGATAGAGCATGGCTATCAGCAACTCAAAGAAGAGCTTGGCCTTGATCACCATGAAGGGCGCTCCTGGAAAGGCTGGCATCGGCATGTACTCCTGACCTCTCTGGCTTATGGCTATCTGACGCTGTTGCGGTTGCTGCAAAAAAAACAGAAGAGTGCAACGGCCCGGCACAACTGGATTCAGAAAAAGTCGATACTGGAAATCGAAGCTTTGTTCTGAAAAGTCAGCAGATGAAGAAGTGGCACCATCGTTGCTGCCCTCTGCGTTCATCTGAAAAGTGGAGGCGAAGGCAACGACTCAAAGGGATGCCGTCACTGCCCGATGTCAGGCACCAGATTTCTAAGCTTCTGATTCGGATATTGAAATGTTAAAGAACTATATATGTCGGAGTAGTATTAGCATGATCAAGAAACTTCCCATGGAAACCGCTGTATTCAGCGAACTACATACTCAGATCGTTAAGGCGACCGACGAGAAGTTCAAAAGCATGGCGGTGTACAAGGAAGAGGCTGGAAAAGTAAACGGTGCCATGGCGCGTGTTGACAAGTCTTTACTCGGTTTGAAGGAAATTATTGCCGGCCTGGTAACCACAGCATCGCGAAGGGCGGCGACTGCTACAAAAACTTTAAATGAAACCTTAAACGACAATAACACTGTCCCGGTATTACTCGAAAACGTCCAGAATTTTCGTAATGAAGTCGACCACGATATTGAACTTAACAGAAAGATCAATGCCATCAACGATATCGTCTATACCGTAGGTGTTGATGCCAAACTGCTTGACGCCAAAGCTCGCATGATCATGCTCAGTGCAAGTCAACAGGAACTTGAACGGGCGACATCGGAAGCTCAGGCAGTATACTCCCGTATCATAAAAAATGTGAATCTGGTCGGGACACGGATACGTGAAATCAAGAGTTCCGGTTTTGTCGATGATGCCATCAAGGAAATTTCTGGCGCTGTCGGCAGTGTGGCAGCCTCTCTCCGCACCATTTCAGCATCCCAGAAGCAGGTGCTTGACAGTATGAGTTTTGTCGATTCCTCTGTCCTGAAGGTCAAGCAGGTGGCGCTGGAGCAGGCAAGAAAAAGCGAGCAACAGGTAAAATCAACTGCTGAAGAACAGGCACAGTTTGTCAGTCAGGTTTGTAAACCGGCGTGCAATAATGACCCACTTTTAGCCCAAATCGGCGTCCAATTTTGACCCACCCCAGCACCCTGCTCCATACTCTCTGGATTCTGTAAGAGAGAGGAGTTTTAAAGGAGATGCTGATCGTGGAGACCATTACTAAAGTCCGTCTGGCTTATTTTAGAGACGGCAAAGCAATTCGTGAGATAGCCCGTAAATTTAACCTTGCCCGCAACACCGTTAAAAACATAATCCGTAGCGGCGTGACTGACCAGAAGTACGAACGTAGCGAACAGCCCCGCCCCAAGCTTGGTGCATTCGTTGATAAGTTGGCAGAGTGGCTGCAGGAAGACAGCAGCAAACCAGTCCGCCACCGCAGAAGTGCTCAAATTCTGTTCGAGCAGTTGCAGCGGGAAGGATATGACGGTGGTTACGACACTCTCCGGCGTTATGTTGGAGCATGGCAGAAAGAAGATGGTACGGCATTAGTCAAAGCCTTTGTCCCTCTTGAGTTTGATCCTGGTGAGGCTTTCCAATTTGATTGGAGCTACGAGAAGATTGAGTTGGGTGGTGTTTCTGTCGAGGTAAAGATTGCCCATTTCCGTCTGTGTCACAGCCGCAAGCTGTTCTGTGTTGCATATACCCGTGAGAAGCTGGAGATGGTTTTTAATGCCCATCTCCGGGCTTTCGAGTTTTTTGGCGGTGTCTGCAAGCGTGGTATCTATGACAACCTGAAGACCGTCGTCACCAAGATACTGATGAGCAAAGACCGTGTCTGGAACCGTCGATTCCAGAACCTGGCGTCCCATTACCTGTTTGAACTGGTTGCCTGTACGCCCGCTGCTGGTTGGGAAAAGGGACAGGTTGAGAATCAAGTAGACCTGGTCCGGAGCCGCTTCTTTGCCCTACGCCGACGCTTTACCGACCTTGAGGAGCTGAACGAATGGCTGGAACGTGAATGCCGCAATTACGCTGCCTCAGCAAAACATCCCGAGTTCAAGGATAAAACCATTGACCAGGTCTTTGCTGAAGAGAAAAGCAGACTCATTGTACTTCCGATGTCACCATTTGACGGCTACCAGGAAGTCACTACCCGTGTTTCATTGCAGCTGCTGATAAACTTTGACCGCAACCACTATAGCGTCAGTGCCATGGCTGTCGGCAAATCGGTTCAGGTCAGGGCATATGCCGAGCATGTCACCATGGTCCTCAATGGCACGGTCGTAGGCATCCACAAACGTCACCTTGGCCGTGACAAAGCCATCTACGATCCTTGGCACTATCTGGCCGTTCTGGAGCGAAAACCAGGAGCATTACGCAACGGTGCTCCCTTCAAGCGATGGGACTTGCCGGAAGCTATGAGCGAGGTCAGGACGATTCTGGAAGGACGTTCTGGTGGTGACCGCCAGTTTGTCAGTATCCTTTCTGTCGTCAGCCGTTATGGCCTGGAACCGGTAGCCATCGCCTGCTCACAGGCTCTCTCTGACAAAACGGTCAGCAGTGATGTCATACTCAGCATTCTGTCTCGCACACATGACGAGCCTCAACCGGAACCTGTCAAGCTGTCAGAGCAACTGCCGCTTCTGAAGCTGATCCCAATGGTGGATTGTTACCGTTATGACGGCCTTATGAAGGGAGGTGCGTATGGCACTGCGTGACCGGCTGATGGAGGCAATCGGCACCCTTGGTTTGTATGGCATGAAAGCCACCTTCGACGAAATACTGGCGGCAGGAATAAAGACCAGGGCCACACCGGATAAAATTCTGTGCGACCTTCTGGAGGCAGAGGTGGCGGAACGGCAAGCCAGAAGCATTCGTTACCGTATGGGTCTGGCAAAATTCCCGGTGGACAAGGATCTTGACCGATTTGACTTCACCGTCTCACCAGTCAATGAGATGCAGGTGAGACACCTCTATGATGGCAACTTCATTGTTGATCACACCAACATCATCATGTTCGGCGGCACCGGAACCGGCAAGACACACCTTGCCATTGCAATCGCCAGACAAAACATCAGGAACGGCAGGAAAGCCAGATTCTTCAACGTACTCGATCTGGTAAACCAACTGGAGCAGGAAAAGTTGGGCAACAGGGGTGGGAAGCTGGCGGAGCAGATGGCGCGGCATGATCTGGTGGTGCTTGATGAATTGGGCTATCTACCTTTCTCCAAAAATGGCGGACAACTCCTGTTTCATCTGATCTCGAAGCTCTATGAACGAACGTCTTTGATTATCACGACCAACCTGACCTTCGGCGAATGGCCTCAGGTGTTTGGCGACGGCAAGATGACCACGGCCCTCTTGGATAGAGTTACACATCACTGTGAAATAGTCGAAACCGGAATCGATAGCTGGAGAATCAGAACGAGGATCAACAACTAAAAACTACTATCTGGGGTGGGTCAAAATTGGACGCCGATGGTGTGTCAAAATTCAAAGCCGATTGACAAGTCAGGTTGGAGCAAGAGTCGAATATTTCAAGAAACTGCTGCTGGCTGTGACAGCGGTAATCATCGTTCTTGCTCTGGCAATCAGCGTAACGACTATGGTCTGCATCAATCGCTCCCTGAAGAGGATGACAGAGACATTCACCGCGATCGTCGAAACGGGAGATTTTACCAAAAGCGCCGTTATCAAGAATAATGATGAATTTGGCGTCACCATTCGGGCCTTCAACGGGCTGGTTGACTCTTTCACCTGTATCATCAGGGCGGTATCGGTATCCTCCAATAAGCTTTCAGGCAGCTCGAGGGGATTGACCGGCACAGCCCAGGAAATTCACACCACCATCGGCAGCCAGTCTGCAAATATCGGTCAGGTTTCTGCAGCAGCAATCGAAATGTCGCAGACTGTTGCCCTCATTTCGGAGAACACGTCCAAAATTGCTTCTGCCGCCGATGATGCGCGAATGGTGGCCGTCAAAGGGGCAGATGTTGTCGGTATGACCGGAAATGAGGTGCAGCAGATAGCCCAGGTGGTAAGGGATCTAGAAATTACAAAAATACCATTTTAGGGTAAATTGTTATATCCCACCATGGCAGTTCGGTGGAACGGGATAAGCGGCTTTCAAGCGCATTTTTCTCTTTGTGGCACAGCTTGATCCCTTTTTCGTACACCGTGTCCAGTAGTTTTACAATCGGCTGAGTTCCTTTCCAGGCAAAGGAGGAGGCCCGATTCAAGACGGTGGTCACGTTGTCAAGGAGATACCCATTCCATGATTTTTCCAGACCTGCCCAGAATCGCTCAATGCTGTTGTACTTGCTGTGATAGGGCGGATAGTACACCAACTGGACTACCATACCGGTTATATCAGCAAACTCAGCCATACGGTACAGAAACTGACTGCGGTGGCCGTTGCCTTCCGGGCCATTATCCATGTTGATGACCAGATGCCTTATGTGGGAAAGCTCCGGTTGCCTCTGTTCCCACCACAGCAGAAGGCCATCAGCAAGAAAGTCACTGGTTTTGTAGCTACTGCCGAAAAACAAAAACGATTTACCGCTGACAGGCTCAAGAATTCCGCCTGGAACAAGTTTTTCCTTGGGGCGCATGTCATGATCCCAGGCGGCAACCGCAGTAAGACCTCGCGACTGGCCGCCACGAGAATAGTCACCGACATGCACGGTCGCTTTGGTATCAACGCTGATTCTCAGGGTTTCAGAATCGGCGTCTGCTGCGGCATTAGTGGCCCAGACATTGGCGAAGATTATGTCGGTTTCTGCCGTTTTTTTTGCACCTTGGTCTTGGCCACGGTACGCAAGCGATACTCGTTACGGTTCAGTATATTGGAAATAGTCCTAACGGTCGGCAATGACTCTTCCGACCAACCGTTAGCCACCAAGGCATCATAGACTGACTGAGCAGTCATATCGGTGTAGAGCAGCGTCGTCCGTAAGCGTGGCTCCGCTTGGCTGTTTGGTTCCACGAGCTCACAAATGTCAGCTAATAAGCCGGGGTATTTCTCTTCCGATTTGGGCTTGTGCCGTCCAGACAAATCATTTACGCAGACGATTCCGCAGTGGTACTCGTTTATGCCGACAGACACCGGTGAGCGGCCCCATCCAAACACTTCTTCGGCGACACGCGGTTTGGCGTCCAGAAGGGTAATGGTTACATCTGCCATGGCGCGGCGACGATCAGGCCATGGAATAGATGAGACCAGTCGGGAAATCAAGGCTACGGTTTCCGGCGAAACGCCCTTTTGATCTAGAATCGATGTCTTCATCCACACGACCTCCTTGTTGAGGGAATGAAGACATTATAAATGGTATTTTAGTATTTTCCAAGTCCCTAAGCGAATCGACATCCGTCATGCACGAGTTGCGGGAGCGCTCGCAGCAAATCGGGGAAATTGTCGATGTTATCAGGGAGATCACCGACCAGACCAACCTGCTGGCGCTTAATGCCGCCATCGAGGCTGCCCGGGCCGGTGATCACGGGCGGGGTTTTGCCGTTGTTGCGGATGAAGTACGCAAGCTTGCCACAAGCACTGCCGAGGCTACGGTTGAAATTACCGAGCGCATCAACAGCATCCAGGAAGATACGGAAAGGGCGGTCAACACCATGTCGAAAAGCCTGGATCGGGTGAACCGCGGCGTCGAGTTCTCCCGCCAGGCCGGTGATTCATTGCAGCAGATTGTTGGCAGTATTACTCACTTACAGGATATGACGAAGGAAATCTCGCTGGCATCTGTTGACATGGCCAAGGCTGCCGATGAGATCAGCACCGATATTGTTGAAATTGAGAGATCATCGGGCGAGACGGTTGAGGCGGCGGCCAGGATTGCGCTGGAATCGGAACAGCTGGCCCATCTTTCTGTTGAGTTGGCCGATGAGATCAGTCGCTACACGTGTGAGCACGCAGAAACGACTGGAATCGGCCTTCCCTCCGCTACATCTGCTCGTACCCGATAATCATACCACTTGACCGGAAATTCAAATATGAAATTACTTCCGGTTTAATTCATGACTGACAATGTAAACGCCGTGAGAGGACTTGAACATGCAGCCGACAATTCTACTCGTTGAAGATGATGAACTGGTGATGGATATGACTATCACCATGCTTGAAGATAATGGTTACCAGGTTATATCGACATATGTTCCGGAAGTGGCTTTAGAATACGTCAAAAAAACGAAAAACTCTGTCGACCTTTTGTTGAGCGACGTCATCATGCCACAGATGAACGGCCCGGAGCTTGCCGCAAAAATCCGGTCGATTCATCCAGAGCTTCCGGTCCTTTTTATGTCCGGTTATTCGCCGGAACTGGTGGATAGTGCGATGACCGGAAATCGGCAGGAGGTTATCGGGAAGCCGTTCAAATCAGGGCAACTGGTCTCCCGAATCCAAACCTTACTGAAATGTAACAATGAGATTTCAGCAGGCAGTACGTGATAATCGACAATGGAGATGCGGACGTTGCTCAGTGGGTGTTTGTTGAGTAATTAGTGTGTGGTTTGCAGAAACGCCCGGTGGTTCCGGCGATGGACGGCCAAGCAGATATCCCTGCCCCAACTCGGCGCCGATAGAGATGAAATATGACAGTTCTTCAGGGCGTTCGATCCCTTCAGCGATCACCTGGGCGCCTATTTTCTTGGAAAAACAGATCAATGCCTCGGAAAGGGCCTGCTTGGTCGGGGATTGATCGACTCCGTCGACCAGGAATCTGGCTAACTTCACATAATCGGGAACAACTTGTGACAGCATTTTCAAGCCTGCGTATCCATCCCCCAGATCATCAATGGCAATGCGGTAGCCTTGTGAGCGGTAATGGGCAACTCCCAGTTCAAACAAATCGTAATCGTTGATCAGTGTCTTCTCTGTCAGCTCAAAAACAATCCGGGAACGATCAATACACAGGAAGTCAAGCAATTCCGAAGTAAACCCGCGGCGGTGGTTTTCTGCATGCAACAGCGCCGGGCAGACATTCAGGAAAATCAATCCCTCAAGTTCAAGCGTGCGGGCTTTCGAAAGAGCCTTTTCCCTGCAGAGTTTTTCAAGTTCGGCAGTCAGACCGAACTTTCTGGCAATATCGAACATGATTTCCGGATTGCTGATACAGCCGCCGCTTGTCGGTCTGGTCAGCGACTCGTGTCCATGGAGAGATCCGTCTGACAGAGAAATGATTGGTTGGAACACTGGAAAGATCTGCTTAAGGCTGATAAGCCGCTCCAACTCGCTTAATTCAATCTTGTCCAGATATGATCCTGATGCGTTAATGCTCATGGGTGCCATTGCCTGTGTTGGGCTCGTGTAATAGAATTCATCCTGATTAGCGATATCCATAATTTTCCAGGTATCGGTTACACAGGCAGTTCTTTACGTTTTTTCTTGTTACGTTTTCGGTGCTGCTCGATTTTTTTGTCAGCAAACTGCATAAGCAATGCATGACTGCCACTTTCTGCTCCGGTTTCAGGCGGTATCCGCTGAGCGTAGGTGCCATCGGGTTGCATGTCCCAGGCTGAGCGGTAATCATTGAGATGAATATCCAGTACGGCTCGTATTTCTTTGGAGAGTTCAGGGGTTTTGATAGGGCAAAGGACCTCAACCCGTGCTTCAAGATTTCGTTTCATGGCATCAGCAGAGGCTATAAAGTATTCTTCGTTGCCAGAGTTCCTGAAGTAGTAGATGCGTGAATGTTCGAGAAATCTACCGACAATGCTGATTACCCTGATCGTATCGGATAAGCCGGCAATGCCGGGGCGTAACCGGCATGTGTCACGGATGATCAGATCAACTTGTACCCCGGCTTGCGAAGCCCGGTAGAGCGCCTTTACGATATCGCCATCTTCCAGAGCATTCATTTTGAATTGGATCAAACCGCCTCCAAGCTCCTGATGCGAGGCAATTTCCCGCTCTATTTTTGTTAGCAGCGCCTGTTTGAGGAAACGGGGAGCTGTCAGTATACAACTGTATTTCCGACGGGGTTTCAAGCCAGTTGTCAGATAATTAAATAGCTCTGTCACATCATGTGCAAGGGATTCATTGCAGCTTAACAGCCCGATATCAGTGTAAATCCTGGCTGTATCAGCATGGTAATTACCTGTGCCGAGATGCACATACCGTCGAAGAGCATTGTAATCCTGACGCACGATCATGATAACCTTGCAATGAGTCTTGAGCCCGACTACACCATAGGTGACGTGAATTCCCGCCTGTTCCATCTGTTCGGCTATGCGGATGTTGGCGGCTTCATCGAAGCGGGCCTTGAGTTCCACCACGACCGCCACCTGTTTGCCATTGTGGGCTGCCTGCAGAAGTGCTTCAACAATTCTGCTCTGACTTGAGGTGCGATACAGCGTCATCTTGATGCCGTGTACTTTGGGGTCGTTGGCGGCATCACGGACAAAGCGCTCCACTGAAGATGAAAATGATTCATAGGGATGTTGCAACAGGATGGAGCCGGCATCACGGATGATGTGAAATATATTGCGTTTAGTATCCAGCAGCGGATGGATGATCGGATGATGCGGTGCATCGTGCAGATGAGGATGCTCAAGCCGGCTGATCTCAAACAGATCACGCAGTGCCAACATGTCCTGACTTTCAAACACGTCGGCCTGCTCATCGATCTCCAGTTCAGCAGCCAGCCTGCCACGTTGCAGGGCAGGTATGCCGCTGACAACTTCCAGACGGACAATCGGCGCAAACCGTCGCTCCCGCAATTCTGTTTCAATCATCTCCACCAGGTCATCCGCCTGTTCTTCGTCCTGTTCGGTATTGGCATTGCGGGTAACGCGAAATAGATCACACCGAACAATATTCACACCTGGAAACAGCATGTCCAGATTGGCAATTACAAGATCTTCCAAGGTGATATAGCGCTCTTTTTTACCAGGTACCCTTATAAACCTGGATGCGCTCAAACCGACCGGCACTTTTACCCGGGCCAGTCGCATATCTGGACCGGTACCGTTATTCAGGGTAAGAAGCAAATTGAGTGACAAATTGGAGATAAAAGGAAACGGGTGTGCAGGGTCAATAGATTGCGGAGTCAGAAGAGGATATATATTATCAGTAAAATATTTTCGGAGATTCTTTCTTTCACGAACTGAAAGAGCTGGAACGGATGTAATCGTTATCCCTTCGTTTTTCAGTTTGTCCAGCAAATCCGCAATAATTATTTGGCGCCGTCCTTCAATGTCACGAACCACGCGATGACATTCCTGAATTTGCTGCAGTGGCATCATTCCGTCCAGCGACATCTCACGCAAACCGGCCTCGACCTGCTGTTTGAGCCCGCCAATCCGTTTCATGAAGAATTCATCCAGATTTGAACTGACTATGGCGACAAACTTTACCCGTTCTAATAGCGGGGTACGTACATCTTCGGCTTCATGCAGCACGCGGAGGTTGAACTCAAGCCAGGTCAGTTCGCGATTAAGGTACCAGCACGGTTGGGACAGGTTAAACCCTGCTGTATCCGGTTCATTTTTTGCTTGGATCAATTCCGTTGAGCGCTTACGAAGCGGCATATTCACTCTCATATTTTGATTTGGAATTCAAAATGGTGCTGTAGACCTGTTCTTTGTCGGGGGCCTTTTCAAGCGTGAACTTCCGGGCATTTCGTCCCATCTGAACCATTGTGTCGCGGTCCGAGACCACTCCCCTTATGGCAGCAGATAATTCAGCCGCATTGCCGGCCTTGAAAACGAGGCCGGTATCGCCGTCAAGCATGAGTTCCCTCGGTCCGCCCTCATCTGAAACAATGACCGGAAGGCCGGATGCCTGAGCCTCAAGAACTACATTCCCGAAGGTATCGGTCGCACTTGGGAATACGAATAAGTCTGCTGACGCGTATCCTGTCTGCAATTGGTTGCCAGATAGATAACCTGTGAAAAGGACCGGATAGCCAGAAAGTTCAGCTTCCATCTCCTCTCGATAGGGTCCGTCTCCAATTACAGCCAGAGCAACACCGTTGCCTGAATCAACCAGTTCCCGGAATGATCTTACAAGTACATCGAGACCCTTTTCACGTGATACCCTGCCAACATAGAGGAGAACTGCGCTACCCAAACCGAGCCCCCGACTTTTCCAAAATGTGGGATTGCGTAGTTCAGGGGAATAGATTTCTGTGTCGACCCAGCGTGGCAGCGGCTGCATTTTTTCAGTTGGCAATCCTCGGGACATCAATTGGTCGCGTGTGCCGATTGAAGGAACCATTACTTCTTCCATTTGACCATAGAACCAGATCATGTAGTTCCAGGCGGCTTTCTCCAGAAACTCATCATTGGTAAGGCTAAGGACATATTGAGGAATGTCGGTATGATATGTTCCTACTACGGGGATATCCATCAGGCGGGCTATCAATAGGCCAAGCAGCCCGACAGTGCCGGGGGTGCTGACATGGATTCTGGTAAACCCTTCCCGCTCCACATAATCCATTACATCCAGAATCGGCGGAAAGTCGAGCTTCAGTTCCGGGTATTCAGGCAGTACAAAATCGCCTACCGACTTAAATTTTTTTACTCCAGCCATTACCGACTCACCGGAACTGCCGGATGTAATAACTGTCAGTTCGACGCCACGATTCTGTGCGGTACTGATCAGGCGCTTAATCGTCATTGCAACGCCATTTATCTCGTCAAGCGTATCGGTGAACAACGCAATCTTTTCCTGAGCAGGCTTGCAGCCAAGCTCAGCGAATGATGAACTAATCTCCCTGATCAGTTCTTTTCCCTTGTGTTGATGATGAAACGCAAGATAGTAGGGCGATATCATCCCATGCACGAGGCCGATTGTTCCAGCAGTGTTGAGATAATCAAAGAAACCTGCCTCCAGCGGCAGATTCATCAGGCGGCTTGTGTAGTGGAAAATCAATCTATTCGCCAGACGACTGGTAACCGCGAAAATTTTGTGGTTACTGTCTGCGTCCTTGATTCCGGCAAGAAATTCCTTGTCATCCAGTAGCATCCGGGCTTCTGCATCAAGTACATGCTCAAAACTTTTTCCCACATGATTACGTGAAGGCGGCAGATTTTTAAGTATAAACAGTCTGATTTTGTCGATGAACGATCCTTTTTCATCACCAACATTGAAAAAGCGATCCAGCAACGCACTGACAAACGGTGTAGTGCCGCGACGCTTGATGCCAAGCCGCTCCCGATAAAAGCTGTTGGCGATCCCGTACAAGCTGTGAGCCATGGTAAGTGGACCGCCATCTTCGCCGTCAGCCCAACTGTCGCCACTTCTGATTGCATCTATATAGCTGTCGACAGTCGGTGTTTCATAGGCAGTTGTATGGGCCCTGGCAATAAAAAGTCCGCCGTGATCATCAGAACCACCAACCACTCCTTTAACCCAGGGGGTATCCCCATACGGCACCAGTGAATGCTTGTCAGCCAGTCGGGCTATGACACCTTCATTGAGCGACGTGATCAAACGCTTAGTAAAGCCGTTGAAGCGTTTCGCCCGGCAACCATTTTTAATTTCGAAGGTTGTAAAAAGAAGCAGAGATTTTTCAATGATGTCCAAGGTCAGTTTGTCATTCTGGGCATACAGTGGATGGGCAAGAAAGTGGGCAATGTGCTGAGTATGGAAGTAGTGAACCAGTTCATGGATATTTTTGCGCAAGTGCACTATATCGCTGAACTGGGCCTCCGTAATATTCAGAACCACCACATGCATCTTGCAGCCGTTTTCAGGAAAATGGGCTGTAATTTCAGAACTAATGAATGCCCCTGGCAGATGGGCAATCTCCAGTGCTCCGCTGATGGCATTATGATCAGTGATGGTGACGAAATCCATACCACGCTCACGCGCAATACGGTACAAATACTGGGGTGACGTGTAGCTTTCCGGAACATTGAACTTCCGCATGGCCCAGTAGGTAGGTTTATTGGAATGACTGGAGTGGACGTGTAAATCGGCTTTATATGAGTTCATGCCTCTACTCTTAACACATCAATGTTACAGGCATGTTGCGGTTATGTAATTGTTTTGTAGAGATTTATTTCATCATTTCTTTGGGCAGACACGTAACTGAAATGTTGCAAACTCGGAGCATAATAGTCACACAATATTTGATAGTGTAACGAGGACATCATTTAAAGGAATGCATACTATGTCCCTGGATACGGTTAGGGAATTACTCGCCAAACAACGCCTGGTTGAAGATATGATTCATAAACAGTCTATGGCACGCCATGATATTGTTGAAAATCTGGTGCAGAAGCAGCACCAATCAGAATTGCATCTGTTACTGGAGCGTCTTGATGTTGCTTCCGTGGCAAAAATTCTGGATGAGCTCTCAGCTGATGAACTATTTCTTGTGTGGAGTCAGATTGAGGAAAGTCGAACTGATGAGATCCTTGAAAAGGTCGATGACGAAACACGGGACAAACTTGCCAGCCGCAGCAGTTATCTCGGTTCAGCCTGTTCGGTAAATGCATTCGAATTATCAAACGGACGCTTGAGCCAGACCAGTATAGAAGCGGTTGAAGATTTTGAGGGAATCAAACCTATCTGGGTTGATCTTGTTGGCACAACCAGATCTGACCGACGCAAGATTGGTGATTATTTTGGGCTTGAATTACCTGATCCGGAAGACCTTACCGATATAGAGTCAAGCGCCCGTTTTTACGTTGAAGAAAATAGTGAGATTCATCTGCACTCTGATTTTCTGCTTGATCGTGAGGGAGATTCCCGCAACGTCCCGGTGGCCTTCATCCTTTTCCGGGATATCCTCTTTTCGGTTCGCTCTGAAGAACTGCCGGTATTTCGACTGCAACGCCTTCGGGCCCGCATTCAGGCTGATTATGTATCCGACGGAATGGGAATGCTGTTGGATTTGTACGCTGCCGATGCTGAGTATTCAGCTGATTCGCTTGAAGAAATCTATACGTCACTCGGCGAAGTCAGCACTAAAGTTCTCAGCGAAACAATGACAGACTCAGAAGCTGCTCAAATTCTTTCTGAAATCGCCGAGCAGGAAGACCTTAACGGGAGAATTCGCCGTAATGTGCTCGATACTCGTCGAGCGCTCACCTTCCTTATGCGCAGAAAATTGCTGTCGGAACATCAGTATGGTGATACCAAGCAAATCTTGCGTGACATAGAATCATTAGACGGCCACACCGCCTTTCTGTTTGATAAGATCAACTTCCTTATGGACGCTACGGTTGGCTTCATCAACATAAACCAGAACCGGGTCATCTATCGTCTGACCGTTCTCAGTGTCATTTTCATGCCCCTTAACGTTATTGCCGGTATCGGCGGTATGTCAGAATTTTCCATGATGACAAAAGATATTCCCTGGCCGATAGCATATGGAATATTCACACTGGGTATGCTACTAATAGCTTGGATTACCTATGTTATTCTGAAAGTATTCGAACAGAGAAGCAATCGGTCAGGGCGGCGGTCTTAGCCTGATGGGGGCGTTATGAAAATTGTTGCACTGTACAACATAAAGGGCGGTGTGGGAAAAACAGCCGCATGTGTGAATCTGGCCTATTCCTGCGCGGCGTGCGGCAAGAGAACGTTAATATGGGATCTCGATTCACAGGGCGCTACCAGTTATTATTTCAATATTGACTCCGAAATCAAAGGTGGGACAAAGAAGCTGTTCAAATCGAAGGAAGCAGGCGAGCTTGTCAGAAATACTGATATTGAACATCTTGATGTCATTCCCGCTGACAGTTCTTACCGGCATATGGATCTTTATCTTGACAGCAATCGAAAACCGAAAAAACAGATGCAGGACTTTCTGGAGATATTTCAGAATGATTACGATGTCGTATTTCTTGATTGCCCGCCAAGCTTTTCGCTGGTCTCAGAAAATGTCTTCAAATGTGCCGATGTCATGCTGGTGCCGCTTATCCCGACCACCCTCTCCATGAGGACTTTTGAGCAGATCACGGAGTATGTGAATGCACATAAAAAGTTGTCACTTAAGCTGTTTCCGTTCTTTTCCATGGTGGATCGCCGCAAAAAACTGCACATTGACACCATAAGCACCGGTCAGCAGGAAATTGACGGTCTGCTCAGGACAGCAATTCCCTATCTTTCCGTAATCGAAAGTATGGGGGTGCATCAGGCGCCGGTGGGAAAATTTGCGCCCCACAGCCAGGCTGCTGAACTGTTTGAACAATTGTGGATTGAAGTAAGCCTCAGATTGAAAATAAACGCCGCATGAAATACCACACTCAAATCCTCAAAGCGCTCTCCGATCCAGTCAGACTGCGCATCATCCTCCTGTTGCACGCAGAAGGCGAGTTATGCGTCTGCGACCTTATGGCGGTTCTCAAGTTGCCGCAATCAACGGTTTCGCGGCACTTGGCTTATCTGAAAAAAAGCTGCTGGGTCGACACCCGCCGTGAAGGCGTCTGGATGCACTACCAACTAAGTCGGGAAAGCTGCCAGATGTGCCGGGAACTACTTGAAACCCTCAAAAAGAATGTCAGCAACCTTCCCGAGGCCCTTTCAGACCGTAAGTCGCTCGCTGAATTCGTCACAAGTAAAACAACATCCTGTCTTTGATTCTCAGTATTCTACCATTTCATTTGTGACGCAGTTGTAACTTGATTTATCCGCTAAAGCGGATATATTAAGGGCATGAAAAAACGCGTCCTCTTTCTTTGCACCCACAACTCCTGCCGTTCCCAGATGGCCGAAGGTCTGGTTAATCACTACCTCGGTGATCAATTCGAGGCATTCTCCGCCGGTACCGAGGCGACCCGGGTCAATCCGTTGGCCGCACAAGTCCTGTCGGAACTGGGTATCGACATCTCCCATCATCATTCCAAAACCCTCAACCAGTTTGCCGACCAACAGTTTGATTATGTGATCACGCTCTGCGGATCTGCCAACGAGCAGTGCCCGCTTTTTTTCGGCGGAGTGCAGCGGGTGCATATCGGTTTCGACGATCCGTCCCGGCTTCCTGGCCCTGCCGAAGAGGTGTTGCCCGAGTTCCGTAGGGTGAGGGATGAAATCCGCCACAGACTGACCGCCTACCTGACAGGAGTAACACAATGAGTGAACATGTTTCCCGCAAGCTCTCCTTCCTCGACCGCTGGCTGACCCTCTGGATCTTTGCCGCCATGGTTCTCGGCGTCGGACTCGGCTACTTCGTCCCCGGCGTGGAGTCGTTTGTCAACAAATTCCAGGTGGGCACCACCAATATCCCCATCGCTGTCGGTCTGATCCTGATGATGTACCCCCCCTTTGCCAAGGTGAAGTACGAAGAGATGCCGGAGGTATTCCGCAACAAGCAAGTACTCGGTCTGTCGCTGGTGCAGAACTGGCTGATCGGACCGGTGCTGATGTTCGTGCTGGCCGTGGTTTTCCTGCCGGACAAACCGGAGTACATGGTCGGCCTGATCATGATCGGCCTGGCCCGCTGCATCGCCATGGTCATCGTTTGGAATGAGCTGGCCAAGGGGAACACCGAGTATGCCGCTGGTCTCGTGGCCTTCAACAGTATCTTCCAGGTTCTCTTCTACAGCATCTACGCCTGGTTCTTCATCACTGTTCTACCGCCGCTCATCGGGTTAAAAGGTGTCGTGGTTGATGTCAGCATAAAACAGATCGCCGAAAGTGTCTTTATCTATCTGGGCATCCCCTGCATTGCCGGGGCGCTAACCCGACTGATTGGGGTCAAGATTATGGGCAAGGAGCGGTATCACCGGGAAGTGGTGCCGATGATCAGCCCCCTGACCCTGATCGCCCTGCTGTTCACCATCGTGGTCATGTTCAGCCTCAAGGGGCAGTTGATCGTTCAACTGCCAATGGACGTGGTGCGGATCGCTATCCCGATGCCATGTTTCTGGTGTCGTTCTGGATGGGGAAAAAACTGGGCGCCGACTACTCAAAAACCACGACGCTTGCCTTCACGGCAGCCAGCAACAACTTCGAGCTGGCTATCGCCGTGGCGGTTGCTGTCTTTGGCCTCAATTCCGGTGCTGCCTTTGCCGCGGTCATTGGCCCGCTGGTTGAGGTGCCGGTGATGATTGGTTTGGTGAATGTGGCATTTTGGTTCCAGAGAAGGGTATTTACTGAGTCATGAAATACAATAAACCACAACCTACAAGCAAGCCGGTGAAAGACCTGAAGATAACCGGCTTCAAAAAGGTAGCACCTGCACCTGTGTCATGTGTACCAGTTCAGGGTGATAATCCCGATAAGCCTCCCTGCTGAGGTCCACCAACCTCCGCCGGTGGCGGAGAAATTACAGACAACGTACCGGGTTTCATAGAATGGCAGGATACTCCGGCGGGTCGAGTGCCGCGGATATCCAGCGAGTTAAGCTTTGTTGATCATCTTGGGGCCTGTAAAGCACGCTGGGCTATCGGACGGATGGGCTTTATTGTTCCTCCCGGCCTTTACGCCATAGGTACTCCCAACCCGGAATCTCCGGTAGTCGTCACCGCAAACTATAAGATGACCTATGATATCATGCGGAAGACATTGTCCGGTCGCCATATCTGGCTATTGGTGTTGGAGACATACGGTATCAATGTCTGGTGTGCAGCCGGCAAGGGAACGTTCGGCACCGGCGAGGTGGTGCGCCGGGTCACAGCAAGCAGACTTGCGGATATTGTCAGCCATAGGCGGCTGATCCTGCCGATCTTCGGCGCTCCCGGTGTTGCCGCTTACCAAGTGGCTAAACGCTGCGGTTTCTCGGTCAGCTATGCCACCATCCGGGCTGCCGATCTCCCCGAATATCTGGATAACGGCATGGTCACGACCCCTGCCATGCGGCAGTTGGAATTTTCGCTTTATGATCGCATGGTGTTGATACCGGTCGAAGTGGTACTGGAGCTGAAATCCCTGGTCATTTTTTCTTGTCTCGTGCTGCTGGCCTGTACCGTTGCCGGCAATCTCACAGCTGGAATCGTGGCATTCGGTGCTTATGCCGGAGCGGTTCTGAGCGGAACCGTTCTGGGACCTCTTCTGCTTCCATGGTTGCCGAGCAAGAGTTTTGCCATCAAAGGTGCCTTTGTCGGTCTGCTTTGGGCCATGAGCTACTATTTTCTGACCGGTGCTGCCTGGACGCTACCGGAATTATCCGCAGCAATACTGATTCTTCCGGCAGTGAGTGCGTTTTATACTCTTAACTTCACCGGTTGCACGACGTTCACTTCCCGTTCCGGAGTGAAAAAAGAGATGAAAATCGGCCTGCCTGCCATGGCAATTGCCATAGCGGCAGGCATAATCCTGCTCAGCCTGAACGCCTTCCTTTGAGATTGAGGTATATATGAACGGATTCCGCTATCTAAATAATGTTGTTACCCTGGCCCTTGACCGGCAGACCTGCATCGGTTGCGGCCGGTGCTTGGAAGTCTGTCCCCATCAGGTGTTCACCATAACTGACAAGAAGGCTGTCTTGACTGACCGGGATGCCTGCATGGAGTGCGGGGCATGCGCCCTTAACTGCCCGGTAAAAGCATTGAGCGTCGATGCTGGTGTTGGTTGTGCATCGGGGATGATCAATGAATGGTTGCGGGAACATAAGCTGGGGAAGGTTGGCGGCGGTAGCTGTTGTGATTGACATCCTGAATACGATAATTTCTAGGTTTTGCTCTGTTTCAACTCCTTCATCTGTGATTCATAACACTCAGGACAAAGTCCATGGCTGAATTGTGCTTCCGAGTGATTTGACAGGTACGCTTCAAGTTGTTCCCATGATTGGGTGTCATTTCGGATTTTTTTGCAGTACATACATATCGAGATAATCCCCTCCAACTGACGTACCCGTGAAAGCATATCCCTGAGATGTTCGTTCTGGGCCTCGAATTCCTTCGCCAGTTCCATAAGCAAGGTGTGCATTTCAACCAGTCTGAAAGTATGGCCGATAGTGTCTCGAACTACAACCGGCTCGTATACCAGTTCGGGGTTTCGTGAAAGAGCCAACTGGACTGCCTGTTCGATCCCCATGGTGCCATCCAGGCAAAGTGGCTCGTCAAAACCATACTTTACCAGCAGCTTTACCGGTTTTTTGTTGTAGAGATCCTTGCGGAACGGCTTGCTGTACAATTCCATAAATCGTTTGCGGGAAATCATCCCCAGCAGATCTCCGTTGTCATCAAGAACTATGATTCCGGAAAGTTCTGCATTGGCTTCGAACCTGTCTTCAATCTTATTTGCCATGTGATTGGTGGACAGGTGAACAAACTGGAATGGGACTGTGGCAAGTGATTTACCGGTTACGGTAGATTCCGTATTGTCGCAGGAAGTTGTAGTAACTGGTTCGATCATGGTGAAATCCTGTCCATCATCCAGACTCATGTGAGAGAATTATTCCCATAATACCAGCCTTCCCTGATCATCCCTGCCGTTATCGAGATTCCAGATGCAAGGTGATAGTGTTGACTCTGGTTTACCTAAAACAATACAACTTTCGATAATCCTCCATAGTGCCGTAATATTGCCGATGGCACGTTCGAAGATTTCGTCATAATGCAATGACAGTGGCTTATCAAGCGGGATTGTAAGATTATTCACAAAATCGAAGTTGATCTCCCTATGATTTGGATAGGGTTTGTCAATACTCCTTGATATAAGGGCTGCAAGTGGGAATATCTTCTGCGGATTCCTGCAAGTGTCAGATATCAGGGTAATGAATTCCCGATGCCATCCTGTAATGTCAGGAGGGGTTGCGGCAAATCGCTCCTCGTCGCCTTCTGCAAGCACCTTCTCCCACAGGCTGGTAATGTCGGGGTCAAGCTCACTTTTATTGCCATTGATTCCGCACATGGCAACCGTCCTGGCAAATATTTCCGAAGCTTTGATTTCACCCATGTCCATTTTCCGGTGAAAATAACTATCCTGGTGCATCTCGCACACACGGTGCATCAATCGGTTTTGGGAATATGGGCCGACCTTGGCCTGGACAACCGGGTGAATAGTCATATCTGCGGCGAGGTGGGAGCAATATCCCATGAGCCACGCCATCTGTTTGCAGCGGGCAGGTCCGCAGGAATTTGATATCACAGCGGCGGCGCATGCAATTACTGTTGCAGGTCGCGTACAATGCATGACATCTGCCCAGTGAGCTGAATGTGTCGCTACGCCAAGGTTGGGATAGTCAGGTGCAATAGCGCCTAGTAGTACGTATGGCGCAAACGATTCTGCTATCTGACTGAATTCAGATTGTGATGGAAAACAGGCTGTGATGTTTTCCTTCTGTAATAGTTGGTGAACAAGGATCAGATGGACGTAGGGACCAGCCATAGAAATCGACCTCAGAGTTAGGAGCGAATGTGTTTTTCCATATTGGAATATACCCTCAGAAGAAGGCAATATGTTGCAATGCTAAATGGTAAAACGGTTGCCAGCCAGGCACCGGTCGCTTTGAGAGTAAACCAGAAAAAGAACTGAATAGAGTTTTGTGGTGATGTCGTTATTATTTCAATAAGATTGTCCTGCATAACCGGCCCCAGAGGGAATAGCCTGGAACCGAGATTGAAAAATGGCATCAGCAAAGCCAGATGCAGTGGATAGAGCAGACAATTGACCGCCTGAAGAACTGCTGGGTTGATCCGAAAATATGATGAGACGATCATGCAGATGAATGAAGTACCCCACAACAGTGGCATGGAACCGATGGCGAGTCCAATACAGAGTGTACGAAGAAGATCACCGCGGTTGAGACCGGCGGATAAGATGGTCTTCAGTTTTATGGTGATAAAGGATGCGAAATTACTCAAGATCCCACTGCGATTCCAGACCATGTCTTAGTCAAATACGGTCTTGACGTACATGAAAGCGCACCGTTGAAGCTGTTACTCTGCTGGCACCGGTATATACGAATAATATCACCCACACCATTTGTAGAAAGAGAATCGTCCCCGGATTCCAGACTGATTTGAGACCATTGTAAAGCTCGGGAGCAGTAACCGGCTCATTGCCCAACACTGCCACTGCCACCAGAGCATACACAAGCCCTGCTGCCCCCATGAGCTGGTACGCTGATATCCGACCTTCTCCACGGTAGTCTGCCCGCATGGTCTCCGAAAAAGTCCGCCATGCCTGGGTTGCCAGCGATGCCAATAGAAAGGCAGCCGTGTAACGGGCGGAGAGGAAGAGCCATGAGGCTATTATTCCGATGGTGCAGTTAATCATTGCGGTAAGAGCCTGGACCGGTATCACCGGGACAGCTTCAAGTCCGCCAGCATAGGAGATTTTCTTTGTTGCACCGTGGAACGTGAATGAGCGGCTTCCAAACAGTTGTCCGAGAAACGTGTTCTTGCCATCCATGGGTTTACCGTAGCAGCAACCGAAGCTGATACACGCCAGGCGTCCCAATCCCTCGCCAAAGGCATAGGCGGTGGCAACGGCAGCATAGGCAGGAATAAGCGGGATGTGAAAGGAAAAGAAGCCCCCTGCTATTGCGTTAAGTCCCCAGATAACGAACGGAGTTACGATAATTCCAACGAATACAGCACCTCCTACCGTGAAGGTATGGGACTTCTTTTCAACGAGCAGGGCCACCAGTTTTGATGCCGGCACACAGCAGCCGAGCATTGCAGTGGCGAACATGCAGGTTACCAGCGGCCTGACTCCAACACTCCCGAGCAAAATCAACAGCACCACCACGGATGCAAGGTAGGCGTTTGCGGTAAGAAGACCGTACCAGGTAAAGTTCAGACCGGTCCATTCCTCTCCGTTGCGTTTTTCTACCGGTGCTGCAGCTATGAACTGCCAGCGTTCGCCGGGAAGACAGGTTATACCCCACCAGAGGTACAGTAGTAACAGAGCAAAGGCAAAAGCCAGCACTACGGGAAGAAGTGTCATTGGTTCGATTCCTTTGAAGACGTTATACTTCGGTTTCTGAAGTCTGCATAGATTAGCCGGTCGTCATTGTCAGCCTCATTCCCAGACGGAACTGCCGTCTTGTTCTGACGGCGGGCGATAGCAAGGAGAGATCTCACTCTGATGTCAGTTTCCACCAGGGACTGGCCGAAACCTTGACTGAAACGGCTTGTCGCCCAAGGATGCTCCATGTTCTGTACGATGTCTTTTGCGAATTCTATCCGTTCTCTTTGGAAAATCAGGATATCGGTACTACTTCCCGGCCGGTAGAGACTTTTGGGTTGCCCCTTCTTCAGGAACATGCCTGGTTCGATGGGACAGGGATCGTCGTAGCAATTATCACTGTATGCCTGGACAATGTCGCCGATCATCAGCGCCACTACCTCGATCATGGCAACCAAACCAACTCCGGTCCCTTCCTTAACATCCGTATCTATGATCGTTACCACTCGTTTGTTCTTGGAATAAGGGGTAGCGATTGAAACCACTGCCGTCGGATTGCAGCAGTGATAAGTGCCTTCGATTGCATATAAATCAACCACCCTTCCGGCAACCGGAGTATGATTGTAGTGGTATTTATCCGGCGTCAGCCGAAATACGGCAAAGTCACCATTCTCAAAGGCCCTCTGCCACTCAGCTTTTCCTGGCCCGAAAAGTTCCGGAAAAGAGAAGAACTTCTCTTTGAGGAACAACATGGATGTCTCCTCAAAAGAACCGACCACCACCCTGGCATCGGCGGGCGAGACCAGAACATATGGATCTGTAGGCATGGGCCGGCATTTGTCATATCTTATACGTCGTTCGAATATTTTGCGTGGAGTGTCAAGGGTCGCCGGATCATCCAGGCACTCGTCCAGGTCGATGCCGCACTGTTCCAGAAATCGCTTGTGTGAGTGGACCGGTCGGTCGAAATGTACCGCCCCAAGTATGTGAGATGATCTGCTGCTCGTCAGCATCCGGAACAGCGCACCGCTGTTCTCTCTGACACGATGATAGAGCAGTCTGACCATCCGGTCGCCGAACAGTTGCTCGGTAACAACTTTGCCGCTATCCCGCTCGATGAACTGGTGCTCCATGAACCCCCTCCTCCGTGAAAGTGTTCCTGCGGATGTCATCTTCACGGGCGGCAACGATCAGCATGAGATGCAAGAGCCGCCTGATGATTTCAGGGTTGACGTCACCCGCCAGTACGGACCTGCCGACATCTTCGATATAACTTTCTGCCGGTGCAGCTCCGAGAATCCTGTGCAATTCCTTTCTGAGTTCATCACTGCCGGTCTCAACCCTGTGCAGGGCAGCACAGGATTTCTCCAGTATGGTAAATGCTTCTTCCATGTGACGAAGTCGCAAGGTGTCGCGGTAGAACCGTTCCGCCTCCCTGTTGAAATCGCCGGCATGTATCTTCATGGGAGAATTGCCGCCGCAGTCTTTCAGAATTCCCCGCGTGAGGCGTCCTGAACAACTGAGAGTTGCCGGATCGTTGAGTCGGTGCTCAAGATCGTCAATCGTTTCCCCAAGGTTCATCAGTTCGATCAGATCTGCGGCGTCCTCCTTAAGCAACTGAAGGAGCGCCTTTCGGTACTCATCAAGCGGAACTCTTACATACCCCTGATAGCGATGGCTTGAGCGTACCCCTCTGGTTCGTTTGAGGATTTCGAGGATAAAGCGGTTGCCGCTGTCCTGCCTGACGAAGAAAGTTGGCAGGTCGATGGCGGCTCCGAAAAATGGTTGGCGGCGTTCGCTTTCAACAATCGGTGTATCAGGTATGTGTGCGTGGCTTATGCTGCCAAGGGCGATGTACTTGAATGCCAGGGCGGTTACCAGTGTCTGAAGATCAGCCGCTCGTCCCAGGTCTTCGGCAAAGTTCTCGAAGAGGCTGTAATGTCTCCCTTCAAAACCGGAAAACCCCATTTTACCGAACTCTCGCTGTTTGTAGAGGAGATAGAGCGACATCTGCTCGTCGAACACTCCCATCTGGGCAAGATCGCGCTTCAGGCGATCACCGTTTCCAGCGGTACCGTCAAGCGAGGGGCTTTCATCGGTGGAAAGAAGACACACCAGATAGTCCATGAGCCGGAAATCCGGGACAAAGTCTCCCTTGAGCCGGAACACGGCACTCACTGCCCGGTCAAGCGGTGCCGGGCCAAAAGGAGTTAAAGGCTGTCCCAGAATTGAAATATCCGCTTTTTTTCTCCAGCGGCGCCAAAGCATCCGCAGATGTGTGTAATCCAGCTCATGTGGCAGAAAGCCAAGAACCCGTTCCGGATGAAAATCGGTAAAGGAGAGCCGCATGGGCGCAGCACTGTATATCCCCACGAACAGTGGCATGAAGTGCTCGGCGATTTTAACGGCAAGATCACCGAAATACTTCTCGTGACCGGCAGAGAAACCGGAACCAGGATTTCCCAGAGCCGCGGTCATTCTCTTGCTGCCGATGCTGATATGGGTGCCGTTGTTGGCGAGGCTGATGTTGGAAAGGTTGGGCAGTACGACCAGATTGGTAGAAATGATGCCTGATTCACGCAGTTTTGCCACGGCATTCAACTGGCTGCGGGAGAGCATCTGATGACAGAGGTGCATGTAGCGGTGTTTTTCTTCACCCCGATTCCAGCCGGAAAGGCAGGGACTCATGAAAAGTTCACGGTAGAAGGAGTCCGAGGTCAGATCGTTCAATTCTTTCTGGCGCACCGGTGGCAGCGGAGCAAAATATGCCATGGCTGTCTGACCATTCTCACGAAGTCCGAAGGCCTCGTTGGCATACAGGATTAACAGCTGTGTAAAGAGGTAACGAAGTGCTGTCTCGCTGGCAATCGCACGCCCCATGCCGCATTCCGGCGCAAGATCAACGACATTGAAGGAAAATGTCTCCGGCGAAGTGTTGTCGTTGAGGAAATGATCCATGAGCCTGATGCCGGTGTTCCGTGAAAGGCACGAAGAATCGATTCCGCCGATGACATCGGCCAATGCCAGTTTGATCAGATAGCTGACCGGCAGCCGTAACCAGGTCTCGCCGTCTTTCCCGCGAAGAAAGAACCGGTCTGCATCAGCCCGTCGCCCTGCCGACGGCTTTTCCTTGTCAGCCAGCAGATCATGTTCAAACACCTCTCTCGCAAAGGATGACAATCTGCCGAATGGCAGCCTGACCCAGCTGTTTTCCCAGACCTGGTCATCGTTTCCTGCGAGAAATTCCTCAAGATCCGCCAGCGGACGGCGCGTCAGTTCACCAGATGCGGCCCGTTTCGTAATATTGGCAAAATATGACGACTGGCTGATTGACAGCGGCAGATCGACCTGTTCCCGGTCACCGGCGACAGCCGCCTGCAGTTCATTTTCTGTCCCGGCAGTTACATCACCGGCTGAAAACGGGAGAGTTTCGGCCAACTCTTCCAGGGAACGATAGGAGGTACCCAGGGCGGCCATGGCACGCCGGACGTCATCTCTGGAATTACAGGTAAAAATATGATGTGATGGTTGGGGGTCAACAAGATGCAGTTTCATATTCTCAACTATACCGGAATAGTGTGTCGTTCCTGTGTAGCTTGTGTTAATTGTTTGTAAATATTGGAGGTAAGAATTGCTATATTTTGCGTACGGTTCAAATATGTGGCTTGAACAGATGCGTCAGCGTTGCCCGACCTGCCACTTGGCCGGTCCTGGCCGTCTTGTTGGTTATCGCTGGATCATTACAACCCGGGGCTATGCGAGTGTCAATAAATCAAGTTGTGACATGGTGCTTGGAACTGTCTTTAATCTTACTGAAGAGGATGAAAGGTCACTGGACCGTTATGAGGGGGTAGACAGGGGAAATTACCGGAAACTGATCCTTGATGTGGAAATGGACAGCGGAACTCATAAATGCCTGGTGTATGTGGATCCCGTCACCACAGAAGGAATCCCGAAGGAAGAGTACGTGCATCGCATCAACAAAGGAATTGTTGATGCTGAACTTCCGCCGGAGTATATAGAACGCTCAATTCGAAAGTATGTGCCGGCCGGTATGTAGAAAACCTTGGGGACGTGTTGAACAGCACCTTGATCTGTCATTTGAGTATAAAATAATACGGTTAGTGCAATAAAATTGTTAATGAATGCCGTTTCCTGCATTTCCGGCAACTCATGTCAGCATATGGCCGAAGATAGCGAACACTCCGATCATCACGCCGCTGAACAGCTGGGCATGCACCAGATAACCGTACCGTTTCAATGACGCTATCGGAAAACGGACCACGAGAAAGAGCCCGAATAATCCCTGCCAGGCAATCAGCGCCAGAAGCAACACAAGGAAAGGGTTCAATTTGGCGGCGCCAACCAGCAGGGCGTGGCCAAGCAGCAATCCCACGGATGTCGCGCCGACATGCTTGTGATAGCGGTTGAGTACGGTGAGAAGCCGCCTTGACATGGTAATCGAGATATCCTGGTACACGACGGGGATGAAGCGCTGCAGCATTGTGCCCTCGTTGAGGAGTATCTTGAGAAGGCTCCGGCCATAAATGATGGCCATCACATACAGGCCCAGGCTGCCCAGCCCCTCGCCCAGTTCCTTGAGAAAAGTCTCGGATTCGGGCGTTGGCTGGTGTCCCTGGTACAGGTACATGAAATAGAGTGACGAGAATATGGTGAGAACAATCGTAAAGGGGATCAGCCCCTGTTTCGTATCGAGCTTTCCTTGCATTGCAGATTCTCCTCTACCCGCGCGTTCGGTAATGTCATCTGTTCACCTTATTCCGTTTTCAGTCGTCAGGATCTCCGCGATTCGAGGTAACCGGTCATGGCATTCTTCATTTTGTTCAGATTGGCATGTGTCGGCCATCCCCAGATCCAGACCCACACCGCAAGGCAGAATGCAGGCCCGAGCAGCACAAATCCCGCAACTAAAATAATGATCAGAGACGGAAAGTAGAGTTCACCAAAAGAATCCAGCTTTATTTTTCCCGAAGCAGCAGCCAGCAGAACCTTCACGCTGTCTCCGGTGGAATATGACGGTGTTGAAGTCCCGAAGTTGGAATCATGGCGCCTGATTGTACCATCAGGCATACGGTATTCAACCGTTACGCTGTATACCGGGGTGCTGTCGGTAACCGTGCTTCTGATATCAACGACTCGTCCGTCAAGAACAACGGCGGCGCGCTTGAAACGGTAGCTTTCAACCCCGAGCGTGATTCCCCAGCACAGCAGTGCCAGCCCCAACGCCACCCAGCAGATGAAAAACAGCCACCCTTTCATCCGGCAGAGCTCCTCTGCCGCTGTTCGCCCAGGTTCTGGATCGTGTAGCCAAGGAAACCGGAGAGGCTCCGGGCGACCTCATCGCGAGTATGCTCGTTTCGGGCGATGCTGAAGCCCAGTCCTTTCACGCCGCGTACCTCCAGGCAGTAAAAGTAACAGTCCCGATCAGACTCCCATGAGCTCAGCGTTTTATATGTTATCAACTCACCAGTCCCGGGCAGTGGCACTTCCTGTTGCCATTGCAGCCAAAGGAGACGAACTGATTTTACTGCCTTGCCGTGAGAGGGGATAAATATCTTGCTCTGTCGTGTGAGACCGAAGAGCAGACTGAGGATCAGTAATGGCGGACAGAAGATAGGAGCGAGCAGAAGGTACATACCGTGTCGAGTGAAAGCGTGGTACAGCAGAATCATCGCAGGAATACCGAAAAGAAGCCCGAGGGAAATTCTTGGCGCGCCAAGCCTTGACGTGACAACGAACTGAAGCAGGTCGCCGGTGTCGATCACACTCAATCTAAGATCAAGGCTGGTGTCGAACAGCAGTGTATTGATTCTGCTTATCATACTGGCATCTCCAGAGCAGCATGACGTTTTGAAATCGCCCTGTTAAAGCGTGTGCAGACGTCGTCACACTGTTCCCGAACACTCCCTTCGGCAATGGCGACGGTAGTACCGTCCGGCAAGGAGAGCAGACATTCAAAATAGGGATCACCTTCGCTGTCGGCTGTTTCCCGCACGATGGACGCTTGCAGATCGGCAGACGGGATGATGCGCCGGTCTTTGCGAAAGGGGAAGCGCAGCGTGAGAACTACTGTGCCATCCGGTCGAACCTCGGCACCCACACATGGCTTTTGCCACTGGTGAATTACGACAGCTATGCCGGCCACCCAGAACCCGCCCATGACCAGTTGGATGAACAACGGATCGTAAACGTTTGTATTGTCTGGCGGGTTGATCCGGATCGTATCTGCACCGTCACGGAGAATGATGTACGTGAAGAGACCACAGAACAACAGAAATGTCGTCGACATCCCCCAACCGAACAGCGCTATGTTGTTTTTTGAGTTCATGACAAAGACGCACTATCCATTTATAACTATAAATCTGGAGTTCGCTTTACCGTGCCCGGTTGTTGAGCAATTCCAGACTCGCAAATTGAAACATGTGCATAAATGCCATGTTTCTCGACAGAGTAACAAATTCTATCAGGAGTTAGTCGAAATATTTATGTTTGATATTGAACGCTTCACAACACGATACGAATTACTGTATCTGTTTTAGAGATACCGCCTTAACAGAATACGAACCTTTACCGCCTCTGCCATCCTGTCGGTACAGCACGACTGTTCCGCCGTCCCAGGCAATCCAGCGGCGCATTTTCTTGCGCTGGTCAATCATATCGACGACCCGGCACGGATGTTCCTGGTTGTCGAGCGGATACTGCTCTTCTCTCACCAGTTGATACTGACGCTTGACGACGACAGCATTTTCAACGTCAAGCACTCTTAAATATTTTTCCCTACCATCAGCAAAGTCAATACGCGATTCCGGGCACTCCATTGTGGTATGGTCGTAACTGCCACGTGGCACTACAAGGGAGCGCTTCACACCATCCTCCTCAACGCTGAACTTGAATCCATCCATTTCAAGACGACCTTCAAGACTTTTTCTGACTCCGTTTTCCTCCCCGTTGAATGAGTATTTAATTAGAATCCCGTTGTTTAACTCTCCCGTTTCTACAGTATGTTGTGAGTGGCTGAACCATAGAAAGGATGCTTTAATATTAGTCTTCGTTTTGAAATATATCCGATACCTATCAGTTTCGTTGAATATCCTCTGTTCTGAGACAACATCGCCGATTGAGGCTCCCATGGCAGACACCTTGTAGGTAATCGATCTGGTCGGTGACATCGACTGAGGTAAAGTAGTCGAAAAGGCTGGGATGACTATTAACACCATTACCAGCGCTGTTAATTGGATGCAACGCATTAGCATGAAATTCCCATTATTGAATCTGAATTGTAGTGAATTGAGACTGGTGACCTTGGACAACTACATGTAAATTCGAGAGACTTGTAATCCTCAATACGATTAATAGAGAATAGACACGACGGCACGTGCAGCTTCCATGGCAATATCACGACGGATATCATCCACTGCCGAACCAAGATGAGGAGTAAAGACCGTGCGATCATGCTGCAACAGCAAGTCAGGATTGACATATTGTGGGCGATTTTGGCGTGACCAGTCTTCAAATTCGAACACGTCAGAAGCATAGCCGGCCAGTTGTCCAATCTCTATACCCCTTGCCACAGCCTCTTCATCCACTACCGATCCGCGACATATATTGATCAGATAGGCCCCGGGTTTTATCCGTGCGATAGCATGTTCATCAATTATGTGGAAGGTATCGGCAGTAAGTGGTGCGGCCAGAACCAGGAAGTCACTCCGGGCCAGCAAGTCTGGAAGTGGCACGTGAAGTATGTTGAGTCCGAAACATTCTTTCAAAGACGATACAGCTGGGTCATGATACTGCAACTGGCACCCGAAACCAGACAGCCTTACGGCAATTGCCCTGCCGATGGCCCCCATGCCCAAAATCCCAACCGTGCTGCCGAAGAGACCTTTTCCATACAGTATCGGCCGCCAGCCTTGAAAAGAACCACTCCGCACCAGCCGGTCACCGGGCAGCATCGACCTCCCCAAGGCAAGCAAAAGCGCTACGGCCAGTTCAGCAGTTGGCACGGTCAGTAGATCCGGGACATATGAGAATGTAATTCCTCTCCGCTGGCAGACGTCAACATCGATGTTGTCGAAACCCTTGAGAGCTGCGGCGATGACCTTGAGGCGCTGACAGCGATCGAGAAACTTTTCGTCAACCTGATCCGGCATAAACACGATCACTCCGTCGGCATCGGAGCAGCGTGCAAGAATATTTTCTCTGGGGAGAGTTTCCCTGGTTGTATTAGCTACAACGTTATAGTGTTGCCCCAGGAAATGCAGTACGTCATCGTGTACCCAGTGGGTGATTACCACCTTGGGTCTGTCCATTGGCATGCTCATTGGAAGAGCATTCCAGCCAGTAACGCAAAGATAACGACCCTCCATGGTGGTTGTTTCAAGACTACCAGCATCCCGAATGCCAGTACTGCCAGCACCATGTCCCGGGTGGAGTTAATGGCGGACGTCCAGAGAGGGGGGTAGAGGGCTGCACCCAGAATCCCTACGACGGAGGCATTCACCCCGGACAGGGTCGAACGGGCAGCAGAATTGTGACGCAGCATTGCCCAGTAGGGGAGAAGCGCTATGACCAGCAGAAAGGAAGGGAGAAATATAGCTGTCAGTGCCAGCATGCCCCCCGGAACACCGTGCGGCTCCGGTACGGCAGCGGCTCCCAGATAAGCGGCAAAAGTGAAGAGCGGGCCGGGGACTGCCTGGGCGGCACCATAGCCATACATGAACAGTTCGTTACTGATCCAGTTCCCTTTGGCAACGGCAGCCTGCAGCAGGGGCAACACCACATGACCGCCGCCGAATACGAGCGCACCGGCTCTGTAGAATCGGTCGAACAGCTCTATGCCGTGACCAGGCGCAACCATTGCCGCTACGGGCAGAACCAGAAGAAGCAGGAAAAAGAGTATCATGCAGCCAATGGCCAGCGTATGATTGACGGGTATCTGCAATCCGTCATGGTGATCGTCATTAGGACTCGTGATGAACATCCTCCCCGCAGTCGCACCGATAGCGATTGCCGCCAGTTGTGTCAGCCCGTTCCCACTGGCCAGCACCAGCGACATGGAGGTGATGGCAATACCCCCGGTCATTCGGTCACAGCAGAAACTCTTTGCCATTCCGATCACTGCCTGAGCTACGACGGCCACCGCCAGAACCTTCAGACCAAGGAGCCAACCCGGCGTGCCGCCGCTCAGCCCGGCAATGCCCTGGGCAAACAGAATCAGAAGCGCCGCTGAAGGGATGGTAAAGCCGCACCATGCAGCAATGGCCCCGGGTATGCCGGCGCGGCTGATTCCCACCCCCATGCCCACCTGGCTGCTGGCCGGTCCCGGCAGGAATTGGCACAGGGCCACCAGGTCCCCGTAGGCCTTGTCGCTTAACCAGGCACGGCGCACGACGAATTCGTCACGGAAGTAGCCGATATGGGCCACCGGCCCGCCAAAAGATGAAACCCCCAGCCGCAGAAACACCAGGAAGACTTCCCAGATTCGCGCTGACCTGCTTTCACTCACGATTGACGCTCCTTACCTTACCTTAAACAACCGACAACTCGCCGATCTGCGAGTCGACCCCGATCTCACCGAGGATACCTGCCAGGTTGCGTGCAGCCTCCCCGGTGTAGTTGAAATATCTGCCGCGCAGTTCGCAGATCAGCATACCGTCGAAGTCGGCGATGAACTCGCGGAACAGTTCTGGAAACGGTATAGCGCCCCAGCCGACCGGCAGGTGAAGATCTCCTTTGCCGAACGCCAGCAGATGGGTCTGCATCTTCTCGCTGTAGTTGACACCGGCGCCGAAATTGTCATGGACATGGCAGTGGGCGATGCAGGGAGCCAGCAGTCTGACAGCGTCAGCGGCTTCGAATCCGTAGTGACGGGCCGCCATGAACAGGTGGCCAAAGTCCAGATTAACACGGACGTTGCGGCGAGCGACAGACTGTACCTGTTCCAGCAGCTGTTGCGGCTGCTCGGCATAGCAATAGGGTGAATGATGCAGGTAGGGACGGGCATTTTCCATGGCGATGACCACATTGGTACAGGCGTCGGCAGTTTCGCGAAGAATAGTGCGTTCCACTTCGAGCAGGTACAACTGTTCATCTTCCGGCAGGCTGACCGGACTGCTGACGGCAAACTCCTCTTCAGCCAAATAGCGCCCCGGATGATACACCAGCATATCGATTTTTGCGAGTGTGCAGAATTCCAGGGAAGCATTCAGAACAGCCCGGTGAAGATCAGGAAACACACGGTCCATGAGATTGAGCGGGTTCGGTGCGTGGGCACTGTAGACAAACGGGAAATCATCGAGGATGGCCGCAATCGTCTCGGCCCTGCGACGGTCAAGGCGCCCGTTTTTGATTAGATCGAGTCCGTGAATGCTTATTTCAGCTGCAGTCAGTCCGAACCCAAGAAACGACGTAAGATCACGCCGTAAGGCATCAGGATTACCGTCTACCCGGACCTCGTTGATATTGCTGCCGATGCTCAACATGCGGATTGCCCCTTTCCTGCTTCAATTCGGTCGATCAGCCACCGGGTGAGATCATAGTTCATGGCAAATTGGTCTGACGAGGGCACTTCCCCCTGATATCCCGAGATAATGAGCGGGATATCGTCCTCGTACATCGACCCGTGATTCCGATAGTTCTCAGGGAGAACTTCTTTCTCGCCATCAAGATCGCCAAACACGGTGTATCGGTCAGCCAGTACGACGAAGTCGCCGATCCGGTCGGCCTTGAGATCGAAGCGTGTAGCCGCCTCATCCCTGCCAAGGATCTCTTCGACTCCCTTGATCTGCTGTAGAAACTCCCTGACCACGGTGCGGTCGCTTTCGGCGTTAAGATAGACATAGGAAACACCGCCAAACCCCCGGTGGTGTTTGACCAGACGGTCAGCGACCGGCGAGATGCAGAAGCGAAGATCGATGCCATTGGCGGAGCAGGTTTTGCGGAGATCGACGCAGAGGTTCTTTGCATTCATGCCGTGATCAGCCGTAATCAGGAACATCGTATCAGGGGCACACTCCCTTGCCTGCCCCAGTAACTCGTCAAGTCTGGTCAGGTGATCAACTGACTCCGGTTCCTCCGGTGCCCACATATGCATCGGGTAATCGGTGGTATGCACATATATCAGGCCGATATCGGGTCGGGTGCGTAATAGGTCGATGGCGATTTCCCAGAGCCAGTAATTGACCTCGCTGCTGTACATGGGCGGAGGGGAACCGTAACTGGCAATTACCTCTACCGAGGGTGCCTCCGCCGCCACGGCGACATCGGCATCACCGCCTACCAGCAGCAGAGTCTTCTCCTTGCAGGTGAGTAGCGCCGACCCGATGCCTGCCTGCCGGTAGCGCTGGAAAATTGTCGGGCAGAGGATGGTCTCCGGGTCTTCAAGAAACTGGGCGGTGCCGGTTGCCTCATCAAAATAGCTGTTAGTCGTTACGCCGTGAACGGCCGGCGACGCACCGCAGCAGATGGAAATGTTGTTGGCATTGGTCAGGGTGGGAAATACTGCCCGTCCCCGTTTGAGCATCCCTGCTTCAGCCATTGATTTCATTACCGGCAAAGGGTGCTGCTCGAAATAATCGTAGCCCAAACCGTCGTACATACAGACTACTGTTCGTTGCATTAGTCAAACTCCTTTTTCAGGCAATGTAATATCTCCAGCGTTCGATCCTTGGATCCTTGCTGGTTCAAAAAGGAACACCTGGAAGGTAAACGACGCCTGCAGGGTGTTCAACAAGTCGCGTATATCTCGTGTCCCCGGACGAATGTCTTGAGTATACGGGGGAAGTCGTCTGAATGGTCTACCAGAATCAGGTCAGCATGCTTTCCGACGGTTATCGAACCGGTCTGGTCGCCAATACCCACAGCCTGGGCCGGGTTCAGGCTTACCATGTTGACGGCCTCGGGCAGTTGTAGGATACCGAGTTGCTCCAGGGTGAGCACCGCATGCAGCATGGTCATCGGTGAGTAGTCGGAGCAGAGGATGTCGCCGTATCCCCAGGTGATTGCCTCGCGGGCACTCATGTTGCGTGCCTGGCTCTGACCCCGTACCACGTTAGGTGAGCCGAGACATACTTTTATGCCATGGTCGCTAGCAGCCCGTACCGCCTCGATGTTCACAGGGAATTCGGTGAGGCTGATGCCGTTCTTGTTGAGCCACTGAATTTTTTCCCTGGAATCGTCGTCATGGGATGCAATGGCGATCCCGTGCTGTTTGCAAAGCCCGATAAGTTGCTCTATGGCTATCTGTGACTCGCCTTCCTTGGCCTTTTTTTTCCGGGCGATGATCTCGTCCATCTCGGCGTCGGACTTGCCGTAGACAGGTCCGTAGTAGCTCTTGTAGGCAATGATGTCGCTGAACTGCCCCTGACCGGGAGAGTGATCCATGAAGGAAAAGAGGTTGATCAGATTCTCCCGGATTAATTCTTCCAGGAAAGGAACCGCCCCCAGGTCGGTGATTTCGAAGCGGGCGTGGATTTTGGTGTTGACCTTTAGCTTATGGCCAAAGCCATGAATTTGCCGGATGATGCCGGCAGCAGTGCTGTTGGAACGCAGCCCCACCTCCATTTCGGCAAAGGAGAGGGAATGGTACATGGTTGTGATACCGCAGGCGGCGATCTTCTTGTCCAGTTCCGGTACGGCGATCTCCACCGGGAAGAACGTGTTGGGCCGGGGCTCGATCCCTTTTTCAATGGCATCGGAATGGATGTCAACAAAACCGGGGAAGATGTATGCACCTCCGGCGTTGATAACCCGCTTACCGTTCAACGGCGAAGTGGCAATCTCTGCGATCTGGCCACCCTCGATACGCACCGCCGCGTCCGGCAACACCTCGCCTGGGGTAACGACGCAGGCGTTGTTTATCACAATAGATGAACTCATGGTGCGTCTCCCGAATCAGTTAATGTGATAGACATCGTCAGTTACCGACGCCATCAGGTCGTGGTCGTGGAATATACCGATCATTGTCGTTCCCTCGGCGCGTAGATCCTTGAGGATCTCAACGACGATACCGACTGATTCCCGATCAAGCGATGCCGTTGGTTCGTCCAAGAGGAGCAGGCGGGGTCGCCAGCTGACTCCGTGGGCAATATTGACCCGCTGTTGCTCGCCACCGCTAAAGGTGGCAGGATAGGCATCAAACAGGTTTTCCTGGATACGCAGCCGCTTCAGCAGTTGCACAGCCCGTTCCCGCGCCTCTTCCCGGGTAACGTTGTTCCGGGCCAGAATTGGTTCCATCACCACATCCAGCGCCGATACTCTCGGCACCACCTTGAGGAACTGGGAGACATACCCCATTTCCCGGGTGCGGATATCGATCACCTCCCGCTCCGGGAGCGTGGCTAGATCAACTGCACCATAGCTCGGCGATTCATAGTTGACCGAACCGCTGCTCGGTAGGTAGGTGCGATAGATGCATTTTAATACCGTGCTTTTGCCGGCACCGCTAGGTCCGGCTAGACCGAGGAACCGTCCCTTTGGCACGGTGAAGGAAACATCCCGGCAGGCATCGAGCTGCTTCCCGTTGAGAATATGCAGGGTGAATTGTTTGCTGAGGTTTTCTACTGTAAGCATGAAGCACCTTTCATCAGAGTTGGGATGCAACCAGGAGCTGGGTGTACCGATGTTGCGGATCCTGCAGTATCTGGTCGGTCAGCCCCGATTCGACAACCCGCCCGTATTTCATCACCATGGTCCGCTGGCATAGCAGGTTGATTACGCCCAGATCGTGGGAGACCACCAGCAGCGACAGCTTTAACTCGCTCCGCAGGGTACGAATCAGGTCCAGCACCCGTGCCTGCACCGACAGGTCAAGACCGGTGGTTACCTCATCAAGGAACAGGATCAGCGGATTATTGGACAGCGCCTTGGCTATCTGAACCCGCTGCTGCATGCCACCGCTGAAGTTCGCCGGCGGCTCATCCATACGCTCAACCGGAATCTCGGTACGGTGAAGCAGGTCGGCTGCCCGTTGGCGCATGGCGGCAATGTTGCGCCAGCCACCGCCGAGCAGCCGCTCGGCGACATTGCCGCCGGCGCTGACGTGCATTCGCAGTCCCAGGTGGGGATTCTGGTAGACGATACCCATCAGGGCATTGCGGATTTGGCGTTTCTGGAAACTGTTCAGGCCGAACAGGTTGCAGCTATAGTGGGAAGCTTCTGCAAACAGGCCCGGCAACTGTTCCAGGTCGGCATTGCGGTGGATGACAAAACTCCCCCCATCGGCCTCCCACTCGAAGTGCAGCAGCCGCACCAGGGTACTTTTCCCAGAGCCACTCTCACCGACGACACCCAGAGCCTCATCTGGGTAAAGATCAAAGGATACGCCGTTGCAGGCAAGCACGGTGCCACAGTGCCAGCAGCGGTTGGTTTCCTGGTCCGGTCCTGTGCTTTCGAGACACCGCTCGCACCCCATACCGAAACGCTTGGTAAGTTCACGCGCCTGTATCATCGGTTCCATGCAGCCATCCTCTTGTCACAGTAGCCTGAATCGGAACAGCAGTACTTCCTGCCGCCGTCGGCACTGTCAATTATTTCGTCGAAGAACGTGTCGGTCGCTCCGCAGCGGTGACAGGATTTGCCGTCAAAGTCCTCCACGCGGAAGCGGTGGTCGTCAAACTCAAGCGGTTCGACCCTGGTATAGGGGGGGATGGCATAAATCCGTTTCTCCCGGCCGGCGCCGAACAGGAAGATGGTATCGGCCATGTGCAGCTTGGGCACGTCCCAGCGCGGTATCGGGCTCGGGTCCATGATGTAGCGCCCGTTGACCGTGACTGGGTAGCGGTAGCTGATGCTGATCTCGCCGCAGGCGACGATATCTTCATACAGGTAGAGCCACATCCGTCCGTAATCAGCTTCGGCATGCATCCTGCGGGTCTCCATCTCCGACGGTTCCACTTCCCGCAATGCCTCCGGGTAGGGGACCTGCAGTACCAGGATCTGCTCGTCGGTCATTGGCTCTTCGGGGATCCGGTGGCGGGTCTGGATCACCGTTGCCGCAGTAGTATCGGTGGTTATGTCAACGTCCGCTACGCTCTGATAAAACTTTTTGATATTGACCGCATTGACGCTACCATCGCAACCTTGGTCAATTACCTTGAGGATATCGTCCGGTAGGATCAGCGACAGGGTGATCTGGATGCCGCCGGTGCCCCAGCCGCGGGCAATCGGCATCTCGCGGGAACCATACGGGACCTGATAACCGGGTATCGCGATGGCTTTGAGCAGGCAGCGCCGGACCTCCTTCTTGGCACCGTCATCGAGAAAGCCGAACGGGTAGCCGCATTTATGCAATGAAGCATCTGAATCCAGCCATTCGCGCATTAGCATGATTCACCCTCCTTCCGGGCAATCTCCTGCGCCTTGCGCAGCCGGTCCAGATCAGAGAGGAAATCGACATAGTGCGGCAGCTTCCAGTGGTTGCAGAACCCCATAGCTTCGATGCCGTCGGTGTGGTACAGCACGAACTCCTGGTCCTCCGCCGGGCAACTTGGCCGGGGTGCACGTGTGCAGCGGTCCAGCACCGCCATGGAGATGGCCTTGATCTCATTCTGGCCGAAGCAGATACCGTATCCTAGGCTGAAACGGGGCATACCGTCCTGCCCTTCGAACCTGGCCAAAACCTCGGCCTCGGTTACCTTCACCTCACCGACGGTGTATGGCTCTCCGTTGTCAGGATGAGGAATCACCAGCGGCAGATAGCCGACGCGCAACTCCCCGAGTGTCGGGTGGATGTTCCCGTAGCCGCGCATACTGGAATAGGCCAGCAGCAGCATGCCGCCGGTCTCGCCGCGAGCCATTGCCTGGAGTCCTGCAGTTCTGGGGGCCGGGAAGGTGAGCGACTGCCGGGTGATATCCGGTGGTGTCTGACGCTCTTCCGGTCGGTGCACCTCATCCAGCAACCCCTCCTGGCGGAGAATGTCGATTACCCTGGGAAAGGACTCCGGGATGTCGGCCCTTTCCGGTAACAGGCTGAAAATTCGTTCCTTGAAAACAGTCCGACGAGCAGCGTCATCCGCCAGCAGGTCGAAATCAAGTAGGCGCAGGGTGTAATCGCTGGTGGGGCCGAGGATCTGCCCCCCGGGGATATCCTTGAAGGCCGATGAAATACGCCGGATGATCCGCATCTTCTCGGTGGTCGCCGGCAGGCCATACCCGTGACGTGGCTGTGTGGCGCGAAACGCCCGCAGCATGAAAGACGCCTCGAAGGTGTCACCGGCGGCTTGCTTGAAGGCAAGGGCGGCAAGGTCTGGCGCATACAGCCCTCCCTCACCCATGACCCTATCCACGGCCAGATAGAGTTGATCCTTCACCTGGTCGACACCGAGAGGCGCCGAATCTCCCCGCATCCGTTCGAGTGCGAATTGGCGGCAGGCATTCTCGATTGCCTCGGTTCCCCCCTTGACCGCTACGTATCCCATCAGCGCTCTCCTATTTTGGTCGATCGTGGGATGCAGGTTAGCTGTCCCTGCCGGTCGAGAATCATTGCATCGATACCCAGGGGAAAATCCCGGTTGACCTCTGCCAGCAATGGCAGCACCTTATCGCTGATCCCTGAAAATTCTGGATAAACTTCGTCTTTGATACCGGGTCCGCTCAGGCTGTATGCGCCTCCCTCCGGATTAATCCCATCAACCAGAAAAATCACCGTAGCTCCAGTTTCCGGGTAATCGGATGATCCTCTTTTAAGGACCGTCAAGCTTCCAGCAGCGCTATCTCCAATCGCCAGCAAAAAATCCGCCTGCTCCAGAGCAGTGATACGGCTGCCGGTCCTCCTAGCCACTTCTGCGGCGAGATCGGCAGCGGCCGGATCAATTCCAGCCAGGGAAACTTCCTGGTCGAGCAGCGTAGACAGCAGGGTCTGCAACGGCCCATCACCGCCAGCAGGCAGTTGCTGAATGGTGCCAGGCCTGCTCATAGCCTGAAGTATCGCCCGGAACGTGGCATGATCGCGAATCGTTTGCTCCTGGTGCATATTTTTAAGCTCCTGCCATCAGGTCGAAATTGACCCGGGTTGTTGCGGTAAGGGATTGTTCGCGGGATAGTTCAGCCTTACGTTTCGTCTCTTGGGTTATCAGCAGCAATTCCACTTTCTCCCGGATTTGACAGTTCTCCCCCTTTAGAACAGCAGTGGCAGCTGCTCGTGCCAGGGCCCTGCGCGGGCTGTCTCCGATGACCATGCCATATCCATTCATATTATCGACTGCAACCATTGCTTCCGTCACCAGAACCTCACCAAGATTGAACTCTGATTGGAAACTATCGATCAGCGGCATCATCACCAACGCCGACCGAGGGGGACGGATGATTGTTACTGTACATTCTTCAAGTAACTGTAACAGTTCATTAACCAAGGCTTCCGGCATATGGACAACAATTTCAGTAATGTCTCTGTTCATGTAATATCCGCTCAATTGTAATCAATATAGAAGCTGTAGCCATGCCGCTGGAACCCGATGGATTCATAAAAGCGGTGGGCCGCCTCGCGCTTCAGGTTGCTGGAAAAGGTCATCTTGTAGCAGCCGGCTTGACGGCAGAGGTCATGGGCATAGTCCATCATCTTTGTGCCGATACCCTGTCCTCGCAGTTCCTCAGACACAACGACCTCTTCCAGGATGGCGGACTTGATACCCATATGAGCGATATTGTCCATAATAAGCAGTGCAAAGGTTCCGACTGGTCGATCACCCATGATAGCCAAATAAATCCAGTAGTCGGGGTAGCTACGGATTTTCTCAAAAATTATTTCTGCTTCAGCGACGGGCAGCACTGATCCGTCATCTTGGCCCAGTTGGGCGTACAGGGAGAGGATGCCGGGAATATCGGTTGACGTTGCCTCCCGCATAATGACTTCCATACTAATCCTCCGATAGGGCATCAGGTGTATTTAGCTCGGATCGCTGCGCTGATCCGGTCAATAATTGCCACTGTGATGACGATGATGATCAGGATTGTGGTCACTTCACGATTTTCATAACTTTTCAGTTTGTCGAACAGATAGACGCCGATGCCGCCGGCCCCGGTGAAACCGAGAATAGTTGCCGAACGTACGTCCGATTCCAATCGGTAGAGAGTCATGGAAACAAAGAACGGAGTGATCTGAGGGAAAACCGCATAGCGGATAACTTTGACAAAACCGGCACCTGTTGCGCTTAGGGCATCGATTGGCTCCTGCTGAATCGCTTCGATACCCTCGGAAAACAGTTTGATCAGCACTCCAGAGGTATGAATTCCCAATGCCAGAATACCGGGCATTGGCCCCAAACCGACGGCGGAAACGAACAGTAGCGCCCAGATGATCTCATTAATTGAGCGCGACAGGTTGGCAACGAACCTCACACTGGTGTAGATGACGTTTTTCAGCAGCATCGACATCCCTCTGGTGCCCGGAATGATGATGCTCAGGGTGTTCTTTGAAGCGAAAAATGACAAGGGAAAGGCAATCAGTATTGAAATGACCAATGCCAGCAGCGCCATCTGCACCGTTTCCAACATCGACTTGAGATAGGTGAGCAGTCTACCGGATGCCAAGTCCGGCGGAAAGAAGCCGCTGTCCTTGATCTCAGGGTTGCCGGAAAGATAGGTAAGCATATTCCCCCACCCATCCAGCAGCTTGGTCACTCCCATCTCGGTAGAATGCCAGCACCACCCAACGAGGACGATGGCAAGTGAAATAACCATGATATTGTAGGGGTGGAACGGGTTGGTATTACGCTTAATCTGTTCAAGGTTCATGGGGCGATAATCTCTTCGAGAAGTCGTTGGCGTTCAGTTTCATCTTGTCGGCTCCCGCCCGGCAGGTGTTTTTGTCGGGCAAGGCCGGCTACTACTTTTTTGTCAGCTGCTTTTTTACCTCGATCTGTTCCCGTATCGGATCATAGACGTCATCGCTGACCGCGGCATACTTCATGATCTTGAGCTGTTTTAAGCCTTCCTTGTCGTTATATGAAAGAAACGCATCCTTCAGGGCCTTCTTAAGTGATTCCGGCAAGTCTTTGCGGTAGGCCATATTGGAACCGGGGATCAACTTTGAGGTCCAGAGCACGGTAAAGTCTTTCTCCCGTTTCCAGTACTTTCCTTCGCCGCGTCGCATGTCGATATCGCTGACGGCAGCCGCATCGACCTTGCCGCTTTTAACTGCCAGCATCGATGCCTCATGGCTGCCGGAATATATAACTTTGGAGAAAAATTTCTCCGGCTCCACTTTCATCTCTTTCACGAAATAGACAGTCGGAACCAACATGCCGCTGGTTGAATTTGGGTCGACGAAAGCAAAAGTCTTACCTTTGGCCGCCTGAATGCTGGTGACAGTAGACCCCTTCTTGGCGATCATCAGGCTGTGGTACCCGTTGGTGCCATCGGGAGAGACTTCAATGGCAAAGCATTCGGCATTTGCACGCTGTGCAGCCTCGACGTACGATTTAGGTCCGAAATAAGCCAGGTCAATGTGTTTAAACTGCATAGCGGTGATGACACCGTTATAATCGGTGGAGGTCTTGAGTTCGACCGGCAGACCGAGCTTCTTCTCAAGATACTTGTGCAGGTTATCCCATCGATCGGTCATGTGTGACGATGATTCAGTTGGAATCAGGCCAATGGTCAACTTTTTCGGCCAGTCGGCAGGTGCTGCCATGGCAACTGCAGGTAAACTGATTGCGAGAACAAGGGTTATAAGAGATTTAATGCATTTCATGTTTTAAACTCCTTTTATGTATTCAGTTTGAACATAATTAGTTGAAACTACCTGTATAATATCCACTTATGCAGTATTGCTGATTCAGCTAAACTGCGGCGCAATACTCTTCAGGATCCAGATCATAAGCATTGTAAGCAAACTGATCATGAATCAGCTTGGCAGAGACCAAGGCGGAAAGAATCAATCCCTCAGTGGAATGATCAAGGTGTTTTCTGAAAGCAATGTCTAATCTTTCTATGACAACGTGGGTTAACTTGTGCAACTCCTCGTGATTGATCATAATTATTTCTCCTGTGTTATAATTAATTATTCTGCCGATGCCGCAGCAGGTGAAAACGGGTAATGGTACTGCCTTTTTTCTTCCTGTTTTTTAGGTGAACAGCAGTAAATCTGATCTATGGTAGCCTGACAAAGATCGGCCGGAGAGCCGTCGTAGACAATACGGCCGGCGTTCATGCCTATGACGCGGTTGCAGTATTCCCGGGCATAGTCAATCTGATGCAGGTTAGCGATGATGGTCATACCGTACTTTTCGTTGGCATTGCGCAGAGTGTCGAGAACCGTGCGGGCACTAACTGGGTCCAGTGATGAAATCGGTTCATCGGCAAGGATAATTTCAGGATGTTGGGCTATGGCTCTTGCAATGGCAACCCGTTGTTTCTGACCGCCTGACAACCGGTCGCATCGACTCAATGCCTCAGCCTCAATGCCAACTACCTTCATGTATTCATAGATCTCTTCATACTGCTGCTTGGAGTAGTGCTTGATCAAAGCGGCGAAAAGCGGCTTACGGTGCAACATGCCGCTTGCGATGTTGTCAAGCACCGACAGACGCGATACGAGGTTGAACCCCTGGAAGATCACACCGATTCTTGACCGTAGGACCTTAAGTTCACGGTGGCCGATGGCATTCAGATCCTTCCCCAATACCTGCAACTGTCCGCTAAGGATTGATGTCGTTGCATTAACCCCCATTAGCAGAGTCGACTTGCCAACCCCGGACGGGCCGATGATGCTCAGGAACTCTCCCTTGTTGATGGTAAAATTAACATTTCTGACCACTTCCTTGCTGCCGTAACCAAGTACCAGTTTTTCAGCTCTAATCTGCTCCATAGTCTGATTCTCCTGTAGTCATTCGTCATGGGGTCTCGCCGGCAGCAAGGCGTCCGTTGATCTCATCGAGCAATGACGGGACATCATCAATACTGTCAACAACGTAATGGGCACCAGCCGCCCACAGGCGCTCCCTGGCAACAGCAACCAGCCGTTGCTGCTCTTCATTCGGCAGACTGTTTAGCACCTCTTCCGTCAGCCCAACCTCATTTCCTGTTTTGGCGACGGCTACCGTCCAGTTGCCAGCATTGAGCCCTTCGGCAATGTCGGGTACGGTATCGCCGATCTTTACAATTGCGGCCATCGGGTAGACCTGCATCGCCATTGCAGCCTTGAAGCACATCCAGGGATGAGGACGCCCGGATGGTACCTCATCGGCACAAACCGTCACATCAGCAGCAAACCCCTGTCGCTCGGCCTCGGCTGTTACCACCTGCATCATTTCCATGGTGTATCCGGTTGTGGTGCCGATCTTGAGTCCCCGTTTACGGAATTCAGCAACAGCCTCCTGCGTGCCGGGAATAAGATTTGAGTATCGTGGGAGAGCGCTGATCTGCAGTGGCGTGAATTGTTTGTACAGTTCGTCAATATTATCCGTTGTGAGAGGTGTGCCGTGGTGGTGGTGCCATTGCTGCGCCACGGGTTCCATGGCGGCAATCATCTCCAGGTGGGTCCTTTTCGGGGTTCCCATCGGCTCACGAGCCTGTTCCATGCTGACCGTCACACCGCGACGCCGGAACAGCTCAATGAAGGTCTCGGCCGGGGCGCAGCAGCCGTAGTCGACGATTGTGCCGGCCCAGTCAAGAATTACCGCCTTGAGTGGCCCGCTATATTTGCTTCTGAATGTATCAGCCATGACTAATTGACCTCCTGAATGATAATCCCATCATCACCCATGAAGCCGCAGTCACAGCCGGCTTGTTTGATGGCGGCAATGAGCGCCAATACATCAGCGACAAAAATGCGGCCGATGGTGCCAATGCGGAAACAGTCGGCACTGCTGACCTTGCCGGGGTAGATAACATGTCCCAGTTCGTTGAGCCGGTTATAAAACGCTGTGAAATCAAAACATGTATGATCCGGATAGCGGAATGAGGTTATGATTGGTGACCGGAGGTGCGTAGGAAGATAGCAGGAAAACCCCAGAGCGGTCATACCGGCAATGAGTTCGAAATGGTTTGCCTCATACCGCTGGTGGCGGGCAGGCATCCCCCCCTCATCCTGTAGTTCACTGAGCGCCTGGAGAAATGCCAGCAGTGCATGGGTCGGCGGGGTGAAGCGGAACTGTCCATTCTCTTCCAGTCCTCGCCACTGGGCATACAGGTCCAGGCTGAGGCTACGGGCGTAACGGGCCTTCTGTAATGCTTCATGTCTGGCTAGGACAAAGGCAAACCCCGGCACTCCTTCGATGCATTTGTTGGCTGATGAGATCAAAAAATCTGCCGGGAATTCATTCATATCAATCGGGATGCCGCCAAAACTGCTCATGGCATCGACTATGAACGTGCGTCCGGCCTCCTTGACTATTCGCCCGATCTCTGCAACTGGGTTCAGCAGGCCGGTAGTTGTTTCACAATGCACCGCAGCCACATGGCTAATGTCCGTATTCTCTGTGAGCGTGGCCCTGAGAATTTCCAGATCTGGCAGAACGTTTTCAGCCGACTCCAGTAGGCAATATGAAATACCAAGGATTGAAGAGATCTGCGCTATGCGGGCGCCATAGGCGCCATTGATCAGAATCAGCAGTTTCCCTTCCGGCGGCAGTGCCGAGCTGATAACCGATTCAACAGCAAATGTGCCGCTTCCCTGGATAATTACGCACTCATAGCCTTGTGCCTGGCTTGTTCCTGCAACCTTCAACAACCCATCACGAATGTCTTGTACACATTGGATGAATCCAGTGTCGCGGGAACCGAGATCCTGCAGCATAGCCTGCTTGACGGTACTACTCGTCGTCAATGGACCGGGTGTAAATAGTAGTTTGTCATGAGAGTGACATCGATTCATATTTTCCTCTAAAAACCGTGTGATGCTGTCAGTCGATAATGCTTATTGGAATCTGAATATAAGTAGCATAGTTCCCAAACGTCTGATGTTAATGTTCTGAAAATTTCAGGTTACAGGCATGTATCGCTGTTTCAATTGCCATATCAATTGAAAGAACTTGTATTTCTATTTAAGTATGAGACTTCCCAAACCAACTATCCTGCGGAAGTCCCACAAATTCATGAAGAATGCGTCAAACCGCTCCTGCCTGACCTGCTCTTCCTCGCGCTGCCAGAAGAACAGATTGGCTACCGGATAGAGATAGCCAAACTGGTAGGCTGTCATGTTGTCATGTCTTCGAGCGATCTGCTCCAACGGATAACGGTACAGTTTCTCCTGTGACCTGACGAGATTCATGGCCTGTATTCTGACTGCCGTCGCTTTTTGTAAAAGCGGTTCTGAAACACGGCTATGCGGTAGATGAGCTGTGTGTTCAGCGCGTTTTGCCAATAATGCCCGAATGCTCAACGAACGGTGCCGCGCTCTCAGTGCCGTGATCTCCAGACCAAGCTTTAATTCATGTAACAGTTTTAGTTCTGACCCTGCCGGCTCATGGTTACGGGACAGCTCTTCAAGCCTGTTTGCCAGACGTCGTACAGCAGATTCCATTGAGGCCGCATATGATTCCATCTCCATAACGGGGCCTTTCAGGATGGCATCTGTTTCAGCCTGCGATGCCTTGTCGAGCAGCCAGGAATATGAGAACGACGGCTCCGGCTGAAATGGTTTGTCAAACGGGTGCGGCAGTTCGGAAAACGGCGCCAGGGCCGACAGGTAACGCAACAGCTCCCGGTCCTTCAGGTAGCGGTTTTGCAGTTCCAGCGTTTCTTTCCACAGTGCATTAATTTTTTCATCATTGACTAAATCCTGCAGACGGGACAGCGGTGATGATTTTCTCGGTACGCCGTTATCAGTATAGCGCCACGACCACCGGGCGATGCTCCAGTCTACCAGCCAGTATCCCCATTCCCAACCTGACGAAAAGGTCAGATGTCCGCTCAAGCCAAGGCGGGACATTGTTTCAATATCCCTCCAGCGGCTGTCAAGATAGGGGAGCAGCAGCAGAGGCACAGAGCTGTCAAAGGCCACCCAGTAGGAAGATTCTGGCCAGTACCAGGTTTCACGCCGTTTCGATTCGACAGTTGCCGCTTCAAGCATGAACCGCTGATTGCGATTGCCATAGACCGGCGCTTGTTCTTCGGATGCCGAATAGCACATGACGGTATGGAGCATGATGCCGCTGTTCGGAAGTTTCGGTCGCCGGACCTTATCGCCGTTTTCAGAACAGATGACATGGGTCGCGTACATCAGACGTGCGCCATACTTTTTTTCTACCTGCTGCTCGATATGCATCTGGACATCAGGAAGTATCCTGTCTATGAACGGCAGATGCTCCCCCATGGTTACGTCAAGACTGACGTAATCCCATGGCGCCTGGAACAGCCAGGCCAAAGACCTGTCAACCTGTTTCTCGTATGATGGAAATGGCCATAGAAGTGTTATGGCCTGATAGGCCTGCTGCTGAATCATGGCGAGTGATATTTGAATGCCACAACGGATACCACGGCTGTGGGCGTATTCGACAATCTTACGAGCGTGATGCGGCCAGGTTTTTTTGTCCACTCCCCGGAGTAAAAAAAACTGAAAGGTATTCTGCCCGTTACGCGCCAGCCAGTCGATATACTCCTTCACATCGTCATGAGCCCTTGGAGTCTCCGGATTGAGAAGTTGTTCCGTCAGCTCGATCGGATGTTGAGTATGCAGATGGAACCCACGCTTTTCAAAACGTGGAGAGCCGGAAAATGTAAATGTCAACGGTAGTGGCCAGGTTGTATATGACGGAATAATGGTTTCACGGGGGTGGACAAATCTGAAACCAATTTTTTCCTGCAACAAGCCATAGAGTCCTGCGGCAACGCCTTCAGGCGTCCTGGCCTCCAGAGTGAGGTTAACACGCGCTCCGTTCCGGGCGGAACGCCAGCGATATGAAGCATCGGGAACTGCCGTACAGAGATACGGCCGTACCGATGGTCCGGGCACGCATCGCTCCCTGCTGGCAACGACATCGGGAAGCCTTATCCGTACATGAGCAGAATCAGTATTATGTGCAACTGTCCCATGCCTGAACGACTGTCTCAGGAGACCAGCAAAGTCGGAAATTGACTGACAGGCAACTGGGGAAAAACAGAGTCGGTCAGAGTGGTCTATTGAAATGGTGAATTCAGATGACGCAAACGAGCTAGTTGTGAAAATGAAGCACAATACAACACAACAGACTAATTGATTAAGGTAAGCCATAAGTGCAACTGCTTAAAAGATGATCCGGGCAAAATTTGGCAAGACCCTGATTCGTGCCGGACTGTATCCGACAAAATCGCCGTCTATCTGTATCGGTTTGGTTCCCGAGATTTCAAGCCCGTTAACTGAGAGCCGTAACAGCTCGCTGCTGGTATCGGATCTACCGAGAGCCAGTTCCAATGCGAGCCTGATATATGTTCTGCGGCTGTTTTTGGTGATACAAACGGCGGTAAGTTCCGGGAGAGAAATATCACTGTCCGAGGCCAGAACAAAATTGCCTGCATATTTCGATGCATTGCAGGCTATGACACTGTGACAGTTGATGGTTCGTCCCCCGGCTTTTACTGTAATCATGCTTTTGACCCATCCCAGTGACCCAGTAATGGCAGAAAAAGCATAGGCTCCCTGCTTGACCAGTCGTTTGAGCAGCGGGTGGACATCCCGTACAATCGAGCCATCTACTCCCACGCCTGCCATGAGCACAAAGCGATGGCTACTTTCTTCCAGCTCCAACACTCCTACGGTAAGTGATCGCGTTTTTCCCGCAATTATCCTTTGTATTCCATCTTCAAGTGACGTGATCCCCAATTCGGCAGACAGCACATTTGATGTGCCAAGTGGTAAGATAGCCAGTGTGGCCGTACCATACTGTAGTCCGTTTATCACGGCATTAGCTGTTCCATCCCCTGCAGCAATAATTATGAGAGGGTTTTGGGATGTCTCGTTAATGGTGCAACAGTAGGCGAGAGCGTCACCGGGAGTGTTTACAGGGAAAATTTTCGGGCATATTCCAGCTATCGTAAGGGATTTAATTGCCGTCTCAATCCTTCTACGACCGTACCGTCCTGAGCGAGGATTTACGAAAAGATATGTGTCCATACTGGTAAACATATCATGTGATTGTCAGGATTCTGTGTCAGGACGGTAAAAATATGGTTACGATTTATGTAACTAACAATTAACAGAGATGGCACACCGTTGTTGCAGGTCTTCTGCTATAAACCGCTTCGTAAGTATATTGATAGAATCGGGAGGTTAAGAATATGATTTTTGCGAAGCGAAAATTCAATGTTTGCTCAATGGTCGCAGTACTGGCGCTGTCTTTTTCCGCACTGGGGGGGTGTGGTTCGGATTCAACTTCGGCTCCTGCAATTCAAGCGACAGCCCCGGCTACAGCGGCTACTATGCTTTACACATCTGATGCTCATTACGGCATTAAACGTGCCGCAGCGTATGCTTTTAACGGTTACAGCAATGCTCAACAGGTTAACTCTGCAATGGTGTCAGTAATGAACACCATGCCTACAGTGGTTTTGCCGGCCGATGGCGGTGTAAATGCAGGAGCGGTAATCAATAAAGTTGATTATGTTGTTGAGGGTGGGGACATTGCTAACCGGATGCAGAGCGATCCGAAAAACGGCTATTCAACCTATGTGCAGTCTGCATATGATTCGTGGAAACAGTTCGAGGCCGGTTACATAAATACCTTGAAATTTCCAATGCTCATGCTCCCTGGTAACCATGATGTTTCTAATGCAGTTGGTTACACGAAAACTATGAGCAGGGATGGCGGTATAACGACGGCTGCTTCAGGGACATTCACTAATCTTGACGGCTCTGTTATGGCATTCATTTATAACATGTTTGTAAAAGCTGGAACTTTTAACACATCGACAAAAAACGCAGCACAGGATTCCTATTCAAATACGACATATCAGACTGCGGCAAACAAAATATATTACTCAAAAGATATCGCTGGTGTTCACTTCATGTTTATCAGCATGTGGCCTGATCTGGATGCTCAAGCATGGATGGAGGCGGACCTTGCCAAGATTAGTTCTTCCACACCGGCAATTATTTTTACGCATGATGAGCCTACAACCGAAGGGAAACATCTGACAGATAAGGCAGGCCCAACCATATTTGCCAACAAGTTCGAAAATCTCCTCGTCAACGTCTCCGAGTATGATACGGTTGCACTTGGCACGACCGCTGACGGCGTAGCCGCCACCACAGTTTCTGTACCATTTCACACCCAAGGAAACATGTCTACGAGAGCAGCGCAACGAACGTTTGTGCGTTTCCTGCAACGCCACAAAAACATTGTTGCTTATTTCCATGGTAATACTAACTTCAATGAATTCTATACCTATACCGGTCCAGATAATCTTGTCAGTCTGCCGGTCTTCCGTGTTGATTCACCTATGAAAGGCTATTACACCGGTCAAGATGATGCCACGGTAGCCCCGACTCCTGGGGTTTTTGATACAAATCTGCTTTCATACCAGGTTATCTCTATTGACACCGTAGCAAGCAAAATGACAGTACGTGAATATTTCTGGAAAACTAAGGCATGGGGGGCAAGCTCTACAATATCACTGGCACCTCGTGCGCTTTGATCAGTCCATAAGCTACATTAATGCATTATTGAATACCCGCGCTGACAACACCAGTGCGGGTATTTCAATATAACAGCAGCAGTAGAGGATATATACGTCATGGAAATAATCACACCTTCAGGAATAAGCCGTCGTGACCTTATTAAGCTGATCGGAGCTGGTGCGTTGTATGCGCTGATGCCCGGTAGAAGCAGTGAAGCTTCGCTCTTTCCTTCATTTGAACCAGGAAAAGGTCAAGGCCTGATTTTTGTGGTGGGCGATGGGATGCCGCTAGGCGTGACACGGGCAATGCATGAGATACGTACCGGAGTTTTTGGCAGGTCGGATTCCAGTCTGTATGCAAGATTGCGCGACTCACGCTCTTCTGTCGGTTACATGGGAACAGCCAGCCTTTCCAGTATTGTAACCGACTCTGCCCCTGCATCGGTTGCATGGGCAACAGGTGTCAAGACCACGAACAGGTTGCTGGCAACTCTGCCTGACGGGCGTCCGCTGATGACCATAATGGAGTTACTTAAAAAAGAAGGTTACGGTTGCGGATTGGTTACCACAACCAGAGCCACCCATGCTACTCCGGCTGCTTGGGTTTCACATCAACCGCACCGTGATCTTGAAGATGCAATTGCCTTGGATATGCTTGCTTTCAAGCCGGATGTGCTGCTCGGTGGGGGGAGTGTCCATTTTGATGCTGCGAAACGCCCAGATAAGAAGGATGTTTTTGCAGAGTTCAGTAAAGCCGGCTTTGAGGTGGTCAGGGACCGCAAGTCATTGCTGGCTGTCAGCACGAACGGCAGACCGCTTATGGGTGCCTTTGCCAATTCCCATTTAGCCTATGCGGTTGATCGTCACAACGACAAGGAGTTGGGTGCAAAACAGCCAAGTCTGCCTGAAATGACTGCCGCAGCACTTCAGAGGCTGTCTCGCAATCCACGGGGATTCATTCTTCAGGTTGAGGCGGGAAGAATCGACCATGCCAGTCATTCCAATGATGCCTGGGGTGCAATAATGGACACCCTTGAGCTTGATGATACTCTCGCCGTTATCGATACATATCTGGCCGCCAACCCGAACACCCTGGTTATCGTGACGTCAGATCATGGTAATTCCGGCTGGGGTATTAACGGTACGGGTGTAGATTACAATGATGCTACTACGGCTCTGCGTTCGTACCGGGCGTCCAAATCATCCTTTGAGGTTATGATCAGGAAGATGAAGGGCAAAGGACCGGCAGATATCGCTGAGATAGTACGGGATTCTACCGGTTTTACCATTGGTTCTGACGAGTCACGGCTGATTGCTGAAGCAATGGCGCCTGACTATGCAATCTATCCGGGTGACTTTATCTATCAGCCTGATGCCACGCTGGGAAAAATCCTTGCTCACAGCACATATGGCAAGGCTGGCATCCGTCGCGGTAATGTTGGTTTCACATCGTGCAATCACACTGCTGAAGATCAACTGTTGCTGGCATACGGGTATAAGGCTCGAGATCTGGGTATGAATTGTCTGGTGGATAACACGTATCTATTCGATGTCATGTGCCGTTATTTTAGAATCAGTCATAAAAATCCAGTAATGACCGCTGCCCAGGCAAAGCCATTTATCAAATCGGTTTCGACTCATGAATGGCAGCGGCATCTCAAATTTCACGTTGCCTGACAGCTACTTTGTGGTGAGGCTAAGCAGGTGTAATATATTGTGACTAAAATATTCATAAACTGGAACACCGCTGTAACATCTTATTTGTTAACATTGTAATAGACTGGCAGTTGGAGGCCATATGCATTCAATTCAACATTTACCACCAAGAAAACGAATTGCCCTGGTTGCCCATGACAACAAGAAGCAGGATCTGGTTGAGTGGGCCCGTTTCAATAAGGGGCTACTTTCATATCATGAATTATATGCAACCGGCACGACCGGATTACTATTGGAAACCACTCTCGAAATAGCGGTTCATAAACTTCAGAGCGGTCCCCTTGGTGGAGATCAGCAGATTGGAGCTAAAATAGCTGACGGAGAAGTTGATTTCGTAATTTTCTTTTGGGACCCGCTTGAACCTCAGCCACACGATCCAGACGTTAAGGCACTCTTGAGGATAGCGGTAGTCTGGAATATTCCGGTTGCTTGTAATCGAGCGACGGCAGATTTTTTGATTTCATCACCGCTCATGTCTTCAAATTACGAACGGATTGTGCCTGACTTTGAAGAATATCAGGGACGTCTAAAGGGCCATAAATAAACATTCTTAAAGGAGTATGTTAGATGCGATGTCCGAAGTGCAAGGCCCAGATAGGGGTCATGAATCATGAAATCATCGTTGAAACTGGGATAGTGGAATGCATCCGGTGCATAATCTGTGGCTATTATGAACCTCGAATTATTCAAAATGTAATGCATCAAAGAGCCCTTGACCTGCGGGGGGCTACCACACTTCATATGGCGAGGTGCTGATCAATGAGTACTATTTTGATCATCGGTGCCGGCGGCGTCGGCCAGGTCGTCGCCCACAAATGCGCCCAGCGTCGCGACATCTTCAGCGAGATAACCCTCGCCTCACGGACAAAATCCAAGTGCGACGCCATCGCCGCCCAGTTGAACAACACGATCACCACGGCACAGGTCGATGCCGACAACATCCCCGAACTGGTAGCCCTGATCAAGCAGGTGCAGCCCAAGCTGGTGATCAACGTGGCGCTCCCCTACCAGGACCTGCATATCATGGACGCCTGCCTTGAGACCGGTGTGGACTACCTGGATACCGCCAACTACGAACCCTTGGACACCGCCAAGTTCGAGTACTCCTGGCAGTGGGCCTACCAGGACCGTTTCAAGCAGGCCGGCATCATGGCACTCCTGGGTTCCGGCTTCGATCCGGGCGTCACCAACGTCTACACAGCCCTGGCGGCCAAGAAGTACCTGGACGTGGTGGAAGAGATCGACATCATCGACGCCAACGCCGGCTCCCACGGCCAGCCATTCGCCACCAACTTCAACCCGGAGATCAACATCCGCGAAGTGACCGCGGTCTGCCGCCATTGGGAGAACGGCCGGTTCGTGGAATCCCCGCCCCTCTCCACTAAGCGGGTCTTCGACTTCCCCGAGGGGATCGGGCCGATGAACTGCTACCGCCTCTACCACGAGGAGATGGAGTCCATCGTCAAGCACATCCCGACCATCAAGAAGGCCCAATTCTGGATGACCTTCTCCGACAACTACCTGAAGCACCTGGAGGTGCTGCAGAACGTGGGGATGACCCGCATCGACGAAGTAGAGTTCAACGGCCAGAAGATCGTGCCGATCCAGTTCCTGAAGGCACTGCTCCCCGATCCGGGCAGCCTGGGCCCGCTGACCAAGGGGAAGACCTGCATCGGCGTCATCGCCCGCGGCACCAAGGACGGTCAGAAGAGACAGGTCTACATCTACAACATCTGCGACCACGAGGCGTGCTACAAGGAGGTCCAGTCCCAGGCCATCAGCTATACCACCGGCGTACCGGCCGTGGTCGGCGCCATCATGATGCTGACCGGAAAGTGGCATGAGGCCGGCGTCTGGAACATGGAACAGTTCGACCCGGAGGTGTTCCTGAAAGAACTGGGACCGATGGGACTGCCAACTGTGGTAGTTGACGGCGGGGAGTGGCCGGAGCTGTGATCGTGTGCAGCACAGCCAATTATTTCGAGGTGATGGAATGGAATACAAAAATCAACATTATGCTGATCTGGCAAAAAAACTGAAAGATCTTCCTCCTGAGCACCCATGCTCAAGTTATGAATGGGAAGAGTTGGTGAGAAAACTTTGCTTATCTGCTGATGATACGTTACACAATAGAGGGGCAATTGAGTTGGAATTTTTGAAAGACAAATTAAATCATCACAAATAGAACTATGGATATTTTTACATTTAAGGCATTTGCGTTTGGTGTAGAGCTTGATTTGAATCGCATCGCCCAAAAACTTGGAATATCGAGGAAATTTCGATGGGAAGAGCCTATGAAGCTCAACCCGGTAACTATTACGCTTTCAGCCGCACATGATGTGGAGATGGTATATCTCTATTATTTTGGTGGAGTTGTGTTCCTAAACTGCTCCGGTGACATGATTGCCCGATTCATGGATGCCATTTCCGACTTTGCCGAGTCTCTTAAAGGCCAGGTACAGTTGCCTTATCAGGAGGAGTATCACCTTGAAATTGATTCGCAGCGGGAGCCTGTCATTGCCAATGAGGGCGCTGTCATGCCGCATAGCAATCCGCTTTTTTTGGATATAATCTGCTTCGTTATCGCTAAATCGGTAGCGCTGGAACGGATTGAAGAGCGCATTGATGTGGTGTTTGACGAAGTTGAGGGGGTAATCGCCCGTCTCGGCAGGGGAAAAATCGGAATTTCTGATCAGGCGATGGCACGATTGGCCTCATCCGTATTAGGTTTTAAATTCACATCAATTGCTCATATCATGGTGCTGGACAAACCTGACTTTACCTGGGACAATCCCCAGGCAGACCGGCTTTATACCACTATGGCCAGCCTCTTTGAACTTAATCAACGCTATGCGGAAATTAAACACAAATCAGAAACACTGCTCGATATTACAGAAGTATTCGGCAGCCTTTCAAATGCCCGTCGCTCAGCCCGCCTTGAATGGATAATCATTATTTTGATAGCCATTGAAATTGCTTTATATCTCTTACAGATTTTCAAACACCCCTGATTTTTTTTACACTCACTACCACTATCTCGAATTCCCAGCACTTAGCAAATTATTTCCCAATCGTAACCGCCTCGTAACCCATATTTAACACTATAAATAATTATAACAGCAATATCGGCGTGTTACAGCCTTAAAAAAGTTCTAGTGGCACTACATTTGTGTTTTTTGTCAAGCTACCAATCTCTGTACCCCTCCAGGAGTCGCTGAAATCCCCAGCTTATCGTAGATATCCTTTAACGACTTTTCAGCAACGGTTGCTTTGCGAACATTCAGTGTCCTGCCGTCTCGTTGTTTAAATGTAGCTGTTACCCGTTGTTGCCTCGACAGTGTCTCCTTGAGGATTGACCAACTTGATGTAATACCCTGGCTTTTCAGTTTCATTCTGATTGCCTGCACTACCTGGTATGCCAGCACCGTAATGAACAGATGCCCTTCAGTACGCTCTTCTTTGTGGTGGAATACCGGTCTTAACCCCAGTTCCGACTTAAGACTTCGAAAGACCGCTTCCAGATCGGTCAGCATAGTGTATGTCTGCCAGAGCTTGGCTTCGTCCCAGGTGGTCTCATTGCTGCGCAAACAGTAGACTCCTGGATGGGTCAGCTGTGTCCCTTCAACAGGATTCTTCTCCCATTTGATGGATGTTGCCTTTGTGCCGCTCTCATCACTTGTTACGGTAATGCTGTAATGTTGACCAATGCCGTGGCTCTTCTCTTTCAGACGACCAATCTTTTCCAGTAGCTTGTCACGGCTTTTGATACCCCTTGGATTTTCAAGGCTGGAAGCAAGTTTTGTAAGCCCCTGTTCAAAACGCTCTGTAAAGCGCTTTGTCATGGATGTCTCTTTCTCTTGCCGTTTTTCTGAATAGCAGTAAAGACGAACTTCACTGCCGTCATCTGAAAGAACCCGCTGAATCTTTATGGGCTCTTCCGACGCTGTGCTGGTTTCTGTTGCCTGTTCTGCATCAAACTGGCGGCTACGTTCACGGCTTACCACCAGATAACGATAGTTGTGCTCAATAAGCCAGGCAACGTTCTTCTCTGTGGCAATGCCACGATCCATAATGACCATTGCGCCCTTGGGGGCATTGAGCCCCTTGAGCATCTCTTCCAATGTGTCCCCTTCGGATACATTGCCTTCAAACATCCGTGAGCGTCTGACAAAACCACTGCCATCGAGCACCAAGCCCAGTGTTACCAAGGGACAGTCGCTACGTTTCTCCTTTGAATGCCCTCGTTTGGCTTTGAGATTCCCTGCTGCATCCCCCTCAAAATACGTGTTGGTCAAATCATAAAGGGTCACTGTCGCCGGAAGGGAGAAGAGCATGTCAATACGCTTGAAAAGTTCGCTCTCTATCGTCTCACGATGGCGAACAAGATAATCGGACACGCGATAAAGCCGCATCAGGGGAACACCTGCAAAATCACCATCAATAAGCTCACCAAAGGCGCTTGTATTCTGTAGCCAGCGCCATGTCGACAACTCACTGCCAGGAGAAGCCATCCGCCCGATAATGCTTCCAAGCGCACAGGCACGCTGACCAGCGTTCATACCCACCGATTCCAGTATATCGGTAACTCCAAGCCAGGAAAGTGCTGCCAAACCAGCATGCTCAACCCCAACTGAGCGTGGACGAACCATCTCCAGGGAATTGATATCAACCTCTTGATAATCTGCTACTTCACTAATTTCGACAGCAGCGTCTCCAAGCTGTTTACTTGCAATCAGCCTTGCGGCATAACGTTGAGCCAAAGCTTCAATTGTTGCGGATTCAGGAAGAAGAGTTCTCTGACCTGAAAGAATCTGCTCAATACGGATACACAGAAGAGGCCACTCATCCTTTGGAAGAGTAAACTGGCGCCCCAGATTCAGAAGTGTTCGCTGGCGTACCTGCTTGCCGACCCGCTCTGAAGCAACCAGGCGAAAAGTAAAGTACGATTCCCCAGTAGTCGAATTGCTTGTTTTTGTCTGACGTATGAACATTTGGCGAGTATATCAGAGAATACAACAGAAATCAAGCATATCTTAAAAATTATGGCACTACATTTCGGTTTCCAGAGTCCACCAGCTGATTTTATTGATGTTTTTTAGGAAACACTAGGAGTCTGTCGGTCTTGAGATTTTGCCCAGACTGCTTCTATCCGTAAACTGAGTCTGATGTTTATTGATTAGCAGTCATCAGGTTATTTGCGATACGCAAAATGTTTCAAATATATTTTTGTAAGCAGTTTTACCTGCGTATATTTCGTAGGTTATGCTCTTTCTCAAGCCATTTTCAAACTATGCATCCTTTTGATGTTATACGCCATGCAGGCGAGGTTCCATTCACCTGATGCCGATTCTTTGCCACGGAGCATGAAACCACGGAATCCCATAACCGCCTTGATTATGCCAAAGACCGGTTCAGAGGTTACCTTGCGAAGTGCATATACTGCCTTGCCAGCCTTGGTTTTCAATCGGTGCTTCATTGCAGTTACGAAATCAGCATCATCAGGCGGTGGTGGCGGTTCCTTGTGGCGTTCCCATAGTGACCAGTTGTGGCTTTGTCGATCAACAGCGATATACGGTGTTATCTGCTCACCTGCACAGGCATTGACGTTGGTCTCACTGAAATAGCCGCTGTCGGCAAGAAGTCCAGTAACAGTGCCAAGTTCTTCGGGTAGGGCTGCCAAGCTTTTAAGGGTTGGCACAACTTCCTGTTTGTCGTTGGCCTGCTGGGTTATATGGGCGGTCACTATCAGCTTCGATTCAGTGTCAACGGCAGCCTGGGCATTGTAAGTCTGTTCAAAACCGCCACCAGAGACTGGCATAACCCTGGATTCTTCATCGGTCAGGTTGACTTGGTCTTTTGCTCTTGGACCTGCTGTCGGTGGCTTGGGCTGTTTGCCTTTCGGCTTCTTGCCGGTTTCTTCTGCCTTCTTTGTCCGCGCAGCTACCTTCTCTTCGTATGCTGCCTGCTCACGGGCATGACGTTCAACGGCACGACGTTCGATCTCAGCTTTGGCTGCGACGATACCGGAAAGACGCTGTTCACGACGCTTAAGTTCTTCTGGAACGTTCATACCATCCGGGATGTCAGCTTTGTCGGCTGATTCAGCTTTCTTTAGAAGATCAGCAACTTCCGATTTTAGCTGCACTTCCAGTTTACAGGCATACTCGTAACTCAGTGCCTTGTGCTTGGAAGCATTTGCCTTGACCTTGCTGCCATCCAGACTGACACTGCCCAATTTCAGCATATTCATCTGACGGGCAATCATCAGAATCTGAACAAATAAACCGGAGAGCTCTTTTAAAAACCGCTTCCTGAATGTTGCAATGGTATCATGATCAGGATGACGATTTGCAGCAATGAACCGAAATGCTACCGAGTCATATGTGCTGCGCTCCAATTTCCGACTGGAAAAAACGCCGGTTGAGTAACCATAGAAGAGAAGAGCCAGAAGCATGGCGGGGTTGTAAGGATGAGAACCACGACCGGCATATGATGCTTTCAAAGAACGCAAGTCGAGCTGTTCAACAATCTCGACAACAAACCGTGCCAGGTGCCCTTCGGGCAGCCAGTCCTGGACTGATGGTGGCAAGAGATACGGTGTCTCTCGATCAACATCTAAAAACTTTGGTTCCATGTATTCCTCCAATATCTAACCATCTAATATTGCAAGAAAATATACATGAAAACCCGGCAGATCACAAGAAGAAAATAGTTATTATGTCAATAATATCAGCCTGTTAAATCTACTAAGTGGATTTAGTTATGCTGTACAATTAAAGACCGACAGACTCCTAGGAGTCTGTCGGTCTTTCGGTGTTTTGCGAAAAGTGACTTCCTGAAATTGTCTATAAATCGTTATTTCAAATTCTGAGGGGTTTGTCTGCTATAAAAAATGCTAAATTCCCGCAATTTCAGGCTAAGTCCGACAAACTCCTAGGCATAAATGGCAAAATTTAGGACCAAAATGTTAAATGTGGGGTAACACGTTTGTAACATTGCTATGTTACTATAATGACTCAGTAATGGGTCATTATTTTATCTATTGAGGTGATCACGTGTTTGGTTTGATTCCAAAGGAAGAGATGTTTTTTGAGATGTTTCAGGAAATGGGTGGCACGATTATTACCGGTGCTGAAAAATTGAAGCAGATGATGGATCAATTCGAGAATTCAAAAATTATCCAGCAAGAAATTAAAGACATTGAACATACTGGGGATTCACATACTCATGCCATCATCAGCAAGCTCAACAAAACGTTTATTACCCCTTTTGACCGCGAAGATATTTATGCATTAGCGGCTGCATTGGACGACATACTTGATCTGATCGATGCTTCAGCTCAGCGCTTTGTCATGTACCGTGTAGAAAAACCCACTGTAGAAGCCAAAGAGCTAGCCTTTATAATTGTCCGTTGCTGCCATACTATCAACAATGCCCTAAAGCATCTCGGAAAGCGACATGATGATATCTGTGAACAGTGCGTGGAATTGAATGCTCTTGAAAACGAGGCGGACAAGGTTTGCCGTGAAGCAATAAGCAGGCTGTTTGATGAAGAAAAGGATCCAATTCAGCTGATCAAATGGAAGGAAATTTACGAAATCCTCGAACGGACAACCGATAAATGCGAGGATGCGGCCAATATCCTGGAAAGCGTGGTTGTGAAGAATGCTTGACACCTCGCTACTTCTGCTGATTTTGGTAATAGCGGCAGCGCTGATTTTTGATTATGTAAACGGTTTTCATGACACGGCAAATGCTATTGCTACCTGTGTTTCAACCCGAGCCATATCGGTAAAGGGCGCCATTTTCATGGCAGCGTTTCTAAATTTTGCCGGAGCTATGGTTTCCACAAAAGTTGCCGGGACAATCGGCAAAGGGATTGTAGACAAAGATCATGTTACCCAACTGGTTGTTCTTGCCGGAGTAATGGGAGCCATCATCTGGGATATTATCACATGGTATTACGGAATGCCGTCATCATCATCCCACGCGATCATCGGTGGTCTTGTCGGCGCGGTGTTGGCCCATTCCGGTGCCAGCGCCCTGCATTGGGCCGGATTGAAAAAAATCATCCTGGCGCTGGTGATTTCCCCGATTATCGGCACTATTTTCGGATTTATCTTCATGCTTATTATCATGTGGAGCTTCCGACGCTCATCGCCGGGTCCACTCAACAAGGGATTCCGACGCCTTTAAGTGCTGTCTGCCGCATTCATGGCGTTTTCCCACGGCACTGCAGACGCCCAGAAGTCAATGGGCGTCATCACCATGGCTCTCCTGTCGTTCGGCGCAATCCAGACCTTTGAAGTTCCAACCTGGGTTAAACTTGCCTGCGCCATTGCCATGGGGCTCGGCACTGCCGCTGGCGGATGGCGCATCATCAAGACGATCGGTAGCGACTTCGTCAAGCTCCAGCCAGTACATGGATTTTGTGTGGAAACAGCATCAGCTGGAGTTATCCTGGGAGCATCGTCAATCGGCATGCCGGTAAGCACTACTCATGTGATTACGTCTACAATTCTTGGTGTGGGGTTGTCGAAAAGGATGTCTGCTGTCAACTGGAAGGTTGCTCAACGTATAGTTATCGCCTGGGTGCTCACTATACCGGCATCTGCATTGGTCGCTTTCATTACCTATCAGATGTTTGTACCTTTTTTCGGAAAATAACCATCAGGCGTTTTCAAATTTCCAGAAATTTTTGAACATGCGGGGCTGCTTAGCACAGCCCCGCTGCAATAGCGCTCTGTGGCACTAAAAGATCTGTACCTTCCAGTTTGATCGGTCGATGGCATGCTCCGCAATAGGCACCATCCAGTATTCTTGTCCAGAATACTTGGGTTTCAGAATCACACCAGTCGCAGCACAAGTTGTAATAATCTTCGTTTAGCCTGATCTTCATAACTATTTCCTCCTGTTTTGATTTGAGATCAGTATAACGGATAAATATTACAACCATGTGGAGATACGATAAAACTTTTGTAAATTTTATATGTCGGCAATACCGCAAAATTTCTACACAATCTTTATTCAATCGCAACATGGCTGTAACAATGATGTGTTATATATCGAAGCATTGGTAGCTTGACTACTTTTGAGTCGACAGCAGGAGTGTACATGAAAAACGTATTGATCATCGAGGATGAAAAAGACTTAGCGGAACTGTTGGCGTTCAACCTGGGTAAAGAGGGCTATAAAGCCACCTGTGCTCACGATGGCAAAAGTGGACTTGATCAGGCCTGCACAAATGTGCCGGATCTTATACTTCTTGACCTGATGCTTCCCGGAATGCTCGGAACGGAGGTCTGCAAGGCTCTACGTAAAGATCAACGTACTGCACATATACCGATCATCATGATTACTGCCAAAGGGGATGAGATTGATCGGGTGGTAGGATTTGAAGTTGGTGCTGATGATTACATCGTCAAACCGTTTTCCATGCGCGAGGTAGCGCTTCGTATTAAAGCGGTAATGCGGCGTTTTGATCAGGATACTCAATCTTCTGCAATTGTTCCTGAAATTATAAACCTTGATGAGATCATTATAGATAAAAATCGCCATACGGTTAAAGCTGCCGGCATAGATATTGATCTCACAAGCACGGAATTCAAACTGTTATTGCATCTTGCCGAAAGTAGAGGATACGTGCAAAGCCGGGAGCAACTACTGCAAAAGGTATGGGGATACAGCAATTCCGGCGATACTAGGACGGTTGATACTCATGTGACCCGTTTGCGCGGTAAACTGGGTGCACCGGGCGATATCATCAAAACTGTTCGCGGTTTTGGTTATAAAATTGAGGAGTAATCCATGGGATTCAGACTTAAACTAGCATTGTCCTATATCTTGCTGATTGCATTGGTAACAGCGAGCTACTATGTGTTTTTCAACCATTCCCTGCAAAAAGCGATGGTTGAAGAAAGTCGGGCCAATCTGCTAAATCAGACGCAGCTTGCCCGTATGCTTGTTATGGGTGACCATTACGCAACCCCCCCCCAGAAGCTCGCCGAAGCGATCGGAACAGCAATCAAAGCGCGAGTAACTCTCATTGCTCCTGATGGCACGGTAACCGGAGATTCCGATGTTGGCAGATCCCGGTTGTCACAGCTTGAAAATCACCTGCAACGCCCCGAAGTTATTGATGCTCAGAAAAGTGGGACCGGAAGTGCCCTTCGCTATTCCGACACCATTCGCGCCACCATGCTGTACACCGCCATGACCTGCGGTGCAGATGGATTCATACGACTGGCTATGCCGCTGGAATATCTGACCACAGCACGGAACTCTCTACACGGTATCTTTGGCGGAGCAATACTTCTGACCATACTGGTTGCGCTAGTTTTCAGCTACATACTTTCAAACCTGACCAGCAGACCTTTACGTGAAATGGCTGATGTTGCCGCAAGGATTGGGCATGGAGGCAGTAGTACATTAAGAATTCCGGTTGTAACAAATGATGAGATCGGTACACTTGCCACAGTGCTGAATGATATGGCAGAACGAATCGAAGATCAGATGTTAAGTCTGTCGAAAGACAAACAACGACTTGACACTATTCTGCGCAGCATGGGTGAGGGAATTATGGTGACGGCTCCCAACGGAGCAATTTCTCTTGTCAATCCGGCGTTTCATGCTCTTTTTTCTATTGACGGCGATGTGGAAGGGAAGAAGTTGATCGAAATATCGCGTCATCCCGGTCTTCAGGAAGCTTTTAACGATCTAAATCAGCCAGGCATAAATGATTTGGTACGTGAGATTTCCATCCAGTCAAATGGCACGACATTGCTGACTCACTGGGTACACTTGAATGTAAATGGCGTCAAACAGGGAATTGTTGCAGTATTTCATGATATCACCGACCTTAAAAAGGTTGAGAATATGCGGCGTGATTTTGTCGCCAACGTATCTCATGAATTGCGGACACCTGTTACCATTATCAAAGGATATGCAGAGACCCTTCTGGATGGAACACTCGAATCTGACCCAGCTAATACCAAACGATTTTTAAAGATCATTTCCAGCCACTCCGATCGACTAACGAGCCTTATCAATGACATCCTGACGCTTTCAAGCCTGGAGGCTAAAGGCACTACCCTTGACCTTAATCCTCTGGATGTATCAGGGACAATATCAAAGGTCTGTATGCTTGTAGAGGAAAAAGCTACAGAAAAGAATATTTCTATCACTAATGAAATATCAGACAGCACACTGCCTTTGGTTTTGGCAGATCAGGGACGTGTTGAGCAGGTATTGGTTAATTTGTTGGAAAATGCCATCAAATATACTTCAGCAGCGGGTACAGTCAGAATATTTACAGTAGATGAAGGTGAATTCCTGAAAATTTCAGTGGCTGACACCGGAATCGGCATACCCTTCAAAGATCTGCCGAGGATTTTCGAGCGTTTTTACCGGGTAGATGAGGCCAGGACCCGGGAACAGGGGGGAACCGGACTTGGGCTTTCCATAGTGAAGCACATTGTTCAGTTACATGGCGGTGACGTTTCAGTGACAAGCGAGCCGGGCAAAGGTTCCATTTTTACCTTTACCCTCACTACTGTCCGGTAAATTTTGAGTGTACGACTGTAACTTGCTGAACTTTATTGTTCTTTGACACAATTGTTCTTTTTTCGACATGAATTCGTTCTGGGTGTAGCCTTCCTGGTATTACAGGAGGGTAGCTATGCACACCGGCCCAACCGTTTTCAAGCAACTTCTGCAACATCTGCCCCGGTACGAATTCAACCTCTGCGTTCAGCGCTACTGTGGAGAATACTGGGTCAAGAGCTTTTCAACCTTTGACCAGTTCCTCTGTCTGGCTTACGCCCAGATGGCAGGACGCGAGAGTTTGCGGGATATTGAAACCTGCCTGAACTCTCATCGGGAGAAGCTGTACCACATTGGCTTCCGTGGTGATGTCTCCCGCACGACCCTTGCCGATGCAAACGAGCGCAGGGACTGGCGCATCTTTCAGGATTTTGGTCATGTGCTGATCGGCATGGCGCAAAGGCTTTACCAGAGTGATGCCATTGCCATTGAGCTTACGCAACCGCTCTACGCCTTTGACTCGACCACCATTGACCTGTGCCTTTCGCTGTTTCCATGGGCCGAGTTCAGGAAGACCAAGGCGGCGGTCAAGATGCATACGCTCATTGATTTGCGGGGGCCTATCCCGACATGGGTAGCAATAACCACCGGCAAGGTTCACGATGTAAGACTGCTTGATCAACTGCCGATTGAAAAAGATGCCTTATATGCCATGGACAGAGGCTATGTCGATTTCGCCCGGTTATATGCCGTTCATAAGCAGGGAGCATTCTTTGTTGTCCGGGCTAAGGACAACTTGAAATGCAAACGGCTGTATTCTCATCCGAAGGACAAGGAAGCAGGCGTACGAGCAGACCAGATCATCACCCTGATGACACAGAAGTCGAAAAAGGGATATCCGGAGAAACTGCGCCGGGTCAGCTATGTTGACAAAGAGCGGAACAAACGACTCGTGTTTCTCACGAACAACCTTGAGATCCCGGCAGCGACCGTGGCGGCGATTTACAAGCAACGCTGGCAGGTGGAACTCTTCTTCAAATGGATAAAGCAACATCTGCGGATCAAGTCGTTCATCGGTACGTCCGTAAATGCCGTAAAGAGCCAGATATGGGTTGCCTTGTGCATCTACCTTCTGGTGGCGATCACGAAAAAGAAGTTGGGGGTTCCGTGCTCGCTCTACACTTTTCTACAGATTCTGGAGGTCAATTTGTTCGAGAAAAAGCCCATTTCATCGCTGGTTACAGAGGCTCTCAAGCAAAATCCAGGCACTCCTGACTGCAACCAACTAAATTTATTCAACTATTAACCGGACAGTAGTGCTTTACCCTGAAAAAAGCATGAAAAATTAACCAAGTATTTTCCATTCTGTAACATTGATGTAACAACAGTTTGCTATGGTAAGAAAAGTCAGATCAAAAAAAATGGAGGAAAAAACAACATGCTGAAAAAATCAATTCTGGCCGCAGCATTGCTGCTGGTCACCGCAGTCGCCGCCCATGCTGAAAAAGTAACCGTAGATGGCAAGATAGCCAGGTACAAGCCCGCTGCAGGAGTTGCCGGCAACCTGGGCAGTATCGGCTCAGACTCTCTCAACAACTTGATGACTTACTGGGCCGAAGGGTTCAAGAAAAAATACCCCAACGTCAACATCCAGATCGAAGGTAAAGGCTCCAGCACTGCGCCGCCTGCTCTGATCGCCGGCACCGCACAGCTTGGCCCCATGTCCCGCGAGATGAAGGGATCGGAAATTGAGGCGTTCGAAAAAAAGTATGGCTTCAAGCCGACCAAGATCGGGGTGGCGCTTGACTCATTGGCAGTATTTGTCAACAAGGACAACCCGATCAAGAGCCTGTCGCTAGACAAGGTCGATGCCATCTTCTCTAAAACACACAAGCGTGGAGGTGCCGATGTCACCACATGGGGGCAGCTCGGAGTGACCGGCAAACTTGCCAAGATGCCGATCAGTTTATATGGTCGAAATTCCGCGTCAGGTACATACGGTTACTTCAAGGAACACGCGCTGAGCAAAGGCGATTTCAAGAACACCGTGAAAGAACAGCCTGGTTCCGCGTCGGTAGTTGAAGGGGTTGCCAAGGATATTGCCGCCATCGGATATTCCGGCATAGGCTATGCGACTTCAGGAGTTCGCGCAGTGCCTCTTTCTAATAAGGAAGGGGGAAAAGTCGCCGAAGCTACATATGCCAACGTGCTGAAAGGCTCGTACCCGATGAGCCGTATGCTTTATGTCTATGTTGCGAAGAAGCCCGGGCAGCCGCTGCCGAAAGTGGTGGAAGAGTTCTTGCGCTACGCACTCTCCAAAGAAGGGCAGGAAATCGTCGTAAAAGATGGTTACGACCCACTGACCGCCAAATTGGTTGATGATCAGCTGAAGGCACTCAAGTAAATCCTGAAGAACTGAACCACCCCTGATGTGGCTGCTTTGCAGTTAATCTCCGGGGTGGTTCAGTTATCACCATTTGACATTTCTCCGGAATACTACCCTCTATGGCAAAAAAAATTACTGATACTTCACGTCGCAACGACCGACTGGCAGAGATTCTGATCCGTATCGGCGGCGTCCTGGTTATTGTTTCTGTGGTCTGGATACTCGTGATGATAGCTCGGGTAGCCCTGCCGCTCTTTTTCCCCGCCTCGGCAGACATTAGCGCCACTGTTAAACTCGGACCGACCGTTCCGTCCAATAAAATTATCGCTCTTGGCGTTGAAGACAGTCAACAGGGCGCTTTTGCGCTGGACGATAGCGGTCAGTGCCATTTTATCAAAGTGCAGGATGGTTCTCTTTCCGCGAGCGTCAAGGTTCCGGTTGTTCCTGATGGAGCAGCACACATAGTCTCAGCCGAACCCCGTGGCAAATCCATATTTGATTTGCTGTGGAACAATGGAGCTATCTCCTCCATCAAGGTTGAACTTAGTTCTGCCAAAGACCCTGCGGGTGGATACACCCTGACCCATGATGTCATCAGCCAGCCGGATCTTACCTTTCCGGCTGCCGAGGGGGTAAAACAATCGTATGCCCGGTTGCTGGAAGGTAAAGGGGCGCTGCGTGTTGACCGTCTCAATGATGATCGACTGCAGATCCGTCATCAATTGATTGAAAAGGACTTTCTGGGGAACGAAAAACGTACTGATGCAACGACCGTGATCAGCGACCCGCTGCCGGGACGTCTGACATCAATGGCAGTTGACTCCAAAGGACACTACCTCTACGCCGGCACCGACAACGGCTGGCTTCTGCGCTGGGATATATCCGAACCAGGACAGGTTCATCTGGTTGACACAGTGCAGGCATCTGCAGAACGCCATGCAATAACCTCACTATCGTTGGTACTGGGAGATGTATCGATTGCCGTCGGTGACGCCAAAGGCAATTTCAGCACCTGGTTTCCGGTCAAGGTTGCAGGAAGCGGTGAAGACAAGCGTCTGACCAGGATTCACACGCTGCGGTCCAATTCCGGAGCAGTAACATCAATTATACCTTCGCCGCGTGACAAAACCCTTATTTCAACCGACTCGAAAAGTATTCACGCTGACCATATGACGTCGGAGCGCAACCTGCTTACCATTCAGCCCACAACTCCACTTGTGCAAATCAGCATTTCGCCACGGGGAACAAGCCTGGCAACTCTGGGTGAAGACCGCACCCTCACGGTCTGGAAACTGGATATCCCCCATCCGGAGATTTCCTTCGGCACTCTGTTCGGCAAAGTCTGGTATGAAGGGTATGACAAGCCGGAATACGCCTGGCAGTCCTCAGCCGCCAATGATGATTTCGAGCCGAAGCTGAGTCTGGTGCCGCTGGTGTTCGGCACCATCAAGGCAACGCTCTTTGCCATGCTGTTTGCCACGCCGCTGGCTCTGTTGGGGGCGCTTTACACCAGTCAGTTCATGTCGCCGAAGTTGAAGGGACGCGTCAAGCCGGTGGTAGAGATCATGGCTGCCATTCCTTCGGTTGTTATCGGCTTCCTGGCAGGCCTCTGGCTGGCGCCGCTCATCGATAAATGTATTCTGGCGGTTTTTTTGAGCCTGGTGATTGTACCGGTCGTGCTGCTGGTAACCATCTTTTTCTGGAAACGGATCAAAACGGCATCCCTGCTACAGAAAATAACCCGTGGACGCGAGTTTGTCACCATGGTGCCGGTGGTAATCCTCGGTATTTACCTGGCCTGGCTGTTAAGCGGTATCGCAGAAACAAGCCTGTTCGCCGGTGACTTCAAACAATGGCTCTACAGTGCGCTCGGGGTACGCTACGATCAGCGCAACAGCATCATCATTGCCATAGCACTCGGTTTCGCCGTCATCCCGATCATCTTCACCATTGCCGAGGATGCTATTTCAAACGTTCCGCGAAACTTGACCGCCGCATCGTTAGCGTTAGGAGCAAGTCGTTGGCAGACCGCCTGGAGGGTGGTGCTCCCTTCGGCACTGCCGGGCGTCTTTTCGGCAATCATGATCGGCTTTGGCCGCGCCATTGGTGAGACCATGATCGTGCTGATGGCAACCGGTAATACGCCGATAATGAGTTGGAGCCTGTTTAACGGGTTGCGGTCTCTTTCCGCCAATATCGCTGTGGAGATACCGGAAGCGCCGCTCAACAGTTCACTGTACCGGACGCTGTTTCTGTCAGCGGTGCTACTGTTTATCTTCACCTTCATCATCAATACGGTAGCGGAATCGCTGCGGCAGAAGTTCAGGAAAAAATACGGGCGGTACTAGAGATATGAAACGATTCTGGAATACAGGTGAGCCGTATGTTCTGGCGACTGGAGCAACTCTCGCCATTATACTGGTAATGACAATGACCTTGATTGGCGTGGTGCTCTCAAATGGTCTCGGGTATTTCTGGCCCCGCGCACTGGTAAAAATCGAGTTGAAGGATGGTACCGCCGCGCTCGGCCAGGTTGTCCAGCATGAGAAGAACCCGGTCAGCGGGACCCGTCGTCTCCAGCTCAAAGTTGCCAATCGCGATGTGTCCGGTCAGGACTTTCGTTGGATCGACGAGGCTGACATTACCGGCCGTTCTCTCCCAGCAGATGCAATGCTGCTCGAACGGCGCGAGCATGGCAATTATTTCGGCTTTCTGAAGGGTGTGACGGCAGAAGGGATTTCCCTGACAGCATCAACACCGCGTGCGGCATTTCAGCAGGCGAGAACTATTGTGGCCGGCAAACTGGCTGATACTCGCAAAATTAAGAAGCAGATGTCTGATCTGAACAGTGACGCGGAACGGATCAGATTGAAACTGCTGAAGCTTGAGTATGGTGGCAAGGAAAAAAACGCCTCGGAAATCAGCGAACTGACTGCAGTGCGCGAGAAGAAACTGGCTGACTTCACAGCATTGAACGAAAAAGCCACGGCAACACAGGCTGAAATCGCCAAAATAACCGCACAGTTCAGTGATGCCGCAGGTGGTGCCAAGGACATCTCTCTGGTGGATATTGTGACGGAGCAATCCCCCAACAGCATGTCGTTTTTTGCCAAATGCGGCGCCTACCTGGAGCGTGTTCGCGAACTGCTGCTGGATGACCCGCGTGAGTCAAACACCGAAGGGGGACTTTTTCCGGCGATCTTCGGCACCGTGATGATGGTGCTGTTGATGAGTCTGTTCTCTTTACCGTTCGGAGTGGTTGCTGCCATCTACCTGCGGGAATATGCACGGGATGGCCTGATGACCAGGATGGTGCGCATCGCAGTCAACAATCTGGCCGGTGTTCCCTCCATCGTCTACGGTGTCTTTGGTCTCGGCTTCTTCGTTTATGGCATCGGCGGCAGCATCGATAGCCTGTTCTTTCCGGAACGGTTGCCTACTCCGACGTTTGGCACCGGCGGTATCCTCTGGTCGAGCCTGACCCTGGCTTTACTGACGGTTCCCGTTATTATCGTTGCGACAGAAGAGTCGCTGGCCTCAATACCGAAAGGAATCCGTGAAGGGTCGTTGGCGCTCGGCGCAACAAAATTTCAGACCTTGACCCGGATTCTGCTTCCCATGGCAACTCCGGGGATCATGACCGGTTTGATCCTTTCCATGGCGCGGGCGGCTGGTGAAGTAGCTCCGCTGATGATCGTAGGTGTTGTCAAACTGGCCCCGACGCTGCCGTTTGACCTGAATTTCCCTTTCTTCCACATGGACCGAAAATTCATGCATCTTGGCTTCCACATCTACGATGTCGGCTTCCAGTCACCCAATGTGGAGGCCGCGAAACCGATGGTCTATGTAACCACCATGCTCCTTCTGTTTATTGTCATTATTGCCAGCAGTACTGCAATATACCTGCGCAACCGGATGAGAGCAAAATATACAACGTCAACGTTTTAGCAATCGCACGTACAAGGAACAGATATGCCACAAACCCAACTCAACGAGCATGCTGCCCCGATACTTTCGGTATCAGACCTCAATTTACACTATGGCGAAGCTCACGCTCTAAAGAACATCCATCTTGACATGGCTCGCAACCAGGTAACTGCCTTCATCGGCCCTTCGGGATGCGGCAAGTCAACGCTGCTCCGCTGCTTCAACCGCATGAATGACCTGGTTGAAAGCGCCCGTGTCGAAGGAAGTATCCGCTTTGACGGTGAAGAGATAAATACTGCTGCTACTGACGTTATATCGCTCCGGCGACGCATTGGCATGGTATTCCAGCAATCAAACCCGTTTCCCAAATCGATCTATGAGAACATCGTGTACGGGTTGCGTATTGCCGGTGTCAATGACAAGGCAACACTGGACGAGACGGTTGAGCGCAGTTTGAAGAACGCGGCCATCTGGAATGAGGTCAAGGACCGACTGCATGACTCGGCTCTGGGGCTTTCCGGAGGTCAGGCGCAACGCATCTGTATCGCCAGGGCTATTGCCGTTAATCCGGAGATCATCCTGATGGATGAACCCTGTTCTGCACTCGATCCAATTTCAACCCTCAAAATAGAAGAGTTGATAGAAGAATTAAAAACCAAGTATACTATTGTAATAGTTACCCATAACATGCAGCAGGCAGCCAGGGTCTCGGATGTTACCGCTTTCTTTTATCTGGGAGAGTTGATTGAGGCCGGACCGACGCGCAAAATATTTACCAACCCGGAGAAAAAGCAGACTGAAGACTACATTACCGGAAGATTCGGTTAGGAGAGAGTATGGCATACGAGCATATCAGTACAGCTTTTGATATTGAATTGAATGAACTCCGGCAAAGTATCCTGGTTATGGGTGGCAAGGTTGAGTTTATGATCGCCAATTCGGTGAAATCGCTTGTGGAGCGTGATACACCATTGGCTGAACAGACGATCGCCTTGGATCATGAAGTAAACGGCTGCGAAGTTAACATTGACGAGCGCTGCCTTGAACTTCTGGCGTTGCGTCAACCAGCAGCCAGAGATTTGCGTTTCATTACGATTGCGCTCAAACTGGTCACCGACTTGGAGCGCATCGGCGATCAGTGCGCTAACATTGCAAAGCGGGCGAGGGAATTAAACGAGGAACCGCCGTTAAAGCCGTATATCGATATCCCGCGCATGGCACATTGGGCTGAAGTGATGGTCAAGGAGGCATTGGACTCTTTTGTTCGTGGTGATGCAGAACTTGCCATCAAGGTGTGCAAGGATGACAGCTTTGTTGATGATCTCAACATCCAGATTCAGCGAGAACTGCTGACATTCATGATTGAAGATCCCGGTACCATCTCTCGCGCCATGAAACTGAATTATATCTCAAAGTCACTGGAACGTATCGCAGACCATGCAACCAACATTGCCGAGATGGTAATCTTCATGGTCAAAGGGAAGGATATCAGGCATACGATTGCTTAACAGCAAGGTGGTTGTGGATTACGTTCGTTACATTCAATACTCGGTCATCGGTGTAATAGCTCCTTTATTATTGTGAAATGGTATGTTACTTTTTACGTCTTATAAGTTGAATTAAAGCTGGAGGATTCCATGAACAAAACAGAACTGGTAGCAAAAATCGCAGAAGGAGCTGAACTAACCAAAGCTCAGGCTGAAAAGGCCCTTAACAGCTTTATCGCTGAAACCACTGCAGCCCTCAAGGCCGGTGACAAAGTAACCCTCGTTGGTTTCGGGACATTCAGTGCCGTCACCCGTTCCGCCCGTACCGGCAGAAATCCTCAGACCGGCAAACCTCTGAAAATTGCCGCCAAAACTAATGGCAAGTTCACGCCAGGTAAAGCTCTGAAGGATCTGACTGCCAAAGCTGCGAAAAAGAAATAGCAATTCCATGCCGGAGAAGGGTTTAGACGCCCTTCACCGGTTAATTGTTTACTCGCAATTCCTCATCGAATATCCACCATTCCTCCATGTAAAACGCTCCTGTTGTTTCAAAATATTTCTACATGTTTACAGTATGTTATATGTCATATTTGTTATTGACACATTAAGTACGTATTTGGTATGTAGCAGGAATATTTTAGACTCTTTCATAGAAAGAGACTCCGCAAGCCATTGTGCTTCCGGACAAACTTCTTCGGAAAGCCCGAGGAAGAATCGCCCCGGCAGGGATGAACTCTCCGGAAAGATCAGGCCGCAGTTGCCCCTTTTCGGATGAATTTCGGTACAGGCTCATATGCCTTCCGAACAGTCGTTTGGGTAAAGCGACTTAAATACAGGTACAGGTGCGTCCTTTTTTGGACTCTGCCTCTCAAAATAAATATAGATGAAGAATAACGACCCGTTCCGGCATAGCCAGAGTGGGTTTTTTATTACCAATTCCGCGACAAGCCTTATAAGCGGCGGATATTTTCATCACATCCCGACCGGGAGACACTTTGTTCTCTCCCTACGGGACAGACATCTGTCTCTTTGCTTCGGGAAAACCAACAAGGAGGCAGTATGGCAAGTCTGAATCGTGTGGAACTCATCGGCAACCTGGGACGTGACCCTGAAATCAGGTAACGCCCGGGGGAACAGCTGTCGCAAGTTTTTCGCTCGCGACCAGTGAGAAGGTAAAAACCAAAAGCGGCGAATGGGAGATCCGGACCGAGTGGCACAACATCGTCCTTTACGCACGTCTCGCAGAAGTAGCTGGCGAGTACCTGTCCAAAGGCAAAAGTGTCTACCTCGACGGCAAACTCAAAACCCGCAAATGGCAAGATCGGGACGGTAAGGATCGGTACACAACCGAGATCATCGGCGACAAGCTTCTTATGCTTGGCAGTAAAAATGGCGGCATTCCTGACGGGAGTGACGACCAACCATCAAACAGCCAGGCGCATGAGGACATTCCGCACGATGACACCGATCCGTTCTAAGTAACCAGCAACCACAACTCAACAGTCCTACGGGGAGACATTACCAAATCCCCAAAGGTATTGGTCTGTCTCCCCTGTCGGATACAACCCACAGAAAAGGAGACAGACAGATGAACGCACCAGCTCAAATCATTCCCATCAACCCCGCAGCATCATCCCTCACTCACCACGCCGTCAACATCAGTGAATTGAAGGCCCAGGTAAACCTGATCCAGTACGTCATGCGTGACGTCATGAAATCGGGCGAGCACTACGGCACCATACCTGGCTGCGGAGACAAAGCAGTTCTTCTCAAACCGGGTGCCGAAAAGCTCATGCTGACCTTCAGACTGGCAAACGACGTGGACGTGGAAACCATCGACCTCCATCTCGGCCATCGGGAGTATCGCATCAAAGTGACGCTCTACTCACCAGCCGGCCAGCGTCTCGGTACCGGTGTCGGTTCATGTTCGACCATGGAAAGCAAGTACCGTTTCCGTGTCGGGCCAGTTGAACTGACGAACAAACCGGTGCCGAAGGAATACTGGGATATCCGCAAGGAGAACCCGGCAAAGGCGCAGGAGATCATCGGTGGACGCGGTTTCAGCGCAAAAAAGGATGACAGCGGCAACTGGAAAATCGCCAGGCAGGGAGAAAAAGTCGAACACGACAATCCTGCCGATTTCTACAACACCTGCCTGAAAATGGCCAAAAAACGAGGCTTGGTGGATGCAGTACTCACCTCGACCGCCGCCTCGGACATCTTCACACAGGACATTGAGGAAGATCCAGACCTTTACGGACAGACAGAAAGCAGCGGAGGAAACAGTGCCGGCAACTCCAGCACTTCTTCCGGTAATTCGCAGTCTGCCAGACAGGACAGCGCCCAATCATCCCACGAAGCCGAACCAGTTTCGCCTTCCGAGATCATTGGGTATCTGACAGCAAAGGGGATCAGGATGGAACTCTCCGCAGATGAATCGGAGATTTCTGCTTTCCCGGACTTCAACGACACCTCAGCCCGCCAATGGCTGAAAGACCACGGCTTCAAATGGGACGGCAAAGGCAAATGCTGGCAGTACCGCTAACGCCTGACGTTCCGGATTGAACTCAACTCACAACCTACCTCAGCAGGGAGACAACGACTTTCTCCCTACCGGGGGTGTCTTGTCTCCTCTGCCGGGTACAACCCACAGACAAGGAGACAAGAACATGACTACCCAGATCATCAAACATGTAACAGTTAAAGGCTGTCAGGTGCCGGTCTATGCTCCAACCAAGAAGGAATTCCAGGTCAGCATCGACGTCACCAGGATCATTACCGGCGTTATCTTCGGTTCCCTGCTCACCGCAGTCGGAGCCATACCGTTTCTGATCTGAAAGGAGATAGCCATGAGCAAACTCGCTACGTTTCTGGGCCGTGCTATTCCGACCCATCAGCAGAAACAATCCTCACACCTCGGTGACCGAGCCTTGTACGTCGGAGCATCCGATATTGCCGGCTGTCCACGCAAAGCGGCACTCGGCAAACAAAACCCGACCGGTCATGACATCAAGACACTCCTTCGTTTTTCCCGTGGCCACGCCGCGCAAGCCATGTATGCCGATTTCTTCAGGACCGGTGGCGCTCTCTTCGAAGAAGAAGTCGAAGTGCGGCATCCAGCTATCCCTGAGATCAGGTGTCACATCGACTTCCTGTTCTATGCAAACCGGCAGACCAAACGGCTGCACATCGTGGAGATGAAGTCGACCGACGGCATCCCCGACGAACCCTACGCATCCTGGGTGGATCAACTGCATGTCCAGATGGGCCTGCTGCAACTCGCCCTAGATCCGGCAGTGGAAATCGGCGGTTCGATCCTGGTGGTTGAACTCAATGCGGGAACGTACCATGAATTCAACAGCTATACACCCAACAGACTGGTATTCGACCAGCTTGTGAAAAAGGGAAAGCATATCCTTGCGGCAGCGCGAGGCGAGTGTGCTCCCCGAACCGAACCAGGGATTCTCTGCGGCTACTGTCCGTTTCGCACCGGCTGTCCTTCCCATGCCGTTGCCCTGGATCTCCCCCGGGAGATACTTGATACCGGCAGGAAGTATCTGGAGCTGAATGAGCAGAAGAAGGCTCTCGAAACTCGGCTGGACGTCCTGAAAAACGACATCCTCACTTTTGCGGATGGCACGTTCAAAGGGGCTTCGGACGGAATACTGATCAATGTCACGTCAGTGGCTGATTCGACAACCATCGACAGCTACAAGCTCAAGAGAAACTATCCTGATATATACGATCAGGTAACGAAACCCAAGTCAGGTTACGTCAAACTTGAAATCAAGCCATTCACGCCGCTCGCAGCTCAAGCGGCCTGAACCAACCCCACCAGGGGGCATCACGCTCCCCATGGGAACTCTCCATTCATGGAGGCGTGTCTGCCCCCAGCGAAAGGAGATTACCGATGAAAACCTACCGTACCGGTACGTTACCGCCTGACCTCAAGTCCTTCACCCGCGAAAACAGATTCGAAGATCTCAAGGAGGCTCTTCAGACCATAGCGTCGCTGATCCTCATAGCAGCAATGCTCTTCGTATTCATGTTTGCCGCTGCAGCTCCACCGGAACCCCAGGTTTATCCAAAGGGCTGGGAGGAGGTGCGAGGATGAATGGACCGGTCAACATTATCTACTCAGGAGATGAAACACATCTTCCTGCTGTCGCCATGGAAGAGGTCAACCTGTCACTGCATGGGGCAAACCGCTTCCTGGAGCGCGACATTCCGCTGGAGGCTGTCGAGGGTGTCCGTCACCTTCTGCCGCTCCTCAACGAGAAGCCGCTCAAAT
>Ga0172367_10000302_pt1 | contig 75267 bp, 70 predicted proteins | sample Lak10m_FD_114542 | JGI IMG/M metagenome (GOLD analysis project Ga0172367, IMG submission 114542) | Freshwater microbial communities from Kabuno Bay, South-Kivu, Congo - kab_022012_10m | ecosystem: Environmental > Aquatic > Freshwater > Lake | place: Democratic Republic of the Congo: South-Kivu... | reverse complement strand
CTCCTCGATTTCCTTGCGGGCATTCGCCTCCGGCGGGATATTCGGCTCTCCATATCCGCGCGGAATTTCATAATGCCACTGGCGTGTTGCATGTCGGTATTGATGAAGAAGCAGGATCCTGCCATTATATTCGGGGAGAATCGCCACCCCCCTGCCGCCCTTCAAACTGGCGGCGGCAATCGAACGCCCATAGCCGCGCATGGCGCCATCGGGAAACTGCACCAGGTCACGGGCAATGATGTTATAGGGGTCATCCAGGACAATCCCAATTTTCGACCACTCCACAGGTAGTTGCTTCTGTTCGAGTTCGCGCTTCTTCTCCGCTTCCCAATTTTCGATCAGCGCCGGGTCGAGGATGATTTTCAGCAGGGCGTTTTCATTATCGAACAACGCGGGGTGGGTTTGGGTTAACGCGCGATAATCCATGGGCAAATCCTTCCATATTTACTGTCGATTTCGATGTTGCAGGCTGCAAGTGTAACGCCATCCAACCCAATTATGTCATACAAATTGAACAGGCGTGAAAATTTAACATCCCCTTAACAGACAAAAACCCCTTTATGGTATATTCTTCGCAATGCCTGAAACGATCCTTATTGTCGAAGATGAACTTTCCCTGCAGGAAACCCTTGCCTACAACCTGAAAAAGGAAGGCTACACGGTGGAGACTGTGGGCGATGGGCGTTCCGCTCTCGAAGCGGCGCGGCGTTTGAAACCCGACCTGATCGTGCTGGACATCATGCTGCCCGAGATGGACGGCTTCGAGGTGGCACGGATTCTCCGCAAGGAAATGTCCGCCGCCATTTTAATGCTCACTGCCCGCGACGATGAAATCGACCGTGTGGTGGGGCTGGAAGTCGGGGCGGACGATTACCTGACCAAGCCCTTCTCGATGCGCGAACTGCTGGCGCGGGTCAAATCCCAACTTCGGCGGGCGCGGTTGCTGCGCGAAGAGTTGGGGAAGTCTGCCGCATCCACCCCTGCGCACGAAACCCTGACCTTCGACAACCTGGTCATCAACCTCACGCGCCGCGAAGCCCTGCTCAACGGCGCCCCCATGCAAGTTAAACCGAAGGAGTACGAACTGCTGCTCTTCTTCGCCGAACACCGCCGCCAGATGCTCTCGCGTGAATTTATTTTGGAGCGCGTCTGGGGCTGGGACTTCATCGGCGACAGCCGCACGGTGGATGTGCATGTCCGCTGGCTGCGGCAAAAGATCGAAGCCGACCCCTCCAGCCCTGAGCGGATTGTCACAGTGAGAGGCGGGGGATATAGATTCGAGGGTTGAACGTTTAACGTTCAACGTTTTTCATGAACTCGTTGTCGATCTTTTTGATATTCGCCCTATTCCTTGCCGCCGCGTGGTTTGCGTGGCGGTATTATGATTTAAAGAAACGCCTCAATGAGTATGCCCGCATCGTGCGTGCTGCGCCCGACAACCTCCCCACCGACCTGAAACAAATCGAAAACCTTTCCAATGCGGTTGCCTCGCTGCAAACAGCGTTTAACGCTGAACGTTCAACGTTAGACGACCAAAACGCCCGCCTTGCCACCGTCCTTGAACAACTCACTGACGGCGTCATCATCGTGGATATGAACGGCTTGATCCAGTTTGCGAACCCGGCGGCGCAAAGATTATTCGAAACTTCCAGCACGCTGGGTCGCAGCGTCACCGAAGTCCTCCGCAACCATCAACTGGTGGATGCCTGGCGGCGCTGCCAGCAGACGGGCGAGATGCAAAGCGAATCGGTGGAACTTCCCGCCCGCCGCCAGTTCTTGCAGGTCATCGCCATTCCCGATTCTCATGCCAGCGGAAGCCTGCTCCTGGCGCAGGATTTGACCCGTGTCCGCAGGCTGGAAACCGTGCGCCGCGACTTCATCTCGAATATTTCACATGAACTGCGGACGCCTCTGGCTTCGCTCAAAGCGTTGACCGAGACCCTGCAGAACGGCGCCCTCACCGACCCGCAGGCTGGTCCACGTTTCCTCGGCAGGATCAACGCCGAAGTGGATGCGCTGACGCAGATGGCGCAGGAACTGCTCGACCTTTCGCGCATCGAGTCGGGGCAGGTGGAATTAATGCTTGCGCCGCTCTCGCCGAAGAAACTGGTCTCGTCCGCCGCCGACCGCATGAGGATGCAAGCCGAACGCGCGGGGCTGGGATTATCCGTCGAATGCGAAGAACGCCTGCCAGCCATCCTTGCAGACCAATCGCGGCTGGAGCAGGTGCTGGTGAACATCATTCACAATGCGGTCAAGTTCACCAAGCCGGGGGGGAGGATCACCGTCAAAGCCGAATCAACTTCGGGCGGGGTGGGTTTTTCGGTGCGCGATAGCGGGGTGGGAATCCCATTCGAAAGCCTGTCCCGCATCTTCGAAAGATTCTACCGAGTCGATAAATCCCGCACCGGTTCAGGCACGGGATTGGGGTTATCCATCTCGAAGCATATTGTCGAAGCGCACGGGGGAAGCATTTGGGCGGAAAGCAGGGAAGGCGAGGGGAGCGTCTTCCATTTTGTAATTCCCCTGGTTCATTAGATTTGCTTTTGCGGGGGCTAAGCCCCCGCAAAACGGTTCATCCCATAAATTTTTCCTGGGCGTCGATCACATCCTTCCCCTCAGGTTTGAGGCGGATGTAGGTTCCGTCTGGCTGCAAGATGCGGGCGCTGGCGTTGTCCTTCAGGTAGGTTTCGAGAACGAGGTCGCGCAAATGGCGGATGTGAGTCTTGCTCTCGATGGGGAAGACCACCTCGACGCGGTGGTTGAGGTTGCGCTGCATCAGGTCGGCGCTGCCGAGGTAGATTTCCTCTTTGCCGTCGTTGTGGAAGTAGAACAGGCGGCTGTGTTCGAGATACCGCCCAACGATGCTGATAACGCGGATATTTTCGCTCACGCCTTGGACGCCGGGTCGCAGGCAGCACATGCCGCGCACCAGCAAATCGACCTTCACACCGGCTTGCGAAGCCTGATAGAGCAGGCGAATCATGTCGGGATCGACCAGCGAGTTGACCTTGAAGATCAACCGCGCTTTGCGTCCCTGCCCGGCGTGTTCGATTTCACGCTGAATCATCTTCTCCAGTTTCTTCCGCAGGCTGACGGGGGCAACCAATAGTTTGCGATATTCCTGCTTGGTCGAATAGCCTGTCAAATAGTTGAAGAGGTCGGTGGCATCCGCGCCCATATTTTCATCGCAGGTAAAGAGTCCAATGTCTTCATAAATGCGCGAGGTGAGCGCGTTGTAATTCCCTGTGGCAAGGTGCAGGTAACGGCGGATGCCTTCGCCTTCCTGGCGGACAACCATCGTCACCTTGCAGTGGGTCTTCAAGCCCACCAGCCCATAGACCACATGCACGCCCACTTCTTCCAGCGCGCGCGCCCAGCCGATATTCGATTCTTCGTCGAAGCGGGCTTTGAGTTCCACCAGCACCGCCACCTGCTTGCCGCGTTCCGCCGCTTCGAGCAGGGCTTCGACCACGGGCGCGTTCGACCCGACGCGGTACAAGGTCTGTTTGATGGCAAGCACCTGCGGGTCACGGGCGGCGGCGTTGAGGAAGTCCACGACGGGGTTGAACGAATCATAGGGGTGATGCAAAAAGATATTCTCGCTGCGAATGGCTTCGAAGATGTCCGAGGCGGTTGTGGCGTACCGCAGTTGCTTGGGTGTGCGCGGTTTGTAGGGAACATCTTTCAAGTCGTGGCGTTCCACGCTGCTATACAACTGCCAGAGACTGCTCAATCCCAGCGGGCTGTCCAAAACGTAAACGTCGTTGTAGTTCACTTCGAGGTTGTCCACCAGCAATTCGCGGATATTCTGCGGCATGGACCCGTACACCGCCACTTGCACCACCGAGCCGAACCTGCGCTTGCGGATGTTCTGCTGCATGGTTTCCAGCAGGTCGTCGGCTTCGAGTTCCTGGATTTCGATGTCGGCGTCGCGCACAATGCGGAAGGGGTGCGCCGAAGTCACCTGCATCCCGGGGAACAGTTCATCGAGATTGGCGGCGATCACCTGCTCCAGCCAGACGAAATAATGCTGGTGTGGAATCGAGCCGTCCTTGCGGACTCCGCCCGAAGAACGTTTGATGGGCAGCAGGCGCGGCAGGGTGTCGGGGACTTTCAGACGCGCAAATTTTTCATTCCCTTTTTTATCGTGGATGACGATGGCAAGGTTCAGGCTGAGGTTGGAGATGTGCGGGAAGGGATGACCGGGGTCGAGCGCAAGCGGGGTCAGCACGGGGTAGATGACATCCCTGAAATAGGTGTCCACCCGCTCCTTTTGCGTCTTGTTCAACTTTTGATAGTCGAGGATGTGGATGTCCGCTTTATCGAGTTGCGGCAGGAGTTTGCGCTGGTAATATTTTTGCGCTTCGAGCATCAACTCCTGCGACGACTTGCGGATGGCGGCGAGTTCATCGGGCGGAATCATGCCATCGGGCGAGATTTCCATAATCCGCGCTTCGACCATTTTGCGGATGCCCGAAACCCGCACCATAAAGAACTCGTCCATGTTCGAGCCGAAGATGGCGAGGAACTTGACCCGCTCCAGCAGCGGGTTGGCTTCGTCGCAGGCTTCCTCCAGCACACGGCGTTGAAATTCCAACAGGCTCAACTCGCGGTTGAAGTATAGGGTGGACGAGGAAAGGTCAATACTCTCGGTTGGGGTTGTATTTTTTTCCGTCATTAAATTTCTTCCTTGATCCGAGCCTAAACACGGAGACACAGAGTCACGGAGTTTTTTCTCTGTGTCCCCGCGCCCCAGTGGCTTGCTCTCGGTTTATTTCTCACTAATCCCAACCAGAATGCCCGGCGTCAGCAGCCAGTCCATGCTTGCCTTGCGGGTGTGATGCAGGTCATCAGTAGAGAGACTGCACACGCCGCCCTTCTTGATAGTCAGGTCGACCCTGGCATTGTCCGAAACCAGCAGCCCAACAAGCGCGGTCAGAAACGGCTCGTGCCCCACAAGAGCAACACTGTCAGCGGCGTACTTCTCGTTCATTTCCGCAATCAACTGGTTGGGGTCGCCCATCGGGATGAGGTTTTCGCTGAATTGTACTTCCTTCTTCATCTTGAAAACCTCCGCCACAATTTCGGCGGTCTCCGCAGCGCGGACATAGGGACTGGAAAGAATCAGGTCGAACTCCACGCCCAGGGCGCGCAAGCCCTTTGCAATCTGGCGCATTTTCTTCCTGCCCTTGTCGGTCAGCGGACGCTGGCTGTCGTCTTCGTAATCCTCGACGGCGATGGCATGGCGGATAAGGTATAAGTTCATGATTGGTTCTCCTTCGGAAACGGTTGGTCTGGCGCGGCGCGCCAAAAGGTCATTACCTCGCCTTTATCTTCGAGATAACGCGAGATGGCAAGCGCGTGTTGTTCCGCATAATACGCGCGGGCGGGCGCGTGGTCATACTCTTTGGGCGCATTTTTTTCGAACCTGGCAAGTTCCTGCACTGCCGCTTCCATATCTTGAATCTCCCCCATCGAAGTCTGGTAATCATGCATTCGTTTCATGGAATCCTGCGGGAAACTTTCGAGAAGAGGATAAATGGATTCGAGCATATAGCGGAATTTTTTGAAGGCAATTCGCAAACGGTGGATGGTGGCAGGCTGGGCGGGATCGATCTGCGCGTAGCGCTGCATGACTTCGGCGTAGGCTTCATCGACGGCGGGAAGCGGGTCCAGCCCATCGGGTTGGGATTCCGCGACGGCTTCCGCCAGTTTCCGCATTCGTCTCGCCAGTTCCCCAATTTTCAGCGACTTGATTTCTTTACGGGCGGCGCGCATCAACTTCCTTTCCCTGCGCTGTAAATATTCCTTGAAAGGCTGGAGCGACGGATAATCGCGGATGTTTTCAGAAATGTCGGCAAGCATCACCTGCGCGTCGCGTAACGCGTCGAGGTTATCCAACTGATCTTTCAGCATTCGCCGAATTTTTTTGATTTTCGCATCCCGCAACAGGACGCGCAACAGGTCGAGCGAAGCCAGCAGGCGTCGCGCTGCCACGCGGAAGTCATGAACCGCCTCTTCCGAAAACGCGTTGCGGCAATTCGTCAACTCGGTTTTGTATCGTTCCCAGCGGGCGTTTAGTGAATCCAACAAAAGGGCTTGCGCATTCATCTTTTCCTGTAAGCTAGTGGCTGCGCGCGTCGCGTCAGCATCGCAAAAAACAAAGTACAAAGCAATCATATCATTATTGGAGAGGTTGTAACCGCCTTTCGTATTTGTTTACCAATTGTTAACAGCTTCTTAGGTCGGAATTAAAGCAACGCGAGTATCATATGGGCATACAAATGGAGATTATTATGGAAACAATTTTACAATCTGTCGTTTTCGTATCCATGATCGTTGTCTTCGGCGTGGATGCGACCCGCAAGCGCCGCGAATTTCTCAGGAAACAAAAGCGCGCCTAGGCTTTCTTATTTTCTTCTCCCTTCTTGCTGCCTTCCCGAAGGCGCTGCCCGTATGGACTGCGGGCAGTTTTTATTTAAATAGGTCTCTTGCAAAAGTCCAGTGCCTAACCACTGAGACACGGAGACACAGGGAAAATCAATTTGAAAAACTCCGTGCCGCAGTGCCTCCGTGGTTCAAAGGTGTTTGGCGCATTACCGCACATACTTATGCAAGAGATCTAATAAACCCATATAATTTCTTAAACCAATCTTCACAAGTCCTTAATAGCCGGGCGATAGACTTCGGTAAGGTGACAGTCACTTTGTCGCCAATTCACTCAAACCAAACAACAGTCGAAGCGACTGTGACCTGTCATACCAACGGAGAAAATATGGGACTCGCAGATTTACACTTACATACCATTTACAGCTACGACGGCACCGCCTCGCTGGCAGCCGTTTTGAACCGCGCCAAACAGATCGGGCTGGACGTGATCGCCATCACCGACCACGATGAAATCAGGGGCGCGCTCAAGGCGCTCGAACTTGCGCCAAACTACGGCGTGGAAGTCATCCCCGGCAGCGAAATCACCACCGCCGAAGGCGACCTGCTCGCGCTATTCATCGAGGAAAAAGTTGCAGCGGGACTCTCGCTGATCGAAACCGTTCTACGGGTACGCGAACAGGGCGGGGTTTGCATCGCCCCGCACCCAATGGCGGGCGGCATGGGCATGAAAAGCCTGAGCGGACGCGCCATTTTGAAGGCGCTGCGAATTCCCCAGGTGGCAGATACGCTGATCGGCATCGAAACCTACAACGGCACAGCCATCGACCGCATCAGCAATCATTATGCGGCAATCTTTGCCAGCCGCTTACCAATTGCCAAAACAGGCAACAGCGACGCGCACACCGTCGACACCATGGGCTTCGGCGTAACAGAGTTCGAGGGGCACACCGCCGCAGACCTGCTGATGGCATTGAAAAACAAGACCACCAAAGCCCGCAGGCACAAGGAATGGAGCGCCTTGCGCATCCTCGGCAGTTGGGGCTTCCGCTACGCGGCAAGCGCGTTCAGCCGCGTGACAGGGCTGGCTTGGGCATAAACTCATTAGAAAAGATTTGAAATATGAAAAACATTTTAGTCACCAACGACGACGGCGTACTCGCCCCCGGGCTTCTGGCGCTGGCGCAGGAAATGCGCCACCTCGGCAAAGTCACCATCCTCGCCCCTGACCGCAACTGGTCGGGCGGCGGACATGTAAAAACGCTCGACCGCGCCTTGCGCGTCCGCGAGTTTCACCTCGAAGACGGTTCGCAGGCGTTCGGCAGCGACGGCGCCCCCTCCGATTGCGTCGCGCTCGCCACGCTTGGCTATTTCAAAGAGAAATTCGATTTGGTTGTTTCGGGCATCAACGTCGGCGCGAATCTGGGGCACGATGTCACTTACTCGGGAACCGTCACCGCCGCGATGGAAGCCGTAATTGCAGGCGTGCCAGGCATCGCGGTCTCGCTCGAAGTCCCCGAAGGCTTCGTCGGGACGGTTGACTTCCAACCCGCCGCGTACGCCGCCCGTATTGCCGTTCAAAACGTGATTGCCAGCGGGTTGCCCGCCGAGACTTTGTTGAACGTCAATGTGCCCTTCCTCAAAGCGGAGGAAATTAGCGGCTTCCGCGTCACCCGCCAGGGACTGCGCGTGTATCACAGCCGCCTCGACGAACGCATCGACCCGCGCGGACGCCCCTACTACTGGATCGGCGGCGACGCGCCCACGGGCGTCCCCGAATCAGGCTCGGATGTCGGCGCGCTGGCGGATGGATATGTATCTGTCACCCCGATCCAACTCGACTTGACCGCCTATCGCGCCATTTCCGATTTGAATACGTGGAACTGGCAATCCCCATCTTTTGAAGTATCGTTGGCTATTTCTTCCGTTGCAGCGGCGGAAAAGTAACCAGCGTTGATTCTTCTCCTCCTTCCCACTGTCCGCCTGATATGGCGGGCAGTTTGTTTTAAATGCTATACTTGCCGCCATCCCAACTCAAAAGGACATCACATCATGCCCAACGGACTCGAACTTCTCCTTGCCGGGCTTGCCGCGCTGGCGGCTGGCGTAGTCAATGCCCTCGCCGGCGGCGGGACACTCATCACCTTCCCCGCGTTGACCTTTCTCGGCGTGCCAGCCGTCGCCGCCAACGTGACCAACACCGTCGCACTTTGCCCCGGTTACTTCGGCGGGACTTTTGCCCAACGCAACGACTTGCGCGGACAATCCGCCCGCCTGTGGACTGTCATTCCAGCGGGCATCGTCGGCGGGCTGGTCGGCGGATTCCTCCTGCTGCAAACGGGGGAAAAGCTATTCAGGGACCTCGTCCCCTATTTGATCCTGCTTGCTTCGGGCTTGCTCGCCATGCAGGATACCGTCCGCGCCTGGCTGATGAAGCGGCTGAGCGAACATCACAGAGGACATCTCGAACGCTGGACCTGGCTCGTGACCGGGCTTGGTTCGGTCTACGGCGGATATTTCGGCGCGGGGCTGGGAGTGATCCTGATGGCGGCGCTGGGACTTACCCTCGAAGATTCGCTCACGCGGCTGAACGCGCTCAAGCAGTCCATCTCGCTGGCGACCAATCTCACGGCGGCGATCTTCTTCCTTTTTTCGGGACAGGTGGTCTGGTCTGTGGCGCTGGTGATGGCGGTGGGCGCGCTCATCGGCGGCACACTGGGCGGCAAACTTGCCGGCAGAATCAAACCATCCACCCTGCGGTGGACGGTGGTGACGATTGGCGTCATCGTTTCGATTGTATATTTTGCGCGCGGGTAAGCAAAACGCGCTTTGCTATTTCGAAGAATTACGCCCCCGCAACAAAGTCTCATACGGGCTGGACTGCGAACGCGGAAAAACGCCATGCTCCGCCGAGCGCAATTCTTCCACTGTAAAAAAAGCATTGGGATACTCGGCTTGAATTAACCCCGCCACTTCAGGCAGGTTCTTCCGCATAACGATCGTGTAGATAAGATTCACGGGACCCTGTGAACCGTACGCGTCCACGCGAGTCACGCCGTAGCCTTTTTCGCCCAGGACTTTGGTCAACGGCAGCACCGTGCCGGGAATGATGGCGCGTACCACCAACATGCCGATGGCAAGTTTATTTTCGATGAACATGCCAATGTAATTGCCGGCGGCGAATCCAGCCGCATAGGCGAAGTAGGCGACGATATTATTTGCGCCCCTGGTCATCTGCGCAATGACAGTGACCCAGATGAAGACCTCCACAAAACCAAGCAGGGGGGCAAGGATTTTTTTGCCGCGTGAAATAAAGATAATCCGCAGCGTGCCGAGGGTCACATCCACCACACGGGCAAAAAAAATAAGGGCGGGCAACCCAACCCACGCATACCAATCGAACATAGAGCCTCCTGTAAATGCAGTCCGTCCTGAGCGCAGTCGAAGGACAATTCCAGCGCCTCGACTGCGCTCGGCGCGAAGCGTTAAACGCAAAGATTATATTCCCATCCCATTTTTTTTGTTTTTAATAACGGGCGAATCAGGACTTTTATCAGTTGCATTCGCAGAAAAAAAGGATATAATCATATTAATACGATTTATCAGATGAATAACAAAAGCAGAAAGGATTGTCATGACAGAACTTGTCCCTGCTGAAAACCAGACTGCGGCGAAAGCCCACCGAAAGGGACCGCGCGGCGAGGTGAAAGTCTTTGCAACCTGGTGTAAGGGTTGCAATATTTGCGTTGTATTTTGCCCGACGCACGTTCTGGCGATGCACCCCAGCGGTAACCACCCCGTTGTGGTCGAACCTGAAAACTGTACCGCCTGTCACTTCTGCGACACCCACTGCCCCGACCTGGCGCTGGTGGTCACAAAGTTGGATTAACTTGAGGAGGCTATTTTGAGCATTAAACTCATGCAAGGCAACGAGGCGATTGCGATGGGCGCGCTCGCCGCCGGCTGCCGATTCTACGCGGGCTACCCCATCACCCCCTCGACCGAGGTGGCGGAAGTGATGTCGCGCGAACTGCCCAAGGTGGGCGGAAAATTCATCCAGATGGAAGACGAAATCGCCAGCATGGCTGCCATCATCGGCGGGCGCGTGGGCGGACTCAAATCGATGACCGCCACCAGCGGACCCGGCTTCTCGCTCATGCAGGAAAACATCGGCTATGCGGCAATGGCGGAAGTCCCCTGTGTCGTGGTCAACGTCCAACGGCTGGGACCTTCCACCGGGCAACCCACCGCCTCATCGCAGGGCGACGTGATGCAGGCGCGTTGGGGCACGCACGGCGACCATCAAATCATCGTCCTCAGCCCCATTTCGGTGGCGCAGTCCTTCGAGATGGCGGTCAAGGCGTTCAACCTTTCGGAAAAATACCGCACCCCCGTTATTTTGCTCACCGATGAAATCATCGGGCACATGCGCGAACCCATCGAACTGCCCGACTTCGATACGGTGGAAAAGTACGAACATGTCGTCACCGACTCCCCCGCCGAGTACAAAGCCTTCCGCAACGACAGAGGCGATGTGCCGCCGATGGCAAACTTCGGGACGGGATACCGCTACCACATCACCGGCTTGTACCACGACGAAGTCGGCTTCCCCACCCAACGGCTGGATGAAATCGACCCGTGGCTGGAGCGCGTCACCCGCAAAATCGAAAACGCCGACGACATCCTGCTCTACCAAACCGATTACGAAGCCGGCGCGCGGACTGCCATTTTGAGTTACGGAGCCACCGCCCGCACCGCCCGCCACGCCATGAAGCAGATGCGGGCAAAAGGCGAAAAGGTCAACCTCTTCACCGCGCAGACGCTGTGGCCCTTCCCCGAAAAAGCGGTGGAAGAACTGGCGGACTCAGTGGATAAAATCATCGTCCCCGAAATGAATTTGGGACAACTGGCGCTGGAAGTGGAGCGAATCGTTGGGCGGAAGAAAGTTGTCCGCGTCAACCTCGCCAACGGCGAAATGATCACCCCCGATATGATTGTGAAAGCAGCGGAGGCTTAGGCATGTCTGACCATATTCTTTCAGTTCACGATGTGGACGTAAACGAGGGGCAGGTTCCGCGTGAGGATTGGTTCGAAGCCAGTTCCACCCTCCAGCATTTGCGGAAGAACAAAAAATTCCCGACCATCTGGTGTTCGGGATGCGGGCTGGGCGTGGTGATGGGTTCGCTCATCCGCGCCATGGAAAGCCTGGGACTGGATAACGACAACGTGGCGCTGGTGGCTGGCATTGGCTGCACCGCCCGTATGCCCGTTTACATGGATTACAACACCCTGCACACCACGCACGGGCGCGCTCTGGCATTTGCCACCGGACTAAAAATTGCCCGCCCCGACATGAAGGTCATCGCCATCATGGGCGACGGCGACGCGCTGGCAATCGGCGGCAATCACTTCATCCACGCCGCCCGCCGCAACATCGGCATCACCGCGCTGGTGGTCAACAACGCCATCTATGGCATGACCGGCGGACAATACAGCCCGACCACGCCCGAAGGGATGCGCGCCACCACAGCACCCTACGGCAATGTGGAACCGCCCTTTCCGGTCTGCGATTTGGCTATGGCAGCGGGAGCCTCCTACGTCGCCCGCAGCACGGTCTATCACCCGCTCGAATTGGACAAATATCTGGCGCAAGCCATCTCGAACGAAGGATTCAGCCTGGTGGAAGCCGTCAGTTACTGCCACACCACCTACGGCAGAATCAACAAACTGGGCGCCGCCTCTGACATGATGATGTCGCTCAAAGAAAACAGCATTTCCAAATCTGCCTATGACAAACTCAGCGACGACGACCGCGAGTTCAACACCAAGATTGTGCGCGGCGTCTTGCAGACCAAGAAACGCCCCGAATACACCAAAGTCTACGGCACGCTGGTGGATAAGATTCACGACGAAGCCATCAAGCCGCGCAATTACGGAGGTCACTAATGGACAAGCGCACCGAAATCCGACTGGCTGGGGAAGGCGGTCAGGGAATGATTTTGGCGGGGATCATCCTCGCCGAAGCAGCCGCCATCTACGACGGCAAGCAAGCCACCCAGACCCAAAGTTACGGACCCGAAGCCCGCGGCGGCGCCAGCCGCTCGGAGGTGGTCATCTCGGATAGCGAAATCGATCACCCCGAAGTGCTTTCGGCGGATGTGGTTCTGGCGCTCAGCCAGGAGGCGTACAAGAAATTTGCCAAGACCGTTCGAGAGGGCGGCTTGGTGGTGGTGGATGAAGATCGCGTGGCGGTTCACGCCGATTTTGCGGGAGTCAAAGTCCCCGTCGCCCGCATTGCCCAGGAAGCGACGGGCAAGCCCATCACCGCCAACACGGTGGCGCTGGGTTTTCTGGTCGGCATGACAGGGGTCGTCTCGCGCGAGGCGTTGGAAAAAGCCGTGATTGCCCGCGCCCCCAAAGGCACCGAAGAGATGAATCGCAAGGCGCTGGCGGCTGGCTTTGCCGCGGCGGAGAATGTCAAGGCTGCGGCGTAGGCTGTACAAATCTTGATAAAAAAAGACCGCGTTCTGTGAACGCGGTCTTTTTTTATCAACTACCAATTAGAAAATTCAGTCCAACTTCCCCGTTACCATCGCCAACTTGACTTCACCGATGACCTTCGTGATCTTGATTTCGCGCGGGCAGGCTTCAGTGCAGTTGTACGCCGTGTGACAGCGGGCAATACCGTCGGTCTCGCTCAGGATTTGCAAACGCTCGGCGGCGGCTTCGTCGCGGTCATCGAAGATGAAGCGGTGCGCAGTGACAATCGCGGCGGGACCATAATAGTTGCCATTCGCCCAGTAGGATGGGCAAGAGGTGGTACAGCAGGCGCAGAGAATGCACTTGGTCGTCTCGTCGAAAATGGCGCGGGCTTCGGGGCTTTGCAGGCGTTCGCGTCCGCCTTCGGGCAGCGGCGAGTTGTTGATAAAGTATGGAAGCACGGCTTTGTAGTTGTCGAAGAACGGCTCCATATCCACGATCAAGTCCTTGACGATTTTCAAGCCCAGCACAGGCTCGACGGTAATCTTCTCACCCACATCGCGGACGAGAGTTTTGCACGCCAGCATGTTGCGCCCGTTGATGCGGATGGCATCCGAACCGCAGACGCCGTGCGCGCAGGAGCGGCGGAAGGATAATGTCCCATCGTAATTGCCCTTGATATATTCGAGCAAATCCAGCACGCGGTCGTTCTCGTCGCCTTCGACCTTGTAAACCTCGTAGTGCCCGCGCTTGTCCTTCTCAGGGTTGTATCGGAAAACTTTGAGTGTAATTTCCATGCTGCCTCTTAATAAACACGCGCCTTGGGTTGGTGTTTGGTGATCGTCACCGGCTTGTAGCCGATCTCGAGTTTGCCGTTCTTTTTCCAGATCAACGTGTGCTTGAGCCAGTTCGCGTCATCACGGTTGGGGTAGTCTTCGCGGGAATGTCCGCCGCGCGACTCCTTGCGGTTGGCTGCGCTCGACGCGATCACTTCCGCAATTTCAAGCATATTGCCGAGTTCCCAGGTATTCAACAATTCGGTGTTGAAAATCCTGCCCGTGTCCTGCACCTTCACTTCTTTGAAACGCGCTTTCAACTCGCGGACTTTCTCCAACGCGGAAAGCATGTCCTTCTCGTTGCGATAAATGCCGACATCGGCAAACATGACCTTCTTCAACTCGTTGGAAAGTTTGAAGACGTTCTCCTTGCCAGAACCATTCTTCAGCGTTTCGAACTGCGCCTTCGAGGCTGATTCAGCTTCGGCGGGCAGTTTCTCAAACTCGGACTGATTCGCATACTCCGCCGCCTTGAGTCCCGCATACTTACCGAAGACAACGATATCGAGCAGGGAATTGCATCCCAGACGGTTGCCGCCATGCACCGAAACACAGGCGCATTCGCCTGCCGCATACAGCCCAGGGAAGACGGTGTTTTTGTCGTCGATGACCACTTCGCCAAATTTGTTGGTGGGGATGCCGCCCATCGAGTAATGCGCCGTCGGCTGGATGGGCATCATCTGGGTCACAGGATCAACACCGAGGTAGACGCGACAGAAATCAATAATATCGGGCAATTTCGCCAGAACCTGTTCGGCGGTCAAATTATATTTGGAGCCATCAACGTTGGTGCGTCCATCGTCAGCGGCGAACTTGTTGACCGTCTCAGGGCGAATATCCAAATAGACAAAGTTCTTTCCATCCACCCCGCGACCTTCCTTGATCTCGGTGTAAATCGCGCGTGATACAACGTCGCGAGAAGCCAGGTCTTTGATGTTTGGCGCGTACTTGGGCATAAAACGCTCGCCCTTGCCGTTGATCAGCACACCGCCTTCGCCGCGCACACCCTCGGTGATGAGGATGCCGAGTTTATAAATGCCCGTCGGATGGAACTGGAAGAATTCCATATCCTCCAGCGGGATGCCGTGACGGAGGAGGATTGCCGCACCGTCGCCAGTGTAGGCGTAAGCGTTGGACGTGACCTCGAAGATGCGTCCGTGTCCGCCCGTGGCAAAGATGACAGCTTTGGCGTGGATGATATGCAATTCGCCTGTGGAGAGTTCAACAGCGACCACACCCGCGGCTTTGCCATTCACCATGATGAAATCAAGCACCTGATATTCATCAAAGAAGTTGACCTTGTTCTTGATGCACTGCTGATACAGCGTTTGCAGAATCATGTGACCCGTGCGGTCTGCGGCGTGCGCGGCTCTTCTCACGGGTTTGCCAGTTTCATTGTTGGTGTGCCCGCCAAACGGACGTTGTGAAATTTTGCCTTCGGGGGTTCGGTCAAAGGGCAGACCGTAGTTTTCCAGTTCGATCACAGCCTGGGGCGCCTCGTGGCACATGAATTCAATCGCATCCTGGTCGCCAAGATAATCCGAACCTTTGACCGTATCATAGGTGTGCCAGTCGGGATTGTCTCCCTCGATGTTGCCAAGCGCCGCCGCAATGCCGCCCTGCGCCGCGCCCGTGTGGGAACGCGTGGGATACAATTTGCTGATTACCGCGGTCTTGGCAGTCTTGGAAGCGTACAAGCCTGCCATGAGACCCGCGCCGCCCGCGCCGACAACAACCACGTCAAATTGATGAGTTTTTGTCATGAATTGCTCCTAAGAAAAACCTATAAACCACAAAGTGTCACAAAGAAGCACAAAGGTTTTCCTTCGTGTACCTTCGTATCCTTGGTGGTAAAGAATTTACGAAGTCCAGATCACGTACAGCCCGATGGCGCTGACCGAAGCCAGCATCACAATGCTCAACAAGCGGACGATCTTGCGCGCGCCCGCGCCCGCAAGGTAATCGTCGGCAATGACCACCAGCCCGTGAACGCCATGTGAAGAGGCGACCAGGAGCAGGACACCGGCAACCGCTTTCCAGAAGAGGGTCGCCCAGGGGGCAATGTCGGGGACGTTGGTACTTTGAATATGAGTCGAATTCGGCATGAACGCCCAACGCATCACATCTGCGAAGTTCATCTGGTTGCGGGCGCCCATGATCAGGGCGCCGATCAACCCAAAGAGGATCAGCGCATACATCGCCAGCGCGGAAAGCCGCGTGAAGTACCACATCAGCGTCTCGAAATTCATGCCGCGTTTGGACAGGGGCAGGCTTCTTGATTTGGTGTTGTTCATGTTAGCCTCCCACCGCAGTCATGATGATGACCAGGGCTGAGATGCCAAAAGTCGGCAGGAAGATTGCCCACTCGATCCAGATGGCTTCGCGGTGGTGTTCGATCAATCTTGGAAACAGGTCGAGAATGGTAATTCGCAGTCCATTGATGGCGTGAAAGAGGGCGCAGAAGAAGATGAATATCTGGAACGCCCAATGTTTGTAAACGTCATTCAAAAAAGACCCGACACTTCCGCCAAAAAACGATACGAGAATATGCATGGTGACGAAGATTCCCATGCCCAGTCCCCCGATACGGTGCAGAATAAAGGTCAGGTAAGGACCCTGTCCCTTATACCGCAAACCCGTCCACAGGCTGACGTTTCTGCTTAAGCCCATCTATGCCTCCTCGAAAAAAATTGAATTGGGAGATTGTGAAAAATCGCCCGGCGATTATCTTTCCAGAAACAATCGTAAAACTTTGCAGATTGCAAAACGCATTTTACTCTTTTTAAATTGAAAGGACAAAAAACAGATTTCCCTGTGAAGAGAAGTATGTTCTCTTTTTCACAAGGGAAGCTAACCATCGGGATGATTATCACATATAGAACATTGACAAGAAAGTGACAATCATCCTGCTTATTTCGTTTCAGCTATCCTATAATAAAGGGGACAAAGACCTTTATAATCCAATTTGAAATATCAGCCTGTAGTTTTTTTATTTTCAGCCCTGAGCAGAGTGACGAGCAACAGCGAGGAACGAAGTTATAGGGCAGTTTGGCGTCAAATAAGGAAATCGCGTCCTGTCGTCACAACCCAGGACGAATGAAAAATTTCAGGAGGCTTACATGTCTGGTTCGCATGAAATGTCCCGCCGTGACTTCATCAAGGTCACAACAGGAATCGTGGGCGGGGTGATCGGGGCGGCAATCGGTCTGCCGACCATTTTCTATCTGATAGACCCCGCATTGCAGGAAGGTGGAAAAGATATTTGGGTCTCCATTGGCAAATTCGAAGAGATGCAGGAGGGTGTGCCGTATCCGTTTTCGTTCACCCGCGTGCAGGTCAATGGCTGGGAGCGCACCTCCAGTTCGTTCGGCGGATACGCAATTCGGAAATCGGCTAAATACGAAGACCTGGTCATTCTCAACAGCCGCTGCACGCACCTCTCTTGCACCGTCAACTGGAACGCGGAAGCGCAGGCGTACATCTGCCCCTGCCACGATGCCGCGTTCGGCGTCGAAGGCGAAGTGTTGGATGGTCCTCCCCCGCGTCCGCTGGATAAGTTCGAGGACTTCCGCATGACCGAAGACGGGCGCATCGAAATTCTCTCCAAGGCAGGCTAACCATGTGGAAAAAAGTTTACGAATGGCTCGATGAACGTCTCGGCTTGAATGACATGTACGTCAACCTGCTCGACCGCCCCGAACCGCGCGGCAACTGGTGGAACACCCTTGGCTCGGCAAGCCTCTTCCTCTTTGTCATGCAGGGCTTGACGGGAATTTTCCTGACCGTTTATTACACCCCCTCCCCCGATCATGCTTACGACTCCGTTCAGTACATCATGGAAGGCGTGGCGTTTGGCTGGCTGATTCGCGGCATCCATCACTGGGGCGCGACGTTGATGGTGATCGTCGTCTTCGTTCACATGCTGCGGGTTTTCTTCACCGCCTCCTTCAAATATCCGCGCGAACTGACCTGGCTGATCGGCATCGGCTTGTTGCTGATGACCCTGGGCATGGGCTTCACCGGCTACCTCCTCCCGTGGAATCAGCGCGCTTTTTGGGCAACCACCGTCGGCACGCAGATTGCGGGAAGCGTGCCCTTCGTCGGCGAGTTTATTCTCAAAGCCCTGCGCGGCGGACCCGACCTGAGCGCGTTGACCCTGCAAAGGTTCTTCTCCGCCCACATTTGGATGCTGCCCGCCATCCTGGCTGGGTTGATTGGCATTCATCTGTTCCTCATCATCAAACACGGCGAGTCTCACTTCCCGTCGAAAGAGGATTAACATGAACGACGAGACCAAACAAAAAATCAACGCGCGTTATGAGCGTGAACTGAACAAGGGCGAGCGCTTCTGGCCCGACAGCATCTACAAAGACTTGATCGTTTCGCTGGGACTCTTCGTCCTGCTGATTTTGCTGGCGACCTTTGTGGGCGTCGCTGCCGAACCCAAGGCTGACCCCAGCGATACGTCCTACGTCCCGCGCCCTGAGTGGTATTTCCTCTTCCTTTTCAAGTTCCTCGCCATCTACGGGCAGATTCCCGTCCTCGGCAAAATCGAATGGCTCGCCACCGTGCTCATCCCTGGCGTGGCGGTTGGGTTGCTGACCCTGCTGCCCTTCGTCGAAAAAAGTTCAGACCGTCATTATGTCAAGCGCATCCTGCCCATCTCGATCATGATCATCATGGTCGTCGGCATTGTGCTCTTGACCTTGACTTCGGAAGTGCCAACGGTCGCCGCTGACGGGTCGAAACTGCTTGGGGTTTTGCAATCCATTTCCGGGTTGGTGATTCCTGTCCTCGCCTACATCGCCCTGGTGGTGATGTCCTACGGTTTCAAATCGCCCACCCGCACGATGATCTGGACGACGGTTTTGGCTTCGGTTGCAATGGTCGCCGTTTCGATGACGGTTTTGGCGCTGCACCCCAAAGCCGAGGTGGAAGAGGTCGAAGTCGCCACCACGCTGGTTGACCAGATTGTGGCAGGGCAGGACTTGTACGCCGTCCACTGCACCGAATGTCACGGCGACGATGGCTCGGTGGCGATCATCGAAGGCGTAGAAGGATTGGAAGGCGAAGAGATTACGCCCATCAACAGCAAGGATGTGTTGTACACCATCACTGACTCGGCAATGTACGAAGTCATTGCCTACGGGCGTCCAAACGCGGGCATGACCCCGTTTGGCAAAGCCTACGGCGGCGAACTTTCGCGGGGCGAGATCGACTACATGATTACCTACATGCGTTATATGTGGGACGACCGCTTCGAAGCGCCGACGATCAAGCCGCTTTATCCGCCGCTTGCTGACGGGGAAGTTCCCTCGTATGAAGTCCACATTGCGCCGATTGCCAAGCGGTACTGCGTCTCCTGTCACCGCGCGGGCAAGGAAAACAATAACTACCTGATGACCTCGTATGACGAAATTTTGACCACCGGCGATAATGCCGACAAGAACATCATTGCGGGTGACGAAGCCAGTTACCTGTTGCAAGTGATTCAGGAACAAGCTATCCTCGACGACAAAGGCGAGGAAATCATCGGCGTCATGCCGCCCAGCAAGGCGCTCAAATCCGATGTGGTGGATGTCTTCAAACTTTGGATTATGAACGGAATGCCGCAAACAGCAGAAGACGCGGCGGCGCTTTCAACGATTGCAACGCCTGCTCCGTAATTGGTAATTCACAAAAAAGACGGGATGAAAATTCCGTCTTTTTTGTTGCCTGTGAAAGCGGGTAAAATACCCTCCAACAAATCAAAGAATGGAGACAAAATGAAAACAGCAAGCGGATTGGAATACATCGAGGTGGAAGCGGGCACGGGCGCGCAGGCGGAAGCAGGCAAGACGGTCAGCGTACATTACACCGGAAAATTTCAGGATGGGAGGGTCTTCGACAGTTCTGTCTCTCGCGGCGAACCGATCACCTTCCGCCTCGGCGTGGGGCAGGTCATCAAAGGCTGGGATGAAGGCATCGCGCTGATGAAGGTCGGCGGCAAGGCACAACTGGTCATCCCGCCCGCGTTGGGCTACGGCGAACGCGGCGCAGGCGGAGTCATCCCGCCCAACGCCACCCTCACCTTCGACGTGGAACTGGTCGCGGTGAAGTAGAGAAAAAAGTCGGGACGAGAATGTCCCGACTTTTTATTTAACAGTGACGCCCTGCCCTGGAAAGTGTCCAAAGTAAATTAGACTTCTTGCAAAAGTCCAATGCCCTAACCACGGAGTCACCGAGACACAGAGAAAACCGATAAAAAAACTCCGTGACTCAGTGTCTCCGTGGTTAATAGTTTTTCGGAGAGCAATCCCTCAAATACTTATGCAAGAGGTCTATTGAGCGAGGAGTGTCTAATTCTGTGGGCTAAACACAAAGGCACGAAGTCTCACACCTGCCCTGGTGGGCGGCGCCAGGGAAGCCACCAAGAATCCTTTGTGCCTTCGTGCCTTGGCGACTTTGTGGTCGGTCAAAGCCCATGCTTTTAGACACTCCCATTGAGCGTTGAAGGGATGGATGGACAGTTCTCTCATTGCTTTATAATTGTCCCACCAGTCAAAGGAGGAACCATGAGCAAGGAAAACGAAGCCGTGATTCTGAGCGCGGCGCGCACGCCGATTGGAAAATTTCAGGGAGGGTTGAGCGGCGTCCCTGCCGTAAAATTGGGCGCGGCGGCAATTCGAGCCGCGGTGGATCGCGCAGCAATTGACTCCAAAGAAATCGAAGAAGTGTTGATGGGGCACGTCGTTCAGGCAGGCAACGGGCAGGCTCCCGCGCGGCAGGCGGCGATTTTTGCAGGAATTCCAGCCACTGTCGGCGCAAGCACAATCAACAAGGTCTGCGGTTCGGGCTTGAAATCTGTCATGCTTGCGGCGCAAGCCATCCGCGCGGGAGACGCCGGCCTGTTGGTCGCGGGCGGCATGGAATCGATGAGCCGCGCCCCTTATCTGGTCAGCGGGCGGACGGGAGAACTGAGGTACGGGCATCAACAATTGACCGATGCCCTGCTCCACGATGGGCTGTGGGACCCCTTCGAAAATTGGGGCATGGGCATGGCGGCGGAATTCATCGCGGACGAGTACAAGGTCAGCCGCGAGGCGATGGATGAGTTCGCGTTCCGCTCCCATCAAAAAGCGGCGGCGGCTCAGGATATGGGAAATTTCAAAGCCGAAATCGTCCCTGTTCAAATTCCAGGGCGAAAGAGTGAAGTGACGATCTTCGATACCGATGAAGGTCCGCGCAGGGATGCTTCGCTCGAATCGCTTTCCAAACTGAAGCCTGCCTTCAAACCCGACGGCAAAGTGACGGCTGGCAACGCCTCCTCGATGAACGATGGCGCGGCGGCAATCGTGGTTGCGTCCCGCACATACGCGGAGAAAAATGGCATCGAACCCATCGCTCGTATTGTCGGCTATGCACAGGCGGCAGTCGAGCCGAAGTATTTGTTTGCCGCACCCGCGCGCGCCCTTCCAAAATTATTGAATAAAGTCGGCTGGACATTGCCCGACGTGGATTTGATCGAACTCAACGAAGCCTTTGCCGCCCAGGTTCTCGCGGACGGCTATGCCCTTGCCGCTGATGGCTGGGACTGGGAGAAGGTCAACGTCAACGGCGGAGCGATTGCCCTCGGTCACCCGCTTGGGGCAAGCGGCGCGCGCGTGCTGACAACTTTGATTTACGCGCTAAAGAATCGCAGCTTGAAGCGCGGGATCGCCTCCCTGTGTTTGGGCGGCGGCGAAGCCGTGGCAATGGCGCTGGAAGTCGAGTAAATGGGAAAGTAAGCAGGTAGACAGGTAAACAAGTAAACAGGTAAACAGGTAAACAGGTAAACAAGTAAACGGGTAAACAAGTATGCAGGGAGACCAAATGACCACTCAACACATCTTCGTCGTTGGCGCAGGGACAATGGGCAACGGCATCGCGCAGGTTGCGGCAACGTCTGGCTGCGAAGTCACCTGCATGGATGTTCAGTCCCCGGCATTGGAAAAGGCAAAAGCCGCAATCGCAAAATCGACGGCAAAGTTGCTGGAGAAAGGCTCAATCGATGCGGCGCAAAAGACTTCAGCAGACGCGATTCATTTCGTGTCGAATATGGACACGATGAAAGACGCCGATCTGGTCATCGAAGCCGCGACGGAAAATCCCGAAATAAAGTTCAAGATTTTCAAGGAGATGGATGCCAACGCCCGCGCAGGGGCAATATTGGCAAGCAATACCTCATCCATTTCGATTACTAAACTTGCCGCAGTTACATCCCGCCCCGACAAGGTGATCGGGATGCACTTCATGAATCCCGTGCCGTTGATGAAACTGGTGGAAGTCATCCGCGGACTGGCGACCAGTGACGAAACTCGCAACACGGTTTTCGAAGTGGTCGAACAAATGAACAAAACGCCGATTGAAGCCAACGATTCCCCGGGGTTTATCTCCAACCGCATTTTATGCCCGATGATCAACGAAGCGGTTTTTGCCTTGCAGGAGGGAGTCGGCACACCCGAAGCCATCGACCAGGTGATGAAACTCGGCATGAACCACCCGATAGGTCCGCTGGCGCTGGCAGACCTGATCGGCTTGGACGTGGTGCTGTTCATCATGGAAATCTTGCAGCATGACCTGGGGGAGGATAAATACCGTCCCGCGTATTTACTGCGCAAGCTGGTCGACGCAGGTCGCCTGGGAAGGAAGACGGGACGCGGATTCTACGACTACCCATAAGCAGTTTGACTCATCCCCGCAACCCTGCTATCATCGTTTTTTATGTGGAGTAATATCTTTGCGCGCGCCTGGAAAACCATGCGCAAGTTTCTACGCTGGTTTCGTCCGGGGCTGGGCATCAAGCGCTGGCTAACGCTGGTACTGATTGGAACCACCCTGCTTGGCTTGGGTTTCGCCGTCATCCTGATCGATCTGTACCGCACCGATTCATCCAACCCCATTCTGCTGACCCTGCTTGCCTACGCCTCGCTGCGATTCATTCCGCGCATCTGGCGGGCAATCATCTTCGGCGGATTGGGAGTCGGGCTGGTCGTTTACGGCATTTTGAAATTAAACCGCTCTGTGCTGCAACCCTTCATCCGTCCCGGTGACGATGTATTGCGGCAGATCAAAAACTTTCGCCGCCGTGAACGCGGACCGCGCATCGTGACCATCGGCGGCGGACATGGGCTGGCAACCCTCCTGCGCGGATTGAAAACTCACACCAGCAACCTGACAGCGGTGGTCACAGTGGCAGACGACGGCGGCTCATCGGGCAGGTTGCGCGAAAGTCACGGCATTCTTCCGCCAGGCGACATCCGCAATTGTCTCGCCGCCCTCTCCAACGACGAAACCCTGCTCACCCAACTCTTTCAATATCGATTCAGCGGCTCGCCCGAACTCGAAGGACATTCGTTCGGAAACCTGTTCATTGCCGCGCTGGCAGACATCACCGGCAGTTTCGAAGATGCGGTTGCTGAATCGGGACACGTGCTTTCGGTCAACGGGCGGGTGTTGCCCTCGACCCTGCACGATGTCAAACTGGTTGCCAGCATGGAACTTCCCCACTCGCTCAACGAAGTCCGCGTGGAAGGTGAAAGCAAGATTCCGACCATGGCGGGCAGGGTCAACCGCGTCTGGCTGGAACCTGACAACGCCTCTGCCTTTCCGCCCGTCATCAAAGCCATTCTCAACGCAGACGCCATCGTGGTGGGACCCGGCAGTTTGTACACCAGCCTCCTCCCCAATCTTTTGGTGCATGACCTGCTTGCCGCCATGCGCGTCAGCCGCGCGACAAAGATTTACGTTTGCAACATCGCCACCCAATCCGGGGAAACCGATTTCTTCACCTGTCACGACCATGTCCGCGCGCTGGAAAATCACGTCGGCGAAGAACTGTTCGACATCATCGTCTGCAACGACAATTACAGCCTCGATATCGGAGAATCATCCCAATGGGTGCTTGCGGACGAAAAAACCCTTTCCGACTCCCGCACATACTGCGGCGACCTCGTAGATGACAGCCATCCCTGGCGGCACGACTCCGACAAACTCGCGCAGGTCATCATGGATATTTTCTACGAGCGCACAGGTCCCCTCAACGAAAATAAATCGCTGCAAATGCCGTTATAATTCGGGAGGAGTGATTTATACAACTTATGATAGAATACAGCAATTTGTGTAAAAAATCACATAACACTACTTTCTTTTAAGGAGAAATAAAATGGCAGTAAAAGTTGGTATCAATGGTTTTGGGCGCATTGGGCGCCAGGTACTGAAAGCAATCCGCGATATGTACCCGAACGAATTGGAAGTTGTCGCCTTCAACGACATCGGCGACATGAAGACCATGGCGCACCTGCTGAAATACGATTCGACCTATGGTCGTTTCGACGGCACGGTGGAAGCTGCCGACGACAGCCTGGTCATCGACGGCAAGAAGGTCAAAGTCTTCAAAGAGACCGACCCCGCCGCCATCAAATGGGGCGACCTCGGCATCGACATCGTGATCGAGTCGACGGGTTTGTTCACCATCAAGGAAGACGGCGTCAACAAGAAGGGCAAGACCGTCAAGGGCGCAGTCAACCACATCACCTCTGGCGGCGCGAAGAAAGTCATCATTTCCGCCCCTGCCGAAGGCGAAGACCTGACCGTCGTGTTGGGCGTCAACGAAGACAAGTACGACACCAAGAAGCATCATGTCGTGTCAAATGCCTCCTGCACCACGAACTGCCTTGCGCCCGCCGCCAAGGTTGTCCATGACAAGTACACCATCAAGCGTGGCTTCATGACCACCATCCACTCCTACACCAACGACCAGAAGGTGTTGGACATGCCGCATTCGGACCTGCGCCGCGCCCGCGCCTCCGGCTTGAACATCATCCCGACCACCACCGGTGCCGCCAAAGCCATCGCCCTGGTCATCCCCGACCTGAAGGGCAAGTTCGACGGTTATTCCCTGCGCGTCCCGACCCCCACCGTTTCCGTGGTTGATTTCACCGCTGAACTCGAAAAAGAAACCACCACCGAAGAACTGCGCCAGGCGTTCCGCGATGCCGCCAAGCAGCCGCGCTTCAAGGGTGTCCTCGAAGCCGTGGACGAACCCCTCGTCAGCATGGACTTCAAGGGCAGCGCGTACAGTTCCTCTGTCGATCTTCCCTTCACCAGCGTCCTCGGCAAGGACAAGAGCAACTTCGTCAAGGTCGTCACCTGGTACGACAATGAATGGGGTTACTCCTGCCGCACAGCCGACCTCGCCGCATTGATGGCGAAGAGCCTGTAGAAGTACCCAGGTAAACAGGTACACAAGTAAGCAAGAACGCCTGTGTACCTGTTTACTTGTTTACATGGATACTTATCCCGTGAACAAGAAAACCGTAAAAGACATCGACCTCAAGGGCAAGCGCGTTCTCATGCGCGTCGATTTCAACGTGCCCATGGCGGAAGGCAAAGTGACCGATGACAAGCGCATCAAAGCCGCATTGCCGACCATCAAATACGTTTTGGAACAGGGCGCGTGCGTCCTGTTGATGAGCCACCTCGGACGCCCCAAGGGCGGACCCGACGCCGAGTTCAGCCTGAAAGCCGCCTCCGAAGCCCTCGCCGCATTGCTGGGCAGCCCCGTCAAGATGGCTCCCGATTGCGTCGGCGCGGAAGTGGAAAAGATGGCGAAGGAATTGAAGCCCGGCGAAGTGCTCATGCTCGAAAATACCCGCTTCCACAAGGGCGAAGAAAAGAACGACCTCGAACTCGCCAAGCAAATGGCTGCGCTCGGCGAAGTGTACGTCAACGACGCGTTTGGTTCCGCGCACCGCGCCCATTCCTCCACCGAAGGCGTGGCGCGTTTCCTCCCCGCCGTCTCTGGCTTCCTGATGGAACAGGAACTCGAATATCTCGGACGCGCGATTGCCAACCCCGAACATCCCTACATCGCCATCCTCGGCGGCGCGAAGATCAGCGACAAGATTTTGGTCGTGGAAACCCTGCTCGCCAAATGCGACAAGTTGATCATCGGCGGCGGCATGGCGAACACCTTCCTCGCCGCAAAGGGAATCAACATGCAAGACAGCCTCGTCGAAGAATCCTCGCTTGAAACCGCCAAAACCATTTTGGCAAAATCGGGCGACAGGCTCATCCTCCCCGTGGATGCGGTCATCGCCGACAAGTTCGATGCCGAAGCCAACACCCAAACGGTGGACGTGGACAAAATCCCCGCCGGCTGGCGCATGTTGGATGTGGGACCCAAGACCCTCGACCTGTACAAGTCCTCCCTCAGCGGGGTCAAACTCGTCGTCTGGAACGGACCCGTGGGCGTCTTCGAAATGCCCAAGTTTGCCGAGGGCACCTTCGCCCTGGCGAAACTGCTGGCTGAATCAGGCGCGACCACCGTCATCGGCGGCGGCGACTCGGCAAGCGCGGTCAAGAAGGCGGGCGTTGCCAAGCAAATGACTCACGTCTCCACCGGCGGCGGCGCATCGCTCGAATTCCTCGAAGGCAAGGAACTGCCCGGCGTGGCGGCTTTGCTCGACAAGTAAATCAGCGATAAAGCCCAAAATCAACACAGCGCGGATTTTCTCCGCGCTGTTCTTTAGTCCGCTTTAGCGGGCTTTGTACGCGGAGCGGAGCGCGGGGATTGATTCCCGCGCAGGGTGACGGGTGGAAAAAGCCGCTCGAAACAGAATCCGCTTTCCGCTGGTCATCTGCATTTCAATTCACAAACAATTCACAATCCGCACAGCAAAAATTCAGCGCGCTCGGCTATAATCGAAAAAAATGCAAACGGAGATTATGAATGTCCTTCAACATCGGTGAGAATGTTGGTCAATATCGAATCATTGAACAACTGGGGCAGGGCGGTATGGCAACCGTTTATAAAGCCTATCATGCCTCGCTCGACCGTTATGTGGCGCTGAAAGTCTTGCATCCCGCGTTCAACGAAGACCAGACCTTCATCTCCCGTTTTCAGCGCGAGGCGCGGGTGGTGGCGAAATTGGAACACCCCAACATCGTCCCGATCTACGATTACTCTGAGCACGAGAAGCGCCCCTACCTGGTGATGAAATACATCGAGGGCGACACACTCAAAGCGCGGCTGGGTCAGGGTCCGCTGACCGCGGAAGAAATCGAGCAGGTGGTCAACTCTGTCGGGGCGGCGCTGGAATACGCTCACCGCCAGGGGATTTTGCACCGCGACATCAAACCATCCAACGTGATGATTGCCGCAGACGGCATGATGTACCTTGCAGACTTTGGGCTGGCGCGCATCGCCCAGGCGGGCGAATCCACCATGTCTTCTGACTCGATTATGGGCACGCCGCAGTATATTTCGCCCGAACAGGCGATGGGCAAAAAAGACCTCGACGCGGGAACCGACATTTATTCCTTCGGCGTCATGCTGTACGAATTGGTGGTGGGACAGGTTCCTTTCAGCGCCGATACGCCGTTTTCCATTATCCACGACCACATCTACACGCCCCTGCCCCTGCCGCGAAAGGTCAACCCAAGCGTGCCTGAAACCGTGCAGCGTGTGCTGTTGAAGGCGCTTGCCAAAGACCGCCTCGACCGCTACGTCAGCGTCGAAGAATTGATGATTGCCTTCAAGCAAGCCTGGACCGACGCGGGCGTCCCCATGCAAGGCACAGCCATCATCATGCGCTCGACCCTCGCAAAAGATAAAACGGGGTCGAGAAAACAAGTCATTGCCGCGGAAGAAAAAACAGCCGTCGCCCCACCCCCGCCGTCAAAACGTTCCCCGTGGATGTGGGTCAGCATTGGGTTGATTACCCTGCTTTGTTTGGCGGTGATCGGGCTGGCAGTTCGCAGTCGCCTGATGAATTCGGTCATTCCAGCCCCCGCGACCTCCATCCCCGTTGTCGAAACCCTCCCCGCCCCACCCACGCCGCAAAGCAATACTCCAGGCACGCAAGCGCCGCCCGCCGTTCAAAATATGTCGCCCGAAGTTTCGATGGCGATGGAATTGGTGGCAAAAAATCCCAAAGACGCTGATTCGCATTTAAGCCTGGCGCTCGCCTTGTGGGATGCAAAGGAGATCCGCCCTGCGGCGGATGAGATAAACCAAGCCGTGTCTCTGGCAGGAACAGAAAACAGGGACTTTCTTCTGAGAGCGGCGGAAAGATTTGTGGAAAGGCAGGCATGGGTGCCAGCGGCAGGCTTATACTTGCGCCTGGTTCCGACTTACCGAAATGAAGACATGCCCCGCGAAATGGAAGATAGAATCCACGAGGCGGTCTACAAGGCAGCCGAGCAAAAAGACCTTCAGCTTGCGGAATTTTTCGAACGGGTGGATGTCTTCGACCCGGCGCTGGGTCACATTGCGCGCGGACGTCATGCCCTGTATCAGGGCAATCTCGAAGAAGCCACGGCGCAAATGGGCAATGCGGAAAAAATAAAACCAGCCATGCCCGAAGTAAAAATGCTCAAAGCAGAAATCGAAATGAAAACAGGCAACATGAAGGAAGCAAAAGACACGCTGCTTATTCTTGCATCCAACCCTGAAACGCCAGAATGGCTGCGCTTCATGGCGGAAAACCATCTCAAAATCATACAATAAGGAAAACATCATGCGAAAGTCACTTGTAGCTGGAAACTGGAAAATGAACAAAACCGTCGCGGAAACCCGCGACCTGCTCTTCAAAATGAGCGCGCAACTGCGCGAAATCGACGGCGTGGAAAAGGTCGTCTGCCCGCCGTTCATGTCGCTGATGGCAGCTTCTGCCATGCTCGAAAATTCGGGCATTGGGCTGGGCGCACAGAACATGCACTGGGAGGAGAAGGGCGCATTCACGGGCGAAGTCGCCCCTGGCATGGTCAAAGAGTTATGCGGATACGTGATTCTCGGTCACTCGGAACGCCGCGCCTATTTCGGTGAGACCGATGAAATCGTCAACCGAAAACTGGTCGCCGCCCAAAAGGCTGACCTGACCCCGATTGTTTGCGTCGGCGAAACGCTCGAACAATACGAAGCCAAACAAACCCGCGAGGTGGTTTCGAGTCAAACGCTTCAAAGCCTGAAGGGAGTTTCTGCCGAATTTGCCCCGCGCATCGTCGTCGCCTATGAACCCGTTTGGGCAATCGGCACAGGCAAGGCATCCAACGGACCGGAAGCAAATGCCGTGGTAAAGGATTTCATCCGCCCGGCGCTGGCGGAACTGTTCGGCGCGGAAACCGCGCAAGCCATCCGCGTGCTGTACGGCGGTTCGGTGACGGCGGCAAATGCGGTTGAATTTTTCAGCCAGCCCGATATCGACGGCGCGCTCGTCGGCGGCGCAAGCCTGAAAGTGGACGACTTCGTTGCAATTGCGAAGGCGGCAGCAAAATAGACAGAAGATGGTAGGCGAAGATTTTTACCGTCTACCGTCCCCCTTCCATCATCCGTTTTCCCATGCCTTTCACCGGCTTCCTCTGGTTTATCCTAACCCTCCTGCCGCTGGTCATCATCCAGCGGCTTTTGCATCGTGAGATACAGACGGTCTTCATGATTCTCACCCGCAGTTGGCAATTGACCATCGGTGTTTTTTCGCTCATCTTTCTGCCCGGCGTCTTTCTGCACGAACTGAGTCATTTTGTGACGGCAAAGCTTTTGCGGGTGCAGACGGGAAAATTTTCACTCATTCCCAAACCCCTGTCCAATGGGCGACTGCAAATGGGATACGTAGAGGTTGCCCAGACAGACATCATCCGCGATTCGTTGATTGGCATTGCCCCGCTCGTTGCAGGCTCGCTTTTCATCGCCTACGCGGGCATGAATCGGCTGGGATTCGAAACCCTGCTGGATGTGCTGACAAAAGGTCAGTTCGAATTATTCTGGAAGGGGTTGACCTTGCTGCCGCAGGTGGATGATTTTTTCCTGTGGTTCTACCTTGCCTTTACCGTATCCAGCACGATGATGCCTTCTGAATCAGACCGCCATTCCTGGCTGCCGCTTGGCTTGTGGGCAACCGGACTGCTCGCCCTGGGAATCTTCGCCGGCGCAGGCGGATGGATGCTGGCGAATATCGCCCCGCTGTTAAACGATTTTCTTGGCTCGGTCGCCACCCTATTCGGTTTGAGCGTTGTGCTGCATTTCGTATTATTACTGCCGACGATGCTCGTTCACCGTCTGCTTGCAAAACTTACGGGCGTGGATATCAGGTAAAGTTCCCAAAAGCCGACATTGAATTATTGCGTCGGGAGGGGAATCAATGAGTTGACATACTCTTCGATCCAGGCATATCCGCTGGGCGCGAGCTCATTGGGATGATTGGCATCATCGGCATTATTTGGGTCCAGCCCGTGCGATGCCTCCCACTCATTTGGAATTCCATCCCCGTCGTCGTCCTGCGGGGATTGCCCGCCTTGAAAATCCTGCCACCCACCCACCTGGTTTTGGCTGTCGATCATCTGTCCTTCCCGATTCAACACATCCCTTACAACACGCGCATCCACCTCATCACGAACGGGAGCCACCGCGCCGGCGGAATTCAAAACAGCGGTATAGGCGTCCTCAGCCGAAACAACATCGACCTTGCTGGACTTGAACAAGGGAATGGAAGAAAACAAAAAATTATCGGGGTTGTAAATACGGGCGTCGACCAGGCTTGCGCCCAACTGCGGATCATCGACGACATTTCCAGACAAGTATGCGCGGGTATCCGCAGGCATGGGCTCGTGCGCAAATATCTCGAACGGACGGGAGGGATTGTTAGGTTTGAAATAATTATTGAGCGCGTGAACCCTGGTCGCATAACTTCCAAACTCAAACGCCCCGTCGCCCCAGCCATACATGACGTTATTCGCCACCTCCAACCCGTCCACGCCCGAAATATGGGGATTTCGTCCCCAGTTATGCGCGAACAGGTTATGGTGAATTGTCATATTGCTGCCCTTATCGCCGATGATCAACCCCATGCTGTGCGGCGCCGGGCTGACAGCTTCTTCATCGATATGGATGCTGTCGTTCAACCCTTCGCTGATGATATTCCATTGAATGCTGATGTTGTAGATCGAAGAATCATCTGCCGGGTCCGCCCAAATCGACATGTTTTCATCCACCGCCCAGCCAAAGGAGGAATGATCCACAATCACGTTATAGACATCGCCGTCGCCATAATAGGTGCTGATACTAATCGCATCGCGGCAGCAGGTCGGCGCGCCCTCATCTCCCACCCGCACTCTTAATCCGCGCACAATCACGTCATGGGTGGCAATGGCAAACTCTTCCCCGCTGAGCATGATGCCGTCGCCTGGCGCGGACTGTCCGGCAATGGTAACAAAAGGGTTTCGGACAATCAACTTATCCACCAGATGGATGACTCCACCCACGTTAAAAACGATGAAACGACGCTGGTCGTAGGGGTCGGCAGGGTCGTCTTCCCAAGTGTGTTCCAACGCCCATCGCAGGCTGCCGGGATATGCCGAACTATTCTTGTCTGTCGTGTCATCCAGATGGGTGACAAAAACCACCTTTCCAAACCTTCCGCCAGGCGTGGCTGCTCCGAACCCCTCAGCGCCGGGAAAAGACAGAACAGCAGGGCTTTTGGAGCACGCCTGAAGAAACCCGGCGGGCAAAAACAGCGCCGCCGCAAGGATAAACAATATAAACGTTTTGCGGACAAAGGGCATTTAACGATCTTTCTCCCGAGTCATGACCAGTTCTGTAATTTCGGACATTGTCAGGCTTTGCATCTCATATTCCCTTTGCAAAGATTTGAATTTGTCGAGGATTTTTCCAAGAAAAGCCAGGTTTTCGGGGATACTCCCGCTCAACTCATGGGGATGAAACCAGAGATGAAAAATCTCATTTTTGCGGGCGGCGGTTTCCATTGCCGATGTAATTCGCTTCAAGCGCAAAGGCTCCAGGATGCCAAGTCTTTTGGAGTAACCACGCAGCAGGCGGCTGCCAGGAAGGTTAACCGGCAAAGCCGCGCTCTGCGGGAGCGCGTAGGAATTGGCGCCTGTGACATTGAAGTAAATATCGAAAAGCCGCGGAATCTTGCGAAGCGGATGAAAATATTCACTCGCGCGTTTGGAGTGATAAAACCATGCGGTTTCGGTCCCGCGATAGGAAGTGATGCCCAGTTCACGGCAGATTCCCAAATAATCGGTATTATGCTGGTTGCGGGGAAAAACCAGGCTTCTAAGTTTATGCTGTTTTTTTTCAGCCAGACCGACGGCAGCCTGCAAGTCTTGCCTGAAATCTTCGGCGGTCTGCCTGTCTTCAAGGCAAAAATAATGGGAAAAAGTATGCGTACCCACTTCCTGATGCGGGCAGGCGGCAATTTTTTCGATCAGGGACGGAGCAAGGTGATACGAGAGATATTCTTCGTCGCCAGCCATTTTGGAGATGTAAGGGTAGGGCGATAAGTTGGGATCGGCATAGGTCGGCTTCCGTTCCGGGAGGCTGGCAACAAGTTCCTCGTACGTATCGCAAAAGAGAAAACCGACCGCAGCCCAGGTGGCATGAACCTCGTGTTTGCGGAACAAATCGAGAGCGGCGGGGATGAATTCATAGACGCGCGCCAGCGTGGCTTTATATTCCTCCAGGGATAATTTATCCCGGACGCCCCAATACAATTCAAAGTCGATGGAAATGGTAAATATGCCTTTACCCTGTTTGGATGTCGTCATTTGCTCTATCCTTTAAATCCTCTGCGGCTCTCGAGCGCAGTGTAAACCGCCGGCGCCAAACGGTCGACCACGCGATCCCAGGTAAACTCTCTGAATGCAAGTTCGTAACCTGCTTTCTGCATTCGCAGAAAGAGTTTGTCGTCCGTCACCAGCCTGAGCAAAGCCTGTGCCAGCGCATCGACATCTTCAGGAGGCACAAGAAAACCTGTGTCTTCGTTGCGAATAATTTCCTCCATCGATTGCCCGGTCACGCCCACGCACGGAAGCCCATACGCCATTGCCTCCAAAATCACATCTCCCCAAGTCTCCAGCCGCGAAGGCAGGACAAAGATATTGGACTGTTCATACAAGCGGAGGATTTCCTCACGGTTCCAGGTGGGCGCCACCAGTTTTACGCCTTCCAGGGGCATATCTTCCGGGATCTGATCATGGGTAACGAATAACAATTCGACATTCGGCGCAGACTGACGAACGCGCGCAAAGGCGTTCAAAACCAAATCGCCGCCCTTTCGGTAAAAATCAATCCCAATGAATAGGATCGTTGGTTTATTGCCGGGCAAGCGGGGGGCGAATGCGGGGAAGATCTCCAAATTTGCGCCGCCGCCAATGACGCTGACCTGCTCCTGCCCCAGCCCATAATCTTCGGTCACGGATTTTCCAACCAGGCGGGAGCGCACGCAAACGTGAGCCGAATTTTTCATCGTCCTGCCCTCGATGTCGAACCAACGCTGGAGTTTTTCCCCCCGCAACGGCGAGCGTCCCGCGTCCCGCCGACGGGCGGACAACTGGGCGGTATAGTCGGTGTAGATGATGTTTGGCAAACAGGGACCATCCCAGCCTGCATCGAAGAGCACCCCCAATTGAACAATCGCATCCGCGCGGTTTTGCATCGACCTGACGTAATTGGACGCCTGCTTCGAGCGCAAACGAAACGCAAAAATATTCTTCGAGGCGCGTTCGACCCAGGTATTCAAGTCCGGGTGCCAGGAAGCCGCCAGGTTCAACAAACGGCGAAACCCGCGCAATTTTGCATTGTAAACATCCACAACCTGAAAACGGCGCTTCAATGCCTGGATGAAAGTATTGTACTTTATGTAGGATTCAGGATCGTTCACCATGTCGCCTGCCAGTACCACAAGAACGCGCGGCGGACGTATCTCCTCATCAGTCTGCATGATCATTTCTCATTTCATAAAAAGATGGCGGCATTTTAGGGCGGCGGCTAATAAGCCCCTTTCCGCTGCAAGACAATCGCCACCGTGCGAACCAGAATATATATATCCAGCCAGATGGACCAGTTCCGAACGTAGTATTCATCGAGGCTTACCCGTTCGTGGTACGTGGTGTCGCTCCGCCCGGATACCTGCCAAAGTCCCGTGATGCCGGGGCGCACCCAGGTATAAGGGTCGAAAAGGTCGCCGTAATGATGAATTTCATCGGTGACAATCGGACGCGGTCCGATCAAACTCATTTCACCCACCAAGACGTTCCATAATTGGGGAAACTCATCGATGCTGAATCTTCTTAGAATCTTTCCCAGCCGCGTAATGCGCGGGTCGTTTCTAAGTTTTTGACTGACCTTCCACTCCTCCCGCATTTCCGGGTTCTTATCGAGGTATTCCTTCAATTTTTTATCGGCATCCATGACCATGGTGCGAAACTTCCATGCCTTGAACCTTCTGCCATCCTTCCCAATTCTCGAGTGCCCGTAAAAAATCGTTCCGCGCGAATCGAGTTTGAGCAAAACCGCTACAAGAAACAAGAAGGGCAAAATCAATATGCCGCCAAAAACGACCAGGAAAATATCGACAGATCGTTTCAGGGTTTTCTGGCTTTTGTTCAAGAGATTATGATGTATTTCCAATCCCAAAATTCCGCCAAAGTCAAACGGGGTAACGCCGTAGCTTGTAATCTGCTCCAGGTTTTGAATCAAAATCAACCTGTGAAAGCCGCCTGGCTTGTTTCCCGCCATGATGTTCAGAAAACTCGCCGGCACATCGGATGTGATGAGCAGGGCTGTCTTCACGCCAGTGATCTGTTCCAGCCCGGCTTCAAACAACGCTTCGTCCATACTTTGGATAATTCCGCCCTTGTGATGAACCGGTTGCAGCACCTGAACCTCGGCATCGGCGTGCGTTGTCCCATTAAAATCCAGAATCACAACCGGGCGCAATCCCAGTTTATTGTTATGGCGGAAAAAATTAAGCGCCCATTGCCCCTGTTTTCCATACCCAATAATCGCCACTGGCTCGCCCCAAAAATTAAAGCGAATAGCCAGCGAGCGCGCCAACTCACGAACCAGCGGAAGCAGACCCAGGCTGAAGATCCAGGTTAACCCCAGTGTCAGGCGGGAATACTCTTCGACATTTCTGACCCAAAAACTGAGCGCGGCAAACGCCAGCACAATCATGCTGGTTGTGGAAACCAGTTTTCGCAATTCTTCGACGGCGCTCAACCCTACAGATGGATACAACCCCACCAATCCGAAAAAAACGAGGCTGACCAGCATGACCGGAACCACCTGCGGAAAAAGATTCAAGCGCCAAATATCATTAAAAAGCACGCGAACCGCAATTGCCAGAAAAGCGGCAATCGAAAAGGAAAAAACATCCGCAAGCAGCAACATGAGACTAATCCAAAAGCGCGGTTGACGGTCAAAAAATTGCAGTCTGGAATTTACTGCGTTCTTCTTGTCCATTCGCAGTATTCTTAATTCAGAATGACTTTCCATATTGCCTTCCTTGTTACAATGTCTGCCTGGTTTCTAAAATTACACAACACTCATATGGGATTCCATGGACGAAATGGCGGGGATCGATATTAGACAACCGCCTTTACCAACAACCGCTATATGTCCTTTCAATCTGGGCTTCCCCTGTGTGGGAAGCCCAGTATGGTACACAAGCAAATTTAAGTTTAAGAAAGTGTCTGAAAAGTCTGACTTTCTAATCACAAAGACGCCAAGTCTCAAAAACTTAAACTTTGCGCCTTTGTGTCTTTGAGGCTTCGTGATTGGGTTTCAGACACTCTCCAAGTGATACCCCTATTTTATATGTTTTTTCGTCTCAGAGTCAGGGGAAACTTCAACCGGTGAGACTTTGTTGGACGCAGAACGCCTCCAGGCTCCAATAGCGGCAATCAATAGGACAACGACCACCAAAGCAATCGAAATCGCCAATGCCGGGAGAATCCAAGCTGGGCGGTATGGAGGGGTAGGGCTGAGGTCAACGGCAGGGGGAACAACCTCCACGCCCGCCTCTCCGCCATTGGGATTGGAAGCGGCAATCGCGGTTAGGCGGGTATCCACGGTCACAACCTGTTTCCCGCTGATTACGGCAAAATTGCCAGCCAGTTCATAGCTTTGAGGTTCGATCAAGTAAGACCCTGCCGAAGCGGCTCCCTGATCATTATTGCCCAGCGCGGTGAGGATAATATTATCTTTGTTCCACGGCGAGGGCAGCATTTCGATGTAACCGACCGTTGCATTCGGATCTATCCGATAGTTCACCTGCAACTGGGGTTCTATCACCCTGTCGGTTTTATCGGCAAAGGGCGCCGGTAAAAAGTCCTTTAGCTCATCGAGAATCGGCAGTTGACTGGGGCGTCCAATGATAATCAGGTTGTACTTTGCTCGATCCGCTTCAGGCAGGTTGTCTGCGTAAAATACGCCCAACGTTGTAACCGGTCCATTCGAGGCATCGCCCAGGTAGCCGGCAATATCGAAGGCAGATTTCCAAATGGGCAGGCTGTTTCCCTGAAGCACAAAAGCTGTGGTGTCCAAAGCAGGGTTGTAAGCAAAAGGCACGGGGTAAGACACCAGATCGTAATTCGATATGGGATTGACAATGGAGGGCGTCAACGGCAGGTGTAAGTTGGAGTCGGGCCAGATATTGGCATACAAACCATTCAGGTCTGGGTTTGCGCATCGGTCTTGCGGAATTAGGCTGACCCTGATTTCCAATATGTTATAACCCGTAACGACTGCCGCCTGTGGTATCGAAATTTGGCTGCGGTTGACAGCCTGCGCCGCGCTTTCCTTGGTCAGCGCCACACTGCCGATGGGGTTGCCGTTCAACCTTACCACCATACCAGAGCCATCCTGCTCCAGAAGGGACGAATGCCCATAGAACAACTCAAGATAGGCATCCTCTGCCACGCTTTGTCCCGGAGGAATGTAGAACTGATACGCGGCGTAATTAACGCCGAATTCCCTCAAGTCCGTCGTTCCATAGCCCAAATCGGCGAAGGTCTGGTCTATCGGAGCCGAAACAGGAACGGGCGTGGATTGGACGCGGTCGACGATGGAAAGGTTCGGGAATATATTCGGGCGCAACACCCCCGTGCTGATTGCCTGCGCTGCCTTGACGACCCCCGCATCTGTATTGCCAGAGATCATCAAAAGAGTCTTCCCCGCCGCCCAGGGAGAATTGACTAATTGAATGATGCCATCATCCGCACCGCCGCTGCCGTTTTCAAAACGACCATTCTTTACCGGCATGGGCAGTTGCAACTCTTGGGTTTGGGAAGATAATGCCGTCGCCGCGCTGCCAATCAAAATCAAATTTTCCGATGATACCTGCTGGGGCGTGAGCCGACCAATGGTGGTTAGATCCATCAGCAAAGAGCCGGAGCTCAAATTCTTCAAGCCAGCAGAAACGGTCAGGGCGCTTTGCAACTCTGCCGCAGTGGGTTTTTCTGGAAGCACAACCAACACCGAGTTTTTGAATATGGAATATTCCTGATAGATCGGGAACGGGAATCTTGTCAGGCTCGTATCCGGGGTTGTCTCTTCGTGCGGAAGCGTGATGCGCGACCCGCTGCGGATGTAGACCAGCATGTTTTCATCCAGGTAACAGGACCAGCCGCTATTAAGGGAAAAATGCAAATCCATCAATCCATCGGTGCGTGTCGAGGTCATGGCTTCCACAGGGATTTCGAAGTGCTGGGTCGAATCGCCAATCTCACTGAGGGATAGCACGCCAATCACAATGTCATTGAACTCGACCGTCAATGTACCGGCGGGACCGAACGTATTTTCTGTGGCTGTGTCGCCGGTGGTATTGAAAGAGACCGTCATGAACATATCGAACTGGGCGCCTCCGACTGGACGCCAGTTCGACGGAATGCCAAACAACACGGCATCTGAATCATAGGGTCCCGCCAGGCTGATATCGCCCTGAACAAGTTGAGAAAGCAGAATCGTATCGCCTTGTTGTTGCGGCAGAACGCCCGCATGGAAGGTATCAAAAGACGGGGAGGGAAGTCCCGGGGCTGCTTCTACCGGAGCAAAAACGCCCATGAGCAGGCTGGCACAAAGCACAAATACAAGAATGAATTTTTTATGGTAAATGTTCATTTTCATCTCCAAATTTAGTCCTTTATCAAATCAACGCAACCGATAAATAGTCTCATATAAATCCTCGATTCGGGCGACCATCTTCGAATAGGGGAAATCCGTTTCGACGCGCAGGCATCCTCTTTCTCCAAACATCCGCGCCTGTTGCGAAGAGCCAATCAATTTATTGATTGCTTCCGCCAAAGAGGGCACATCGCCAATGGGAACCAAAAAGCCGGTCTCGCCATCCAAAACAGCCTCTGTCGCGCCCATTACCCGGGTCGAGATCACGGGCAGGCGGGCAGCCATGGCTTCCAGCAGCGCCAGGGGAAAACCTTCCCAATGAGAAGATAACACAAAAACGTCGAGCGCATTCAACACATCGGGAATATCCGAACGAAACCCGGCAAAATGAAACACATTCTCCAACCCCAAAGATTTAACCAATGCCAGGGACTCATCCATTAACGCGCCATCGCCAACCCACAAGAAATGTGCCGATGGATTGGTCTGATTTACCAACGCGGCAGCGCGGATAAAGTCTGCGGGCGCTTTTGCCTCTGTAAGGCGGGCGACGGTTCCGACCAGTTGGACATCGGCGTCGATCCCAAGCGATGCGCGAACGGCAGAGCGGTCGAACTGACGGTTGAACGGCGTCAACTCGATTCCCGTGTGAATTGTAATAAATTGGTCGTCCGCTCCGACGGAATAGCGTCGCGCAAGTTCCCGCTCACCGTCGCAAAGCGCGATGATTTTTTTCGTCAGATGACGAGCCGCAAGCCGCTCCAGCACAGAGTAGAAAGCCGCCTGCTTTTTGGAAACGCCGTCATGAAACGCAAAATTGGCGGGTTGGTAAATAACGGGAATTCCCGTCCCGATGGCGGCGACACGGGTGAGAAAACCCGGCTTGGATGTATGGGCATGAATCAAATCGAACCTGCCGCGCCGAATGATGCGAAAAAGGCGCGAATAAACGAAGAAGTCCGTTAGCGGGTCGATATTATCCTTCATCGGCAGGCTGATGGCTTCGACATTTTTCAATTGGGATAAGTCCGCCGCCAGTTCGTCGGCGCCCTCAGCCAGGCAGACGACTGTAATCTGGTATCTCTCCCTGTCAAGCGCCTTGACCAGCCGACGGGTATAGATGCCAACGCCGCCGGAAGATTTTGCAACTTGCAGTAGTTTAATCGGATTACTCATGGGGTGTCGCTCCGCGGCGAGCCGATAATTGGCGATACAGGTCGATGGTTTGTTTCATCATGGCGTCGATGCTGTAGCGGGACTCAGCCCGTTCATAGCCAGCCTGCCCCATTTGACGCGCCAACTGCGGGTTGGAAACAAGGCGAAGGCAGGCATCTGCCAGCGCGTCAGGTTTCGAGGGCGGCACAAGAATGCCGGTTTCGTTATCAACCACAACGCCCCGCATTCCGCCGGCGGTGGTCGCAACCACCGGGCACGAAGCCGCCATCCCTTCGAGAAGCGCCACCGGCAGTCCCTCCACCGTCGAGGAAAAAACCAGCACATCGAGGGCAGACATGACCGCAGGAATATCCCTTCGATTGCCGCAAAAAATAACCGTCTCGCCCAGTCCCAGTTCCGCCGCCTTGTCGGTCAATGCCGCGCGAAGGGGTCCATCGCCGACGATTACAAAACGGGCTTGGGGCGCGGTTTGATGAATTCGTCGCGCAGCCTCGAGAAATGACATGTGATCTTTTACCGGCACCAGGGCTGCCACGATTCCGATCAAAGGGGCATCCGCTGAGATATTGAATTCACTGCGAAATGCCTCTCTCGCAGACTGATTTTTCTTGAAGCGATCCACCGGGATTCCATTTGGAATCGAAACGGTTTTCGACTTCGGCGTATGCATATACCGCAGGGCAAAATCATACACCTCATCCGAAACGGCAATGATTTTATCCGCCAGGTGCGAGTTAATGCCGTACAGCCAGCCCCGAAACGTCCGCGCCCAGTCGTTGCAACTATGCAAAGTCGTGACCACCGATGGCACGCCGCTCAATCGCGCCGCCAGCCGCCCATTGAAATCGCTCTTGAACAGGTGGGTATGAACAATTTGAGGCGGGTCACTCCGCATCAAACCGCTCAGGCGCAGCATCAAAGCAGGGTCAACCGGGCGCGACCACGGAAAACGCGCGACGGGAATTCCCAGTTTGAAAAAGTCATCTTCCAGGGGACCGGGTTCAAAGTAACATACGCTGACCCGAAATTCATCGGGGGGAAGCCGCGTGATCAGGTCGTACAAAAGAACTTCGGCGCCGCCAAGTTCGAGACCGTCGATTATTTGAAGGATGTGAATTGGTTTTTTCATGATGATTCTTCGATTAGCTGTCGATAAAGCGTGTGATACCTTTCGCCCAGGGCAAAAAGGTCGTAATTTTCCAAAACGCGCCGCCGCGCCTGCTCTTCGAAGCGGGCAGCCGCTTGCGGGTCGGACAACAGCGTCGAGATTGCAGCGGACAACTGGTCGATGTTTCCTGGATCGATGAGAATACCGCAATTGCCATTGTCGAGAAGTTCGACAGAGCCGCCCACGCGGGTGGCGATGCAAGCCAACCCCGAAGACATTGCCTCCAACAAACTATTCGAAATTCCCTCGGCAAGCGAAGGCAGGATAAAAATATCGGCGGCGCGGAGGTACGGTTTTACGTCGCGAAGCGTGCCGAGGAAGGAAAGCTGGGACTGTATTCCCAAGTCTTCTGCCATCGATTCAAGGGCGGCGCGCTCGTCGCCTTGCCCAACCAGAAGCAGGCGCAGATTCGGGTGGGTTTGGAGCGCCCGCTGAAAAGCCGATAACAGGGTTGGCAAAGCTTTAATCGCATCCAGCCTTCCAACGTAAATAACCAGTTTTTTATCGCCCATTTTTATGGCATTCTTTGCCTCTTGTTTATCGGGCGCAGGGGTAAACAGGGATGAATCGACGCCGTTGAACAAGCGCAGGATCTTCGAACTTTCGTAGCCGACCGACAACAACTCATCTTTCATCTCTTCGGTCAGGACAATGCTCAGGCTTGTCCAATCGCGCAAAATGGCAAGGCGAAGCGAACCCAGCACAGTGCCGCGAGAAGACCGGGTCAAACTGGATGCGCCGCTGCCCGCAAACTTAACGATGACGGGCTTACGAAGAATCTTTCCCGCGATGGCTGCGGCAACGGCTGCGGAATGCTCCAGGTGGGCGTGTAAAATATCGAAAGACTTCCCATGTTTGAGCGCGAAAAACATAGCGCCAAGCGTAAAGGTGATTGTTTTGATTTTCCCAGGTCCGAATGCGGGGACCCGCAGGACTTCAAAACCGTCCCTGCGCTCGAAGCGTGGAAGACCGCTCGCGCCCAGTGTAACGACTTTCGTCGGCAAGCCCTTTTTGGCAAAAAACATCGCGAGACGCTCCGCCTGCAATTCGGCTCCACCCACCGGCAAGGGGGAAAAGTCTTTTACAACCATCATTACGCCTGTTGTCATCTGGTCACATCCATAAACTGTTAATGCCGCGCCTGCTCGTAAAGTTCAAGCAATCGCTCCAGCCACGGCTTCGGAGCATAATGAGCGGTAATAAAATCATGCGCAGATTTTCCCATTTTGACCATTTCGGACGGGGCATCCAGCAACGCAGACATTTCGCGGGCAATCGACGGCACATCATGCGGTTCGACCATCACGCCGATGCCGTCGCGCAGCAGGTATTCGGTATCTCCCACGCGGGTGGCTACGATTGGCAGTCCGGCAGCCATTGCCTCCATCAACGCAAGCGACAACCCTTCGCGGTGCGAGGAACTGACGTACATATCGGATGCGGCAAGCAGGTCGGGAACATCGGTGCGGGGACCCAGCAGGGAGATTCGATTTTGCAAGCCGCTATCTGCCGCCGCTTTATCGAGATCGGCGCGGAGTTCGCCATCCCCTACAATCACCAGGCGCGCCTGCGGGTAATGATGAGCAATTCGTGAAAATGCCGCAATCAAGTCGTGATAGCCTTTATCAATCGTCAGGCGACCAACCGTCAAGATCAAAACGCCATCGTCACTGCCAAGTAGATTGCGGCGCAAGCGTTCCCGATCCGCAGGCGACAGGGCGGGAATTTCACCGATTGCATTTGGGATAATGTCGATTTTCCGCCCGCTCAGCCTGGACTGATGCGCCTGACTGACAGAATACCCAACCGCCACGACGCGTTTTACTACATGCCGCAAAAGGAACCTGTCAACCCATTGACGCGGGGAATGAAAAAATCCCTGCACATGCGCCTTTGTAGAATGAAGGGTGGCAATTACCGGCACCCCGGCAACTGCGCCCGCCAAAGCGCCAAGGATGTTCGCGTGCTGGAGGTGGGTTTGGACAACGTCGAACTTTTCCCGTCGAAAAAGACGAACCAAAGAGGGAATTGCACCGGGGCTATAGAGTCTGTCAATCGAAAGTTCGATCACCCGCACACCCATCGCCTTCAATTGGGCGGGATACGGGCTGTTTTTTGTATTGGGACGCAAGCTGATAATCGTAAAATCCAAACCACGCGCGGACGCCGCTTCAGCGAACAGGATGAGCAACTTTTGCGCGCCCCCCCAGTGTAAGGAATCGATCAAATGCGCAATTCTCATTTCAGCCTCTGCCCAATGCGGAACGCATCAGTTCTACAATATCGAGAACGACACGACGATTGAAAACCCACATCGCGGCGCCGTACACAATCCCACCTGCGCCGATGCTGATGACCAGTTGCAGCCATGCAGCCAGAGAGACGCTCAAATACAACGCGGCATACACAACTACCGCCATAATCAAACCGGACAACGCGGCTGGGCGAAGCGCATCGACAATCTTGAGGAATGGCAATCCAAGCAGACGGGATGCCACAGCAAGGTTGATTATCACGCTGAGCAAAGCAACCAAAGCCTGCACCCATCCCACCATCACAATCGAGCCGATCTGCGTCGTTGCCCACCACAAGAGCGGCGTAAGCAGACCGAGTTGTACGACACTCAACCAGGTAATCACCTGCGGACGACCGTCTGCCTTGTAGGCATCGCCGGCATTATACACTAACGAAAGAAACATCGTATACAAGGCAATCGCCTGAATCACGGGGATGGCTTCCTCCCATTTTGCGCTGAAAATCGTCAAGGTCAGCGGACGCGCAACCAGCATCAACCCCAATCCCAAGGGGATGGTCACCAGCGAAACATAACGAATCGCCTGTGAAAAGCCGCGCGCCAGGTTTCCAGGAATATCCCGCATGTGCGTAAAGACGGGAAAGATCACCGAACCGAGAATGCGGGCAAATTGCAGGATGAGCAAATCTGGCAGGCGGAATGCAAGCGTATATACTCCCAATGATTCAGAACCCAGATAACGACCAATCAACAGGTAGTCGATATTGAGCAGAAGGACGCTGATCAACTCCACGCCGACCAATTTCGAGCCGTACCGAACCAACGAACGGGAGATCCCCAAATCAAAATGCAGCGACGGGCGCCAGGGCGTTACAAACCAGAGGGCAATCGATGAAACAAGCAGCCCGCCGACCTGTCCCCAAACCAAACTCCACGCCCCATAGCCCAGGAGAGCCAGGATAATGGAAATCAGTCCCTTGGACATCGCCATCAACAAATCGGGAATAACGGTGCGCCCAAATGCCAGTTTTTTCCGTATGACAGCGGCATGTGTGCTCCCCAGCGCCGTAATGGGAAAAGACAACCCGAATGCGCGGGCAATCGGCACAACCCGCGGGTCGCGGAAATAAGCTCCCACAAGGGGAGCCATAAACCAGGCAACGCCAAAAAGAAAAATGCCGAAAAGCAGTCCCAGCCAAAAAGCGGTTGCGGATGTTTTTTCATCATCCGGGTGGTAGATCACAGACGACCCAATGCCCAGGTCGCCAATCACATCCAGGAAGGTGATTGTGGTTACGGCATACGCAACCAATCCAAAGTCATCTTTGGTCAATAAGCGCGCAAGAATTACCGTGGTGGCAAAAACGATTAGTTTTCCGCCAAGGAATGTGAAATAGCGCCAGGCGGCGCCGTGAATGGTTTTCGTGCCGAAGCCGGAGCGAGGGGTGGTTTCAGTCATAATCGGATATAGAAATGGCTATTCGCCCATCAGTCTTGCGCTTTGGCTGAGGGGAATCGACTGGGGAGTGCCCCATGCAATTCCCAACAGGAGCCACAGGTAACGAACATAGGCGCCATGCAGGAATATGGAAGCCACCAGGTAGCCAGCCAGACTCAGAGTCAACGAATCACACATCCCCACCAGTTCGTCCAGGTTTTCCTTTTCAGCTTTTAACTTGGTGCGCTGCAAGACCATAAAGGTCGAGTAGATAATCGCAAAGAACGAGAAAAAGCCCAGCAAGCCGCGTTCGGATGCGACCTCGAGGTAAAGATTGTGGGCGCCGGTGGTTTCATGTCCCAGCCCATATTGCCGCGCATAATAATCGTACCTGACGTTGAAGTTCCCAACCCCCACACCGAAAATGGGATTGTCGAGAAACATTTTCAACGCCACCAGGTTCGAGGCAGAACGCGCCTCGAGCGATGCATCGGTTTTGGCTGAAGTGCGTTCATTGCCGGGCGCGAATTCAAACAGGGATGAAATACGGCTGGTGTATTGCGACGGCAGAAACTGGAAGACAATCAACACCACGGCTGTAATCACAATTGCGGCTGTCCAGGGGCGGGCAGGCTGTCGAATGAAAAACAGAAAACCGACCACAGCCAGCGCAAGGAAACCGCCCCGCGAATAGGTGTAAAGCGCCGTCAACACGCAGACGAACAGGGACCAGCCCGCCAACGAACGCAATATGAACGACTTATGATACAAAAACCTTCCCAGAATGATCGGCAAGAGCGCGACCATGATCTGGGCGTAGTAATTGGGGTCGCCGATGGAACCCGCAATGCGGTAGCCGTCGTCGAGGTGAATGGTGTCGCCAAATCCCCAATAGTTGTTGGAAAAGGTGCCGGTCAAAACCTGAAAGAGCGAGATCGTCCCCATCAGGATACCGGCAAAGATCAACGCCCACATTGCCCAGCGCAAGGATGACGGCTTTTGTATGACAAAAACCACCAGCAAACCGATAATGGCGTTTTTCGAATAATAGGTCAGCGCCTCTGTCGCCACCTTTACATCAGCCGCGTAATAGATGGAAATGTAGCCGAGAATGGTGTAAATGCTCAATAAAACAAAGGGCTGCGTCCAGCCGCGAATCTTTTCTTGAAAGAGCAGCAAACGCGCAACGACAGATACAACCGCCAATGCGACAAGCGGCTGGGTCACGGAGGGGAAACCAAATTCAGAGATCAGCACATCTGACAAATTGGTGTACACCACAAAAACCATGACCGCCAGTCCTGTTTCGGGCTTTGCAATGGACAAAGCCAAAAGAAAAAGACCGGGAACTGCCAGCAACAACAACGTACCATAATCCAGTGTCATGGGGAATTGACCTGCCGTAAAAGCCGAATGCCAGGGACTGCCGCCCCCACACAGTCGGAATGGCTGTATTTAACTTCTATCATTTGTATGCTCCCTACAATAACACGCCCTGATCAAACCATCCGACAGGCAAACCCGCGGAGGGAATCACACCGGCGAAATCGACAAAACCATCGCCGCAGTGAAGATCGAGTCAGGCTTGTTATTGCGCCCAAAACGGGTTATTCATCATCCAAACATAGATGGGATTTGTGCCGTCGCGGCGGGCTTGTTCCAAACCGTCGCCGGCTTTCTGGAGCAACTCCTGCGTGGAAATATTATTTCGGTACTCCGCGCCGCCGATGTGGGGGTCGAGGTTAACCGCCAACCCCAATTGGGTCAACTCGACGGGAATCGTGAGCGCCTGGAAAATACGCTCGAAAATCCCGTTTGCCGAGCCGGCGGAAGTATTGGGGAGCAGGATGATAAAACTCAGTTCATTCCAACGACCAATGACATCGTGACCGCGCAATTCCTTTTTGAGAACATCCGTGACCCGCCTCAAAATCCAGTGCAGGCTGGCAATGGGCAGCGTTTCGAGAATGTCGCGCATTCCGCTTAGCTCGACGATGCCAATCGAAAGCAAATCTTCCGGGTTTTGGGCAAGTTGTTCCTCGATCAAACGGGGGAAATATTGCCGGTTGTAAACGCCGGTAACGTTATCGATACGCAAGCGCTGGCGGTACGCCTCCAACGGAATCAAAATCTGTTCGCGGATAAGAACCAGCGCCGCGCCGCCAATCAAGCCCAGGGCAAAAGCCACCCCGCCATCTTGCAGGGGCTGGGGGCTGACTGGAACCGTCGGGACGGCAGCCTGATCGAGAAAGTTAATATCGAAAGGCTGGTTCATGTTCGAAGCAAAACTGATGGTTTGGTAGCCGATGGAATTAGCCAGTACAGCCGTCAACTTGGGGTTCGGACCGGTTACGCTCAGATCGAGAATACTGGTATTGGGAAGTACCGACGCCAAATAGGTATACTCGGACATGTTCTGGCGTTGAAGTCTGAGCAGGGACAGGGTATCCGAATAAACCCGCTCGCTGTTCATGACCTCTGCGTATGTCGAAATCACAGTGACGCTATTCAACGCGTCCAAACCTCGGATGACGTCTGGTCCGCTTGTAAGCAGGGAATTTGGGACAATGAGAAACCGCGCGGTGGAACGATATTTGGGAACGGCAAAGTATGAAGCAGCCAGGGATATCGAGAGGGCGATCAGCGCCGACACCATGATAATCCACCAGCCTTTTTGCAACATACGAATATAAAGCCTTATTTCCATGTTTATCTCCATTAATGATAAAAAAAGACCTGCGAAGGCAATAGCGCTACTCCACAGTCAAAATGAGCGAACGAAACCGATGGGACAATCTTAATAAAAAAACATTGCGTTCCCGCCGTATCCAGATTAACGGGAACCTCAATGGCGATTATAACACTCCAATTTACATAGGCGTTCGAGACTTTTGGGGGAGTGATTTCTAAACGAGGGCTGAAACCGATTTTCGGCGCAAGCTACGACAAATATCTAATTTATCCCCGTCATTTTTGCTTTTTGATTAAATCCATTCCAAGCGCTGGCATTCAAAATCTTTTTACGCGCGGGTGTTTTTTCCACACGTTTCAACCATTCGTCCTCTGCTTGCGCAGCCCGAAGAAAACAACGGACCGAGAACTCGGCGCGTTCCACGGCTGGGGCTTTCGCCAGAGTCAGCGCGCCCTGCACGAATTCTCTTTCCAATTCGTCACGTTCATCGGCGTAGGTTTTGAGACGCTCAGGATAATTGAGCAGCACGGCGCGATGCAGGCGTTCGTGAGACCAGAAAAGGGAGGCGGAATCATACGTCGCAGAGGGAGCGGAACCAAGTTCGGGCAGGGCATCCAACCAAAGGGGCTTGAAAATGCCGGTACACGGGGCAGCGGTTCCAGTGGCAAACAATACCGGCATATCCCCATTCAAATAAGCAACCAGCGAAGCCGTGCTCTGGCTGATGCGAACAGGACCAAGCCCCGCGTGCATACAAACATCCACCGAAAAAAGGCTTGCGGTCTGCGGGTCGAACGCTTCATCCTCGTGATGACGAAGAATACCGATGATATCTTCTACCGTAATTCCTCCGCTTCGCGCATCCATCAACCCCTTCGTCGCGGCACAACGCGCCCGCCCCTTGCCGAATGTGGTGTAGAGTGAATCGGAAAAATCCCGCGCATAATCGAATTGCTGCGCAGATTTGGAAAAGCCCCGCTGTAAAGCGGTCTCGACGAGGCGGGTCGATGCCAGGTCGAATTGATTCCCAAGCGTCAGACAGTTGGAGATGGAGTAGGAATCATCGAGTTGACGCGCCGCCCATTGTTTATCCACCGTCTCCAACACCCAGGCATCGTCGGCATTGGCAAGCAGGAAACTGTTGTGATAATACATGGTCTCGCCATGTGCGGCGCAGTTTCCACCCTGCCCGAATTTCTCCAGTAAATCGACGATGACTTGCACCGCTTCGCGCGGAGTTACGGCACGCTCGAGAGCAAGGCGCAGAAGATCCATGCCAAGCAGGGCGGGTTCCTTGTTTGCGGGAATCTTGGAATACACCGCCTCGTTGCCAATCGCCAGCCCATGCTGGTTGACTCCCATTTCGGCGCCCCACATCCAAAAAGGTTTGGACAGCAGGATGGCATTCGTATTTTCGACCTGGGGAATTTCGATGTACGTGCATCTGACATTGCCAGCGGGCGAATGCTGCGCGGCGGGAAAATACGCCAGGTGCTGACCCTCGTTGGGGGGGCGGTCTGAATTTTTTCCAAAGATGGGAATGCCGCCGGCAGCGGCGGTTCGGGTCGCAATCAGGGTATCACACATCTTATTTTCCTTTGACTAAGGATAGTATATTCGGTTTGGCGCGAATCAGGCGGGGGTTCTCACAAAAACAGTAAAGACAGCGCCCTGATTTAATTCACTTTCGACCTGAAGCCTGCCGCCAAGTTCATCCACAATGGATTTGACAATGTACAGCCCAACGCCGCTGCCGGGGATTTCGGCAACCGTTACGTTGCGGGCGCGGAAGAATCGCTCGAAAAGATGGGGCAGGGCTTCGGGCGGAATTCCCAAGCCGTGATCGACAATCCTGATACGAACCTCTTGTCTCGCGCTGATCCTGGAGACCGTTACCTCGACATTTTTTCCATCCGGCGAGAATTTAACAGCATTGTTGATCAGATTGATAAACACCTGTGACAGCCCTCCCGTGTCGCCGAGAACGGTAAGCGTTTCACCTTCGGACTGCAAATCGATGGAAATATGACGCCTGCCCGCCATCACTTTTACGGATTGAATCGCCTCCTTCAAAGTGCATATCAAATCCACAGGAACGGCATCCAATTTCATCCTGCCGCTTTCCAGGCGACCCGCCAGCAACAGTTGATCCACCAGTTCCTTTTGGCGGTTCAATTCACGCATCAGGGCGCCCAGGTATTCGGATTTTTCATCCTCTGTCCCGCCGTGCTGCAATAATTCAGCCATGAGCAAGGCAGCGGTCAGCGGGGTACGCAATTCGTGAGAAGCGCGGTTAATGAAGTCAGATTTCATCTGGTCGAGGCGAGCCTGTTCCGTGATGTCGCGGACAATAATCAAGGCTTCTTCGGGACTGATGGGATGCAAACGCGCCTCGAAAACCTGCTCATGATCGGGCAGGCTGAATCCGTAGACCCAATGCGAAGAGACGAAGGCATCCTGGGTTTCGGGTTCGATAATCATGTTGACGACTTCGGGCGACCAAAGGTCGTGGAGATTCCTTCCGATGACCGCCTCGCGCGGCAGGTACAGCGGGTGAGTCGGATGGGCGCTGTAGTCGAGAATCCAACCCGCGAGATCCGTGCGAATCAAAAGGTCGGGCAGGGCATCCACGAGGATACGATTGCGGGTTTCACTAAGTCGGAGAGTCTTTTCATAATGCAGGCGCTCCATCGCAGCGCCGAGCAGGTTGGCGGTGGTCTGTACGATGTCGAATTCGGTGGTGAGCCAGGAAAGTTGATCCTGCTTGTCGAAGAGCGCCAGGGAACCCCATGAACCCAACGTGCCCTGGATGGGGATGACCAGAATGGAAACCAGCGGAGCGCGGGGATTATCGGTCTGCACGCCCCGCACCGAAAACACGCGAGTCGGGTCGCTCCCAATCGTGTCGAGGAACGGTTCGAGCGTCGGGATCACATCGAAATCAGAGACATCGAAACTTGTCCACTGCGATTGAATTTTGATCGATGACCCATTGATGTTGAGAATTGCGCCGCAGAAGACATCCACGGCATAGCCCAGGGATTCCAATACTTCAGGGAACCTGGTGTCGATATTGGAAAAACGGAAAAGCCGCGCGGTCACTTCGCCGATGACCGCGATTGCGCGCGCGTGCCGCTTTAATTTTGCATCCGCCTTCCTGGTTTGTTCGAACAGGGTGCGGTAATCAAGCGTCGCGCCATCTCCCGAGCCAGGCTGTGCTTCGGGATTCATCGATTCGATGGGGGAAATATTTTTTTCATTCATAGGTCATATCTTCCGAACGCAAATCAGGCAGGGTTGCCGTCACATAACAGCCCGCACTGGAGTCCAATACTTTTACGCTTCCGCCCAGACTTGAAAATACAGACCGCGCGATGGTCAAACCGACGCCCAATCCTTGAAACTCGCGGTCATCCCCCTGGCTCACCTGGAAGAAGCGTTCAAACACTTTTTCGCGCAATTCGGCGGGAATGCCCATGCCTTCGTCCTGCACGGTGATCACCGCGCCCCCATTCTCGCCTGGCTTCACGGTTAATTTCACCGCGCTGCGATCTGGAGTGAACTTAAATGCGTTATCGGCAAGATGCACCAGCGATTGGGTAAACTCACGGCGCGGGGCTTTGATCGCTCCCGCCGGGTGGATATCGCTGACGAAGTTCAATCCCTTCGCCGCGTAGCGGGTCAACCTTCTTTTGATGGGAATCAAAATATGATGCTCCACGTCGATCGGCTGACGCATCAGGTTCAGGTTGCCCTGGTCGATATCCGACAGCAGAATGATGTCCGCGATCAGGGATTCCAGGCGGTCTGCGCTGGAATAGGCAATGCGAAGGAATTCCTGCTGCTGTTCGACGGATTTGAACTTATTGCCGATTGCCATATCGAGGGACATCATGATATTGCCGAGCGGCGTGCGCAGTTCGTGGCTGAAATTTTGCAGCACTTCCCGTCGAACCTTATCCATTTCATCCTGCGCGGCTTGTTTTTCCTGCTCCCTCCCCCGCTCCTGTTCGGTCTCGACACGGCGCAAAACCGCCTCGATACGCGCAATCAATTCCTCGGTGACAAAGGGCTTGGCGACGTAATCATCCGCCCCGCTGCGGATGCCGATTATGCGGTCTTCATTGGTGGTCCGCGCAGAGAGAAAAATAAACGGGATGGGCGCCAGCAATGGATCGACGCTCATTTGCTGTTTCATGGCAAGACCATCCAACGCCGGCATCATGATGTCAGAGACAATCAAATCGGGCAGGAATTGCCTCGCCTTGAGAAATCCGTCATCGCCATTCATGGCGGTAACGACATCATAGCCATAGCGCCTGATGGTTGCCGCCAACCCCATGAGGATGGAAGGCTCATCATCCACCACCAAAATGGTAATTTTTTTCTCCATGAAATACCTCTTAATGCGCTTCTGCTTCTCGGATCGATAAGTTCGATTATCCCCGTATCTTATCAAACCGACGTTGTAATGGCATGACAGTTTTTGTTACCTGAGCGCGGCAAAGAAAAAAGCGACCTCCATCTGGAAGTCGCTTTTGAATTTACACTTGCGGCAGGTTCCTGCGGATCATGTTCAACATGCCGAAGCCGCGTATCGTGCCTTGCACCACACAAGTCAGGGGGTTATCCACCAGATAGGCGGGGATGCCAAGGGACTTGGTCAGCAGTTTGTCCACGCCGCGCAAGAGAGCGCCGCCGCCGCAGAGAGCAACGCCGCGATCAATGATGTCAGAGACCAATTCGGGCGGGGTTTTTTCCAAAACCTTGCGCCCCGACTCGACAATCTGCTTCAACGGGTCCTGCAAGGCTTCGACGATTTCACCCGTGGTCAGCGTGACCGGGCGCGGTAAACCCGTAACTTGATCCTGCCCCTGAACTTCCATGCTGTTTTCGATGTCCTGCGGAACCGCCGCCCCAATGCGAATTTTCAATTGTTCGGCGGTTACCTGCCCGATGACCACGCCATATTTGCGGCGGACATAATTGACAATGGCTTCGTCCAAATCCATGCCGCCGGTGCGCAGGGTATCTGCCGCGACAATGCCGTACATCGCCATCACTGCGGCTTCGGTGCATCCGCCGCCGAGGCTGATGATCATGTTCCCAGACGGAGAGTTGATCGGCAGGTCGATGCCGATGGCGGCTGCCAAAGGCTGTTGAATGAGAAATGCTTCGCGGCTACCGGCTTCCATCACCGCCTCATAGACGGCGCGCCGCTCGACGCTGGTAACTCCAAACGGGACAGAGACCATCACCCGCGGGCGAAAAATTCGCATCGAGCCGCTGACGCGCTGCAAAAGATATTGGAGCAGGGTCTCGGTGATTTCGTAATCGGCAATCACCCCGCTCCGAAGCGGACGCGCCACTTCGATACTGTCGGGGACTTTGCCGAACATGTCCCGCGCTTCCAAGCCCGCCGCTACCATCTTCTGGTCATCGACTTCGATGGCAACAATCGTCGGTTCTTCCAACAGCACCTGGGCGCTGTCGGCAATACGCGTGTACATGGTTCCCAGGTCAACACCCAGGTCTTTGGAGAATAGAGCCACGGGGGTTTATTGTTCCGAGTAGTGAGAAACGTTCTTGCGGTAACGGCGAGCAGCGTCGAGACGCAGGTTGGATTTGCGCAGCGCAGCTTCCATCGCCAGGTAGGCATCCGTATCGGCGGGGACGCCCTTGGCGAGCGCTTCCTCGGCGCGGGCACGGGCGGCGTCGGCGCGGGCAATGTCGATTTCCTGCACGTTTTCCGCCGCGTCTGCCAGCACGGTGACAATATCGGGCTGCACTTCGGCAACGCCGCCAGCCACGGTAAAGACCTCTTCCCTGCCTCCTTGACGGACTTTGATGACGCCGAATTTCAAGGTGGTCAGCACAGGCGCGTGCTTGGGCAGAATACCCATCTCGCCGCCGGCGCCGGGCAACACCACAATATCCACGTCGCCTGCGAATACCGTTCGGTCTTGCGAAACAATTTCACAACGAATAGTCATGTTTTCAATCCCATGTCATTGCGAGGAGGATGCACTTCCCTCCGAAGCAATCTCCTTATAAAAGTGGAGATTGCTTCGCAAAGAACGCTCGCAACGACATAATATTACGATTTCGCCAGTTTCTCGGCGCGGTCGCGGACATCCTGAATCGTGCCTGCCATCATGAAAGCCTGTTCGGGCAGGTCGTCGCATTTGCCGTCGAGAATTTCGCGGAAGCCGCTGACAGTTTCCTTGAGCGGCACGTAGCGTCCGGGGATGCCGGTGAAGCGTTCCGCCACGTAGAAGGGCTGGGAGAAGAAGCGCTCGATCTTGCGGGCGCGCGCTACGATGAGTTTGTCGTCTTCGGAGAGTTCGTCGATGCCCAGAATGGCGATAATGTCCTGCAAGTCCTTGTAGCGCTGGAGGATGCGCTGAACTTCGCGGGCGGTGCGGTAATGTTCCTCGCCGACGATGTTCGGGTCGAGGATGCGGGAGGTCGAGGCGAGCGGGTCAACCGCCGGGTAGATGCCTTTTTCCACGATGGAGCGTTCAAGGGCGATGGTGGCGTCGAGGTGGGTGAAGGTCGCAACAGGCGCGGGGTCGGAGTAATCGTCCGCAGGCACGTACACCGCTTGCATGGAGGTAATCGACCCGGTGCGGGTGGAGGTGATGCGTTCCTGCAATTCGCCCATTTCGGTGGCGAGGGTCGGCTGGTAGCCCACAGCGGAGGGCATACGCCCAAGCAACGCCGAGACTTCGGAGCCAGACATCGAGAAGCGGAAGATGTTATCGACGAAGAGCAGCACGTCGCGTCCCTGGTCGCGGAAGTATTCCGCCATCGAAAGGGCAGAAAGCGCCACGCGCAGACGGACGCCTGATGGTTCGTTCATCTGACCGTAGACCATGACCGTGTCTTTCATAACGCCCGATTCGAGCATTTCGCGGTACAACTGCGTGCCTTCGCGGGTGCGTTCGCCCACGCCTGCAAAGACCGAGTTGCCTTCGTGTTCGGTGGCAACCGAGCGGATGAGTTCCATGATGATGACGGTCTTGCCCGTGCCTGCGCCGCCGAAGATGCCGGTCTTGCCGCCTTTGGTGAAGGGGGCAATCAAATCGACGACTTTCACGCCCGTTTCAAAGACTTCGACGCGGGTGGATTGTTCTTCAAATGAAGGCGCAGGGCGGTGGATTGGATAGTGCATTGCGGCGGCGACTTCGCCTTTTTCGTCCACAGGCTGACCGAGCACGTTAAAGATGCGTCCCAGCGTGGAAGGTCCAACGGGAACCATAATCGGCGCGCCAGTGGCAACGGCAGGAACGCCGCGCTGAAGACCGTCGGTGGAGTCCATCGACACGGTTCGCACCCATCCATTTCCCAGATGTTTTTGCACTTCGAGGACGAGGGGCTTCTTGCCTTCGCGTTCCACGGTAATCGCTTCGTAAAGTTCGGGAATTGCGCTGTCGGCGAATTCCACATCCACCACACCGCCAAGAATTTGCACGACACGGCCCATTGAGTTTGCCATGAGTTCCTCCAATTAATTCGCGGCAAGCGCTTCCGCGCCGCCGACAATATCCAAAATATCGTTCGTGATGCCCTGCTGACGAACTTTGTTGTAAGCCAGTTGCAACGCGCCGACCAGTTCTTTTGCGTTGTCGGTGGCGTTGCGCATGGCAATCATGCGAGCCGCGTGTTCGCTGGCTTGAGATTCCAAGACTGCCTGGTAGACCTGCAAAGCGGTGAAGCGCGGAATAATCTCGTCGAGGATGACGCGCATGTCCGGCTCATATTCGTAAGCCGCCGACGGTCCCGCGTTTGGTTTGCCGCTGAAATCTTCCACCAGTCCCTCGCCTTCGAGTTCGAGCGGCAGGAGTTTCTTGACGGTTGCAGCCTGGCGTCCCATGTTGATGAAGTCGGTGTAAACGAGATAGACCTCGTCCACTTTGCCAGATTGAAACTCCTCCACCGCCATCCGCCCAATGGCGGAGACATCGGTAAAGGTAGGCGCGGCGGGCAGGCTGCTGAACTCTGCAACCAGTTTTTTGCCGCGCCGAATGAGCAGGTCGCGTCCCTTGCGCCCGACCGCGATATATTCGGCGGGGACAGCGGACGAATCGAAGCGCTGGGCGGTGTAGCGGATAATGTTGGAGTTGTACGCGCCCGCCAAACCGCGGTCGCCGGTGATGACCACCACCAACGTATTCTTCACTTCAGCGCGGTGCGCCAGAAGCGGGTGCAGGCTGTCGCGTCCCGGTTGTTCGGCGACGTGCCTCAACACCTGCCAGGCTTTGGTCGCGTAGGAACGGGTCGCGGTGACCGCGTTGATTGCCTTGCGAACCTTGCTGGCGCTCACCGTTTCCAGCGCGCGTGTGACCTGCGAAATGTTTTTTACGCTCTTGATTCTGAGCCGCATTTCACGAGCGGAAGCCATAAGTTAGTCCTTTAGTCTGATTGGATAGTTACCAGTTGCCAGTAATCAGTTATCAGTCAATTCGCTGATTCCTGATTACTAATCACTGATTACTGCACTAGGCTTGCCAGCCTGCGCGGAATGCGTCGAGGGCTTTGGTGAGGGCGGCGCGGTTGTCGTCGCTGATTACCTTGCGGGTGATGATGTCTTTGCCAACTTCGGGGTAGGAAGTCGCCATGAAGCGAATCAAATCCGCCTGCCACTGCGCCATCTTGTCGAGCGGAACGCTGTCGGCGTAGCCGTTGGTTCCCGCAAAGAGCACAATCACCTGGTCTTCAAGTTCCGAAGGCTGATACTGCGGCTGCTTGAGGATTTCCTGCATCCGCTGACCGCGACTCAACTGCTGCTGGGTCGATTTATCCAAGTCGGAAGCCATCAGCGCGAACGCCGCCAACTCGCGGTAGGCAGCCATGTCGAGGCGCAAACGACCCGCCACCTGCTTCATGGCTTTGGTCTGAGCGTCGCCGCCCACGCGGGAAACGGACACACCCACGTTCACCGCCGGGCGAATGCCTGCGTTGAAGAGGTTGCTTTCGAGGAAGATTTGTCCGTCTGTAATTGAAATAACGTTGGTGGGAACGTAGGCAGAAATGTCGCCGAGCAGGGTTTCGATAATCGGCAGGGAGGTCAGCGAGCCGCCCGTGCCGGCAACTTTCGCAATCTTGTGGTTGTCCGCGTCAGCCATGTGCTTGCGGGCTTCTTCGGCTTCGTCTTTCGAGATGGGACCCGTGTAAACCTTGCCGTCCACGCCGTCTTTTTCAGCGGCGAGTTCGTTGGCATAGTCCTTCTTGACGATGACGTACTTGTTCGCCAGACGGGCGGAGCGTTCCAACAGGCGCGAGTGGAGGTAGAACACGTCGCCGGGGTAGGCTTCGCGTCCGGGCGGACGGCGGAGCAGCAGGGACACCTGACGATATGCCCACGCGTGCTTGGAGAGGTCGTCATAGATGATGAGCGCGTCGCGTCCCGTCTCCATGAATTCCTCGCCGATGGCGGTTCCCGCGTAGGGGGCGATGTATTGCAGCGCCGCCGATTCATCCGCAGAGGAAACCACGATGATGGTGTGTTCCATCGCGCCGGCTTTTTCAAGAATACCAAGCGTGCGGGCAACCGCCGCCTTCTTCTGACCGATGGCGACGTAGATACAAACCAGCCCCTTGCCTTTTTGGTTGATGATGGTATCGATGGCGATGGCGGTCTTGCCTGTCTGGCGGTCGCCGATGATGAGTTCGCGCTGTCCGCGTCCGACGGGAATCATGGCGTCGATGGATTTAATGCCCGTCTGGACGGGAGTGTCCACATCCTGGCGATAGACCACGCCGGGGGCGATGCGCTCCACCGGGCGGAAGCCTGTCGTGGCGATGGGTCCCTTGCCGTCGATGGGTTCGCCGAGCGCATTGACCACGCGCCCGATCATGGCATCCCCCACCGGGACAGAGGCAATGCGGTTCGTGCCGCGCACGGTCATCCCTTCGGTAATCCCGTCGTACGCGCCCATGACAATGACGCCGACGCTATCCGCTTCGAGGTTGAACGCCGTGCCCATGACGCCGTTTGAAAATTGAACGAGTTCCTGCGCCTTGATGTTCGCAAGACCCTTCACGCGGGCAATGCCATCGCCCGCCTCCACTACAACACCAATATCGCTTACGTTGAATTCGGGGGTAAACCCTTCGATTTGTTTTTGCAAATCACTGGTGATTTGCTTGATCAGGTCTGACATTCGGTAGCCTCCGCCAAAGATTCTTATAACGTACAAGAACCCGGATAAGGGCTTTATCCGGGTGATCTGCCTTTTCTACTCATGCTTCCCGCGCTTTTTGTGAGCGGGAATACAAGCAGGGCAATGATACCTGAAAGGCTCATGATTGTCTAGTTTCAATCGCAATTACCTTAAGAAATGACTCCCGCCCTTGTCATCCAGACAGCATGTACTATACTAGCGCCCGTTATTTCATCTTAAGCACAGGAGAAAAAATGCCCGAATCCCAACCCAACGACGAAGAAAAACCTCCCAGTCGCCGCATGAAACGTTATTGGAAAATCGCCGTCCTTGCCAACATCAAGGACGATAACCAGCCCAAGCCGGAGGGAGTTCCGCCCGACGCCTTTGCCGACTTCGACCATATCGAAACGGTGGATTCGCTTCGCGCCGCGCTCGAAACGGATGGGCACTCGACGGTCTTTATCCAGGCAGACAGGAACCTGCCCTACGCCCTGCGCGAAGAACAACCCGACATCTGCTTCAACATTGCCGAGGGATTAGGCGGCGACGCCCGCGAGGCGCAAGTCCCCGCCCTGCTCGAACTGCTCGGCATCCCCTACACCGGGTCGCGGGTGCTTGCCAACGGCATCTCACTCGACAAGACACTCACCAAGCGCATCTGGCGTGACCGCCGCCTGCCTGTTGCGCCTTTTCAGGAATTTCTGATCGGCGACGAACCCCTGCGGGCAGAGTTGAACTTCCCGCTCTTCGTCAAACCCGCGCGCGAAGGCACGGGCATGGGCGTGGATATGAACGCCCTCGTCAACAACGAAAAGGAATTGCGCGAGCGCGTTACATACATTATCAATGCCTACCAGCAACCCGCCCTGGTGGAAACCTTTTTGCCGGGACGCGAATTCACCGTCGGCATTTTGGGACGCGCCGATTCAAAACTCTACGCGCGGCATCCCGAATGGTACGAAAAAGACGGCTTTCACCGCTTCCCCGTCCTCGAATTGGATACCTCGCACTCGACCATGCCCTGGATTTATACGCACGAAGCCAAATCGAAGGAAGTCGGCGCGGATGGACACCTGGGCTATTTCTGTCCGGCGGAACTCGAACCCGAATTGGAAAAGAAACTGAAATCGCTTGCCCTGCGCGCGCATCAACTGCTTTACACCCTCGATGTCTCGCGTACCGATATTCGTTTGGATGAAGAGGGAAATCCGCGCCTGATTGAAATCAACACCCTGCCTGGTCTGACTCCCGATTACAGCGACCTGTGCCTGCAAGCCAAAGCCGAGGGAATCGGCTATGAAGATTTGGCGCTGGAAATTTTATATCTCGGCGCAAGCCGCTGGGGAATGGTGGAGCCGAGAAAATAGGCTGAAATCAAACCCTTAATCGCGGTGAACGCGCAACGCCAATTGATATCGTCCGGCGTGGAAGATGACCGTGCTGAATTCCACTGGAAGTCCCATGCGGTCAACGGCGACACGTTTCACCCGCATGATTGGCGTCCCCTTTTTTATATCCAATAAAGCCGCATATTCCGCCGTGACGGTTTCGGCAGAGATTACATCCAGCGCGTCCTGCGGATGCGCGCCGTAAAGTTCCTCCAAAGCAATGTAGGTCGAGCGGTTGTTCAAATCGGCAGCGGCAAGTTCGGGAAAGCGATCGTGCGGGAAGTACATATCCTCCACCGCCAGGGGCAGGTCGCGCACAAAGCGCAGACTGCGAATATGAATCACCCGCCCATTCGGGGCAAGTTTCAACTCTTTCCACGCTTCGCCGCTGGCAGGAATTACCTCTTGAATCAAGATTTTATTCGAAGGCTCCAGCCCATCCTGCTTGAGGCTTTCGGTTATGCTGAACAGCGGGCCGTCGACCACGTGCGTGCGCTTGCTGACTGGCAGGACGAAAGTCCCCTTGGATCGCTGGCGCACCAATAACCCATCTCCGACCAATTCGCGATAGGCACGATGAATCACCAGACGGCTGATTCCCAACTGTCCGCTTAGGCTGAATTCGCTGGGCAGCATTTCGCCAGGCTTCAAATCTCCGCGCAGAATCAAATCACGGATGGCTTCCTTAACTTGGTGATAGTAGGGAATCGCCGAGCCTTTTTCGACTTTGAGATTCAATCTTACAGATTGATCGCTCATCATGCTCCTGATGCAGACCTTATCTTCGCCGCCGCATCGCACAGATAAATGCTGCTGTGTTTTTATGGCTCTCCCGTTTCTGGCGGGAAAAAAGACGATGAACTATTTCTTTGCCACAGATTACACAGATTTTCACCGATTTTTTTTACTCAAATCCGCGCAAATCCGTGAAATTCGTGGCTGTGGTTTTGGCTTTCCCGTTAAAAACGGTAGAACCGTTTTTAACTGTGCGATGCGGAAATTTATGGTTCGAATTCTGTCTGGATTTTGGTGGCGCAAAGAATAAATTCGGTGGTGGCTTTGGGGTTGCGCTGCATCTGCGCCATGTTGCCTTTCACTTTTAGCTTGCCGGTGAACATACTTTGGATCGGGTTCAATTTTCCTTCGAGCACTTTGCGCCAGATAGAATACGACGCCGAGATGGTGTACATGGCTGGTTTCTCTTCGAGACTGGCAACCTGCATGGCGCTGGGACTGACTCCCTTTTGAATGTCGATGTATAAAAATGCAGCCTGCTGGTACGCGGCGTCGGGTTGGATGACGAACAGGAAGTCGCCCTCCCAGTCGGCGGCGGTTTGTGCGTAGGATTCGCTTGCATTCAATTCCGCGCTCAACGCCTTGATCCATTCATCCGAAGGAAATTTGACGGTCATGATTTTTACTCCACTTCGTACCAGGCTTCGATGAAGGACTTCATGCCCATGCGCAGGATTTCGCGTCCGTCGGCGGTGCTGCCCATTCCATACAGGAAGCCAGACTTGGGCGTCTCGTACGGCGGATTCTTGGCAAACTGGACGGCTTCGCCCAAGTCTTTGACAAATTTCTCCGCGACCCCTGGCAAGGTCTGACGCAGGGTCAGGCAGAAGTGGAAGCCGGCGGGATTCTGACAGCCGTTCATGCGCCAGCCTTTGCCCGCCAGATAATCATTAACGAAGTACGGATCGACCACATCCGACGTGAAGCCAAGCAGGAAGGTCGGGCGGCGTCCCATAATTTTGATTTCGGGAATATTGGCAACGCCCGCTCGAATCTTATCCGAGGCTTCCATGATCGCCTTCGCCGAATTCAGATAGCCTTCCTCGCCCATGTTGACCATCGAAGCCCAAGTCGCGGCGCTGAGCCCGCCGGAGCGGCTGCCCTGAATGGTGGGAGAGGCATAAATGCCGCCGGGCCAGTCCTCCTGCGCGTAAAACATATGGCGGCGGTAATCCTTGTTGCGGAACATTACGGTGGATGTGCCTTTCAAGCCGTAGCCGTATTTGTGCGTGTCGCAAGACATCGAGGTCACGCCGGGCAGTCGGAAATCGAAGGTCGGCACATCGTAGCCAAGTTTCTCAATCCACGGCAGGACGAAGCCGCCGAGACAGCCATCCACATGCAGACCGATGCCGTGTTCGAGCGCAAGCGCAGAGAGGCGCTCAATCGGGTCAACCACACCATGCGGATACGAACCCGCCGAGCCAGCCAGCGCAACCGTGTTCGGAGTGATCATCGCCCGCATAGCTTCGACATCGGCTTCAAAGTCGGCGGTGACGGGAACACGGATGACCTTCATCCCCAAGTAATGAGCGGATTTCAGGAAGGCGGGATGAATCGTCTCAGGCGCAACCACTTCGGGCTGGCTGATTCCCTTTTGATCCCTGCCCCACTCGCGGTAGACGAACATGGCGTTGTAGATGCTTTCAGTTCCGCCCGAAGTGACCACGCCGCAGATTTCGTCGTCCGCGTTGTGTTTGGATACTTCATCGCCGTGCAGCATCTTCCCGACCATCGAGACAATCTCCGCCTCGAACTTGGTGCCGCTGGGACACATATCCCGCTGGAGCAGGTTGATGTAGGAAAATGAGCTGAAAACTTCGTTCAGGAAGGCATAATGTTCCTTGCCGCCGTGATACATCGTCCCCGAAACCAAACCCGTCTCCCACTTCTTATCCTCCTCCTCCGACATGAACTGGACTTGCTTCAGAATTTCCTCCTGATCCAGTCCCTTGGCGGGGATGCGGCTAAAAACTTCAAAGCGGTCTTTGTAGGGGTGCAGGTCGCCAAAAATATCCATGCTGTTATCGTCAGACATATTTTCTCCTTGTTCCAGTTACTTTTTATTCAGGGCGCGCGTAATTGGCTTGAGATTGTTGAATCCAGCCAAAAATTGTTTGAACATCCTGTCATACACCGCGCGGTTCTTTTCCTGCGGCTCAAAGACATGCTTGAATTTAATCAGTTTTGGAATATCCTCCAACGCCAACAAACCGAGATGATTGAATGCCAGAAAAGCGACGCCCAACAGGTTATTGGTGCGCGGATCTGCCTGCTGGCGCATGGGAATGCCAACCACGTCCGCCATGATCTGCGCCCACACATCCGAAAGCGCGCCGCCGCCTGTCAGCCGCCAGTATTCGAACTTGTGCCCCACCATCTTTTCAGTCGGCGTCCGCAGCCAGAGCCAGTTCATGGCAATGCCCTCGAAGACCGCCCGCGTCATGTGCGCCCGCGTGGATTTATTCGACAGGTTGATAAATCCGCCCCTGGCGGTTGGGTCTTCCGATGGCGAATATGAACCATTCAACCAGGGAAGAAAAAGCACGCCTTCGCTGCCCGCTGGAACCTCGGAAGCAATCTGGCTGGCTTTGTCGTACATGTTCCCTTCGCCGCCGTTGAAGAAGGCATCGGAATGCAGGACAAAATTCCGCAGGTAGCTATCGAGCACGCGGCAGGTGTTTCCCAAGTCACCTTGAAAAAGGTAACGCCCCTTGATGGCGCTGGGCATGGTGGTGATCTGATGAATGACATCCGTCTTTTTGAACGGGACATGCAGCGCGAGATGTCCCGAAGTTCCCAGCACGGCGGCGGCATCGTAATCGAAGATTGCCCCAACCCCGATGGCAGAGGTGCTGTTATCGCTGAATCCCACCACCACCGTCGTGTTCGGCGACAAGCCCCAGTCCGCAGCAACAGAGGGCAAAATCTTGCCGAGGTTGCCGTCAATTGGGACGAGGTCGGGAAGTTTCTCCCTGTCCACGCCGCTGGTTTTCAACAGCCAGGGATCGTAGTCGGCTTGATCCAGCTTGCGGTTGTCGGTCATCAAATAGGCAAAGACCGTGTTTTGGGTCGCGGCGCATTTCCCCGTCAGCCGCAGGTTGATGAAATCCATCGGTTCGAGAAATTTATGGGTTCGGCGATAGACTTCGGGTCTTTCGTTTTTGATAAAGAGGATGTGAGCCAGCGAATCGACTCCGCTTTGGGTTGGCGGTCCCCCCACCAGGCTGATGTATTTGACCAGCTTGAAAGCCTGATACCCGCTGATGTTTGGGAATCCGTCCGTGATCTGGTGATTGTATTTCGCGCCCCGCGTATCAAGCCATGAAATGGCATTCATCAAAACTTCGCCGTTTTCATCCACCGCCACGACCACCGACCACTGGCTGGTGACGGCAACTGCAACGATCTCCTCCGCCGATATTCCAGACTGACGGATGACGTTCCGTGCAGCGCTGGAAGTTGCCTGCCACCATTCGTTTGGATCCTGCTCCGCGCCGCCGTTGGGGAGGAAGTGAAGCGGGGTGTGGGCAAAGTCGCTTGCCACCACCTCCCCAGCCTGATTCACCAACCCGACTTTGGGTCCCCCCGAACCGAGGTCAATTGCCAGAACGTACTGCTTCGGATTCACCTGCATACCTGCCATCTCCTTGTTTTTCTCACGGAAAATTTGCTGACCGATTGCAAGAAACCAACTTCGGCATTATAGCATGTCAATATCTATATGTATACACAAAGCAAACCTTTGGAACGGCGTTTCCTGTTATATCCGATGGATTTTATTTCGGTTCAAGCGCCCCATCCATGTGACCAGTCTATAAAACAAACTCGCCCCAAAAGATGACCTTTGGGGCGAGTTAAGCATTCCATCGAAAGCGCTGGCTAGTGGTGATTTTCCTTCATCGACTGGAAGGGCAGGTAACGCGCCGCCAGGCTGAACATCAACAACCAGTAGCAGATGACCAGCGTCCCAACCGAAAATTCGACCCATGTTGGAGCATAGGCATTAAGGATGATGTCGGGAGTGAATGGGTCGTAGGAAATAGAGGCGATCAAGCCGGCGAAGTTGTAATTCCAGCGGGTGAGAACGGCGGCAATAATCGGGAAGAACGAAACCGCCATCAACGCGCGGAAACTGACCTTCTTCGCGCCCAGCAGGATTGAACCGGCAATGATGGGCAACAACGCCTGTCCGATCCAGAAAGTCAGGCTGTAGGGAGAGATCTTGTCGAGCATTTCGGTTTGCAGGGCAATTTCGCGGTTGAAACTGTAATAGTTGGTGACTGCCCAGTCCCAGATGCGGAGATAGGTGAGCAGCAGGGTGATACCGCCCGAAATGCGGGCGACATCCTTCAAAGCCTCATCGCTGACCTGTCCCGGGCGCATGACGCGGAAGATGAACACACTCGCCAAAAATAACAGGGCAATGCCGCCGCTCATGGCTGAGAAGACGAACTGCACCGGCGCGCTCTGGTTGAACCAAATGCCGCGCCCGGCAAGCACCGAGTAGGTCGCGCCCAGCGATGCCTGGTGAAGCAGGGAAAGGGTCAGACCTGCCACCGCCAAAATCGGGCTGATGCTGTGCAGCCAGTGCGCCAGTTTGTGGATGAAATTCATGAAACTGCCCATCCAGCGGAAGCGGGTCAGCCAGGGGTGCATGTGAAAAACGGGATGCTCCAGCACAATCGGCAACACTTCCGCCATCAACACGGTCAGGTACAGCACCACGCACATGGTCACTTCCCAAAGCAGGGAGTGGGGCTGCCAGAACACAACAGGATGCCAAAAGCGCAGGGGTTGACCGAGGTCGAAGAGCAGCACCATGCCCGCCGTCGAGTAACCGAGGAAGCCGAGCAGAACGGCGAGTTTGCCGATGACCTCGAAGCGTTTGATTCTCAGGATGTAAACAATCACGCCAAAGACGAAGGCGCTGCCGCCCATGGCAATGGCAGAAAGATCAATCGAAATCCACAAACCCCAGGGAATGGCGTTCGACAATCCGGTGACCTGCAAGCCGTCGCGCAAAACCGTGACCGCCCCAACCAAGCCAAAGAGGATGCCGGCAATCAGCAGGCTGATCCAATACGGAAAGACGATGATGGAGCGTTTACCGATGCGGACAGTTGGACAGTGAATATTGGAAAGCATGGGTTTACCTCCCCACGTTTTGGATAAAGGGCGCTTCGGACTCTGCAACAGGCGAAACGTAATAAACACGTGGTTCCGTGCTTAGTTCTTCTCGCAGGCGCAAAGTGACGCTCGCATCCACTTGGGCAGTTGAAATTGGGCTGGCGGGATCGTTCACGTCTCCAAAAACACGCGCTCCCGTCGGGCAGGCAACCACACAAGCCGGGGTGGCGGCTGTATCCACGCCGGGGACGAGTCCGCGCTCTACGCCGTAATCGATGCGATGGGAGCAAAAGTGGCATTTCTCCACCACACCGCGTGGGCGATTGGGGACTTCCTGCATTCCAAAATCTGGAGATTTATCGCTCTTCTCGATGGGGTCTTTCCAGTTGAAGACACGGGCGGCGTATGGGCAGGCAACCTGACAGTAGCGACAGCCGATGCAAAGGGTGTAGTCCATCGCCACAATGCCGTCTTCGCGGTAGTAGGTTGCGCCGACAGGACAGACATGAACGCAGGGCGCTTCTTCGCACTGCATACACGGGCGGGAAAGAAAGAAATTTTCGCCGGACTGGGTGGTTTCAGTGGTCACCACGTTGTAGAGCATGTCATCCGCCAGGTTATTGACCGCCTGACAGGCATAGGTGCAGTAATTGCAGCCAATGCACTTGTTGATGTCGATCAACATGCCCCACTTGGGACCTTCGCCTTCCCCACCGCCCGATTTGTTCGGTACAACCGCCAGCGAGTTCAGGCTGAAGAATTGCGCCAGCCCGGCGGCTCCCAGAAGCGCGCCGCCCACTTTCAGCAGGTCGCGGCGGGAAGCCTTTTGTTCTCCCTGTTCGGGAGGAGTTTCATTTGGATTTTTCATTCAAACCTCCGTGCCATCGTTTCTAAAATTATTTCTCAGGATTCGGAGTACCGGGTTCCTGTCCGAAGACAGCCCATGCGCCAATGCCGCCGATCAGTAAACCGGCAAGCAGCAACAACCAGGAAGGAAGCGTGATTCCGCCTTCTTCAGCAGAAGATTCTTCGACTTCCATTTCAGATTCGACAGGTTCAGCGGATTCGGCTGGTTTGGCTGTCGCTTCGGCAGAAGCTTCGGCAACCTCGGTAGCGACAGGTTCCACCACCGCACCGGCGGCAATCAACTGACCCGCTTCGTGGATGTCCGAATGGCAGTCGTTACAGGAGGCAATGGTCGCTTTGAAGCTATGACCGCTGTCATCGCCCAAGTGGCAGGATTCGCAGGTCAGTCCCGCTGCGCCGTGGGTGGCGTCGTGGGCGCTGTCATATTGTTCCTTGTGGCAGTTGGCGCAAATCAACTGGGTTTTATCCAGCACCTTCTGCTGCTGCGAATGCGGCTCATGGCACGAGGAACAACCGAGGTTGATTTCACCGTGGCGGCTGGATTTCCACTGCTCCGCAATTTCCATGTGGCAGGTTTCGCAGGTGACCGCCTGGCTTTCGACGGTGTAGGGGAATTCAGGGTGGGCGCCCTCCCCGCTCAAACGGTGGCAGCTTCCGCAGTCAATCGGCACGGAGCCGTGCTGGCTAAGACTCCACAGGCTGTGGTAGTCCTGATGGCAGTCTTTGCAGGTGTCGGCTGATTGCGCATACGCGGTCGCCTTCACATCCTGGCTTGGGCTGAGCGTCAGGAGGGCAAACAACGTGACGGCAAATGCTGCCGCAAGTAATACGAGACCAGTCTTAAGTTTGGGATGCATTTTGGGCATATTACATTCTCCGAGTATTAAGAGTTTGTTACGAATGTTCAAGGCTAAGGGCAAATTCGATGTCGGGCAAGTGCAACCCGTCATTTTCAAGTCAATCGAATGTCATCATGAATAATTTTCAAAAAATTGCTTTTTATAATTTTAAGTGAGCAGGAAATGCCCTGCTCCATTCAAGGCGCGACAGCAAAATTAACCAGGCTGTCCCATATCTCGGTATTCAATTTATCATATTGCGATTTCGCAAAATCCCAAAATAGACTCTGGGCGCGGGTAAAGGGGTAATTCACATGCCGAGCCATATGTACTGTACGATACAGGTTTATTCCCTGTAATTCGACTTTTTTGATCCGCCCCAGGGCAAGCCCGCGCGCGGCGATCATTTCGGAAACGAACGCAATGCCGACGCCGCGCTCCACTGCCATTTCAATCGCTTCGGGGTTGCCAAGTTCCATTGCCACGTTCAGCATGTCGGGAGTGATGCCATAGCTTTTCAATCCCTGCATGACCGTTTCGCAGGTTCCCGACATCTCTTCGCGCATGATGATCCGCTGGTCGAGCAGGTCGTCAGGCAGGGCTTGTCCATACTCCGCCCAAGGATGATTGACGGGGACAATCAAATAGATGCGGTCTTCGAAAAGCGGCATACACTCCAAGTCACGGTGATCGAAGTGTTTGCTGGAAACGCCAAAAGGGATGACCTGATTCAACAAGCGTTCATAAACACCCTCGCGCCCCATGACCTTGACGCGCGGATGAACGGCGGGGTATTCCTGCTGGAACATGGAAAGCAGGGCGGGCATCAGGTACTTTCCAGCAGATGTAGAGCAGCCTATTAACAACTCCCCGCCGATTTCGTTTTTAATATCCTGCAAACTGTCTTCCATCAGGCGGGCGGCGCGCAACACTTCGCGCACCATCGGCAGCAGGGCTTCGCCGGTTTCGCTGAGCATAACAGAACGCCCGTGCCGCTGAAATAACTCCACGTTGTAAACCTGTTCCATTGCCCGAATATTCTGGCTCACCGCCGACTGCGACATGTTCAAACGCCGCGCGGCATTGCTGAAATTTTTTTCCTCAGCCGCAATCAGGAAAACGCGCATTGTGGATAATTCAATCATTTTCCTCTCCATCATAAGAAAATCTGATGCTTTTGAAGGAAAATGATAAGCGGATTTCATAGCTTTGACCAGTGATAAACGTCAATAATCAGTAGGGACGAGAAACTCGAAAAGACTGCCCGCGAGGTTGCCTCGCGGGCAGTCTCAAAAGGAAACTACTTGACGACGGGCAATTCAGCGGCAATCCAGCCGTTCATGCCGCCGTTCAGGTTGCGGACACTAGTGTAGCCGAGGAATTGCAGGTACATCTGCGCCATTGCGCCGCGATGACCAGAGGCGCAGGTGACAAGGATGGGGGCAGCCTTGTCAGCAGGGAGTTGGGCGAGGTTGGCGGGAACATCAATGACGGGAACCAAGACCGCGCCGTCGATGTGACCATTCTCGTCCCATTCAGTCTGACCGCGCACGTCGAGGATAAAGGGAACCTCTCCGCCAGCCAGTTCGGTGTTGAAGTCGGCGGGTTTGACCGCGCCAAAGCCTTCGGGAAGTCCGCTCAGGTAGGCATCGAGGGCGGCGAGTTTGCCTTCATCGACAGCGGGGGCGGTTCCAGCAACGGGGGCAGCGGGGGCGCCTTTTTCAACCGCGAATTCGGATTTAATCCAGCCGTTCATGCCACCAGCGAGGTTGACAACGTCGGTGTAGCCCAGCAGGCGCAGCGCCATCATGCCGAGCGCGCCGCGATGACCGGAAGCGCAGGTGATGACAATCTTTTCATCCTGGGCGGGGAGTTTGTCGAGGTTCTTGAGCAGGTCGCGAATCGGAATATTGACTGCGCCGGCAATGTAACCAGCGGTTTCGATTTCGCCCGCTTCGCGCACGTCCACGATGAAGGGCGCTTTTTCGACCATCAACTCATTGAGCTTGTCGCCTTTGATGCTGTAGAAACCAGCGTCGGCGGGCAGGGTGGCGAGGAACTCAGCCATCTCGCTGGTGAGACCGACAACGGGCAAGCCGGCAGCCTTCCAACCATTGAATCCGCCATTCAGGTTGATGACGTTTTCATAGCCCAGCAAGTGCAAGCCCATGGTCACGATGGAGCCGCGATGACCGGAAGCGCAGTAGATGACAAAGCGTTCGTCTTGGGCGGGAAGTTTATCGAGGTTGGAGAAAACATCCTGCATGGGGACGTTGACTGCGCCTTCGATGGAACCTTCCTTGCTGACTTCGGCGGCGGTGCGCACGTCAATCATGACGGGGGCGGCGTCCACAAGTTCTTCGTTCAGTTTGTCGTTCTTGATGGAGAGGAAGCCTTCGGGCAGTCCGCTGATAAAGCCGTTGAGCATTTCAAACAGAGCCTGGTCTTCGATGATGGCGGCGCTGTTGAGGACGGCGGGGGCTTCGGGCATGGAGCCGGTGACGACGGGGAATTCAGCCTTCACCCAGCCGTTGACGCCGCCAGCCAGGTTGCGGACGTTGGTGTAGCCCAAGAGTTTGAGGGCAGCCATGACAAATCCGCCGCGATGACCGGACGCGCAGGTGACGACGATGGGTTCATCGAGCGCGGGGAGTTTATCGAGGTTGTTGAGTACTTCACGCACGGGGATGTTAACGGAGCCTTCGATAAATCCAGCGGCTTCGATTTCACCAGCTTCGCGCACGTCGAGGATGAACGGAGCCTTGTCGACGAGTTCTTCGCTGAGGGAGGCAGCCTTGACCGTGCCATAGCCCTTGTCGGCGGGCAGGCTGTTGACGAGTTCGTCGAACAGCGCCTGAGCGTCGGGACCCATTTCTTCGACAACGGGAGCTTCGGTGACGACAACGGCAGGAGCCTCGGTAACTTCCACTTCCGCAACCGGGGCTTCTGCAACAGGCTCGGCGGCGGGCGCGCCGCAGGCGCTCAAAACCATGCTGAGCACGATTAGAAGTCCAAACAAAACTTGCATCTTCTTAGACATGTGATTTTTCTCCTTGGGTAAATCTTTGTTTTTTGAAATCGTCCCGTAGGACGTTATTCGCTTGTTTACTTGCTACTTGTTTACTTGTCTACTTCGCCATCGTGTGACAACCCAGACAGTTATCATCCTTGTAAACGGCGTGGTCTTCGGGGCTGAGCGGCGCGTTGCGGATTCCCGTAGTGTGGCAGGCGGTGCAGGAGTTCGAGACGAGTTCCGCGTGATTGGCGGGAGTCTTCGGGGCGCTCAAGACCTGTTCCAAATCCACCAGCGGCGGGTTGGCTTCGACAATGACTGAGGCATTTGCTGCCAATTCTTCGGGCTTCACCTTGTCGGCGGTCAGGAAGATGCTCACATCTTCGGCATGGCACGACTCGCAAGATTCATTCTGCGGGGTGTTCTTTTGGATGTTGTGCGGGGTCGAGTACACCCAGGTCGGCAGGGAGTCGAAGTTTGGCAGCAGGTTCTCGCCGTAAAATTCGTAAGCGTTCGGGTCAGCCGGCACATGCCGCACGGGGACGAAGGCGTAGGGACGTTCGTCGCTTTGGATGGGGTTGCGCCCAATCAGGAAGGTCTGGTAGGTGGCGTCGGTCTCGAAGAACGGATTGCCGCTGGTTTCGCTGACCGCCACGTGGCAGTTATCACAACTGGTGTAGGTGACCGAGTGGCAAACCTGACAGGAGAGTTTCTCACCGTGAACCTGGTGCATGGGATTGTCGTCCCCGCCGGGAGCGGCGGTGGCGTGGCAGTCCACGCACTTCGGCGCTTCCATTCCGTCGTAGCGGTTGGCTTCGGCGGTTTCCATATCGGTGGCGGTTCCGTGCAATTCTGCGCCCGCATGACACTTGACGCAACTCATGCGCCCTTCGCGGAAGTGAACGTCGCCGGGGATTCCTTCGTTCTTGCCGAGGAATTCATTGCCCACGCGGCTGCCATGACAGGCGGTGCAGGAGCGGGTCATCGGCGGGGTCTTTTCAAAGACGTGCCCAGTGAACAAGCCGCCGCCCACGTTCTTCGGCTGGCTGACGTGGCACTCGCCGCAGGTGGTGTGGCAGGTGGCGCAGTGATTGCCGAACATTTCTTCGACAGCGGGGTGGTTTTCGGGGACTTCGCCCGTGCGGGCGTTGAGCGCGGTCCAGTAGCCCTGCTGGCTGTTGTGGAGCGCAAACTCAAAGGTGGATGTCACATCGTCGTGACATTCGCCGCAGTATTTTTCAGGCTCCGAACTGGGGCTGGCAACCAGACCCGTGTGCGCGGTTTCCTTGTCGGCGGCTTCGGTTCCACCGTGACAGGCGGTACAAGCCATCTTGCCGTGCGTGGTTTCCAGGAAAGTTCCCGCGTCAACTAATGCTTTCTCCCATGGCTCCAACGGAGCCACTTCGCCCCCTCAGCCAACGCCTTTGGATTCGCCTTCCGCTTCGACCACTGGCGCGGCGGTATCTATCAGATGCTGCTTGTCCGTGTGACAATTCAAACATTCGGTGTCGGGAACGGCAGAAACCACCGCTTCGGGAGTTTCCTCAGCGGCGGCGGTTGGTTCCGTCTCGGGAGCCGCCTCGGTAGGCGGCTTGGCTGCGCAGGCGGCAAGCGCCAATGTCGCAACGGTCATCAGTAGGATTAATCTAATCTTAGACAAGGTGACCTCACAATTGTGTTCTATTTCACAAATTTTATTCATTTTGCTTATACAAACAAGTGACTTATATAACGTCCTCTTATTATGTTTGCTTATAGGAAAGTATTACTTATACTAAAACGTTTTTTTCTGCCCCCTTACTTATTGAAAATACCCAATATTAAGTAAAAAAACCTTGCAAACGCAAGGTTTTTTGTGTGTTTTTGAGAGAGGAGCGGCTACCCCCCAATATGATTCACCGACGGGTGGCTCGAAAAATGCCGCTGGACGGGTTCGCGGGAGGCATTCGGGGTTTGCAGCATGAGGATAAACCGCGCCTCGACCTCGAACGGGTTGCGCCACAAGTGCGGGAGCGTGGCTTCGAAAATCAGGATGTCGCCTTCTTCCATCAGGTGCGTCGCGCCGTCGATGACGTATTCGATTCTCCCCTGCAAGCAGTAAACAAACTCATGCCCCGAGTGGATGACCTGCCGCTCGCCGCCGATTCCTGCTTTGGGTTCGAGGGTAATGGCAAACGGCTCCAGTTCCTGGAAGGGCAGAGTCTTGCCCATGCCTTCGATAACCACGCCGTCGCTTTCGATTTTGGGTCTCTCACCCGATTTAATGTGAAGCACCGAGGCGGGGCTTTTCTCCTCGAAGAAATAACTCATGCGGACGTTAAGCGCGGTCGCCAGGCTTTGCAGGGTTGCCACGCTGGGAGAGGTTTCGTCGCGCTCGATCAGGCTGATGGAGTTGGGCGACAGTCCCGCCATCTTCGCCAAATCGCGCTGTGAAATGTTTCGCTCGCTGCGGAGTTGACGCAGTTTGTCGCCGAGGGAAAAAGTTTCTGCCATGATATGCCTTTTTGGAATTGGGGTGTGAACTTATTGATTCTACCAGATTTGCCACAAACACACAATATTTTGTGACAAAAAACTGTGATTTCTTGCTTTGTTTGTGATTTTACGCACAATATAAGGTTCAAGTGTCAAGAATAATGTTTTTCCATACAGCAAAATATGACATTTGTTACTAAAATAATTGACAGTAATAGATAATAATGAGAGTGAAATTAGTCATCCTTTAGGAATTTACCACTATTTTAGGAATCGCCATGTTGCAGAGAGCCACGCCCGATTATCTCCTTCAGGAACCCCTCCCCGCCTCGCCCAAAAAGGCGGAGGCAAATTTGGTTTCGGAGCATGTGGGGTTTCAATTGCGGGTCATGCGCAAAGCCCGCAGGCTTTCCATCCGCGCCCTGGCAGAAATCAGCGGATTGAGCGTGAACACCCTCAGCCTGATCGAAAACGGCAAGACCTCGCCCAGTGTCAACACCCTGTCGCAACTGGCGCAAAGCCTGAACGTGCCAATTACCGCCTTCTTCGAGGTCAAACACAGAAAGCAGGTTGCCTATCAAAAAGCGGGGGAGCGCAAGCAGATTGTCTTTGCGCAGGGGCAGTTGGAGAATCTTAGCGAAGGATTGCCCCGCATGGGCAGTGAGCCGTTCATCACGCGGCTGGAACCGAACGCCAGCAGCGGCGCGGAACCCATCGTCTACGGCGGGCGGCAGTTCATCTACTGCCTCGAAGGTCACATCACCTACACCATCGAAGGCGAAGCCTACCCGCTGGCTCCTGGCGATAGCCTGATTTTCGACGCGTACGTCCCCCATTTTTGGAGAAACACGGCGGCGACAAGTTCCCGCGCCCTGCTGGTCTTGTGCCCTGAAAATGCCGCCGAAGAATTACCCGAAAGTTATTTCATCCCAAGCGTTTGCCAAAAGTAGTTTTAACGGAGGTTGCCATGTTTACTCGAAAATTCGCCCGCTTGATTGTTGTCCTTGCTCCCGTTCTTTTTGTTGCCGCCCTGCTGGTTTTCGCGCCCGCGCAGGCTTCGGCGGCGCAACCCGCTGGGGACTCTGAAAACTCCTGCCTGACCTGCCATGAGGATTTGTACTACCTGCACGACTTAGGCTGTTCGTACTGCATGACTCCCGCCCACCGCGACCGCTGTGTGGATTGCCACGAAGGCGACCCGACCACGATGAAGGTTGAACTCTCGCACCTCGGAATGCTGCCCCACCCGCAGGAAAACGGCGGCGCAAAGTGCCTCGAATGTCACACGCAGGACGAACTGGCTGGCGTTCTGGAAACCTTCGACGCCAACGGCGGATTCGATGTAGTCATCAAAGCCGAATCTCATGCGCCCGATTATCAGGTCGAAGCGGGTTTCCCTGCGGTGGAGGAAGTCAGCCCGTTTGCCGCTTCGTGGAAGTGGCTGATTGGCGCCTTCGTCGCCTTTGGCTTGTGGCTGGTTCTGGTTCTTTTCTCGCCGCTCAAACCGTAGGGACGTTCGATGTTTCAATCCCTGACGCAGGAAGTCTCGCAACTGGAGGCGAATCTATGCTCCGCCTTTTCAGACCCGACCCGCATTCTGATTTTATATGCGTTGAATGAACAGCCGCAAAACGTAACCGAATTAGTGAATCAACTTGGCGCAAATCAATCCACTGTTTCGCGCCACTTAAAGGTCTTGCGCGATCACGGCTTGGTGCAAACCACCCGACAGGGAGTCAGTATCACGTACACGCTGGCAGACCACCGCCTGATTAACGCTCTCGATATTTTGCGCGCCGTGCTGCACGACAACCTAACTTCCAAGGCAAATTTGATGATGGAAGAAAGGGTCTAATTTTTGAGTTACACAAGTCCGCAAGTTCTACTTGCGGACTCCTTATCAAGTCATTCTCAAATCTTCGAGGAGAAACACATGCACTACAAGAAGACCGCTTTTTATTTTCTGTTTGCTGGTTTGGCGCTCGTCATCGCCGCCAGCGTTTTTTTGACAACCGCCTCGCCTGCCAACGCGCAATGCGGTTCGCAGGCTTCGTCCTGCAAGAATTGCCATGAAGTGCAGGGCGAGATGCCTGTCAATGCCGACGGCACAGGCTGGCATCAGTCTCATGCGTTTGGTGATTTCTGCTACATCTGTCACGCGGGAAATAACCAGGCGACAGACAAAGCCGCCGCGCACGAAGGCATGGTTGCTCCGCTTTCGGATGTGAAGGCTTCGTGCCAGCAGTGCCACGTTGCGGATCTGGACGCGCGTGCGCAGGTGTACGCATCCGCTCTCGGCGTGGAAATCGGCTCGGGGACGACATCACCCGCTTTGGGCGGGGATTCGGCGGCGGCTCCTGTGGCGGCATCCGCTCCCAGTGTCGCATCTGGCAGTTGCAACGAGATGGTTATCGATGACCCCAATGCGGTGGACTATGCCGCTTCGTACAATGAAATCGTTTTGGGCAGAAAGCCTATCAACTGGGGCAATATGATTTTGGCTGGCATGATCGGTTTGATGTTGGTCGGCGGCGGCGGATTTGTCATCAATCGCGAGAAATTCATCAACGTCAAATTTGGCGACACGCGCAAGGTGGAAGTGGAATATCCCGCCGATGTGGTGGAAATGCTGCCGAAGATCGCGGGGCTGAAGGCTGGCACGCGCAAGGCGTTGAAAAATGTTTTGGATCACAAGAAGGCGGACAAGGCACTCGACTTGATGGATACCGTCATCTCGAAGGACGAGGAGTAAACATGAAATTCATTTTGGATTACATCCGCAAGGAAACCTGGTCGCCGTACGTGGCGGGCGTGTTGCTTGGCATCGTGGGCATTGCCGCTGTTTGGGCAAGCGATAGTTTGCTGGGCGCTTCAGGCGCGTTTGAAAATGTGGCGGGCATGATTGGCAAGGCGGTTGCGCCTGCCATGTTCGACAACATGTATTTCAACTTCATCATGCCGCCTGGCATTACCTACGGCGTGATGTTGTTCGTCGGCACGTTCTTCGGCGGCATGGTTGGCGCGGCAACAAGCGGTACCTTGCTGTGGGGAAAGAAAGGCGCCGCCAATTCAGACGAGCAATGGAAGCGCATCTTCGGTGCGCAGACGTGGAAGCGCTGGACGCTGGCTTTCGTCGGCGCGATTATTTTGGAATACGCGGCTGGAATCGCTGGCGGCTGCACCAGCGGACTCGCCATCTCTGGCGGCATGTTGCTGGCTCCCGCGGCGTTCCTATTCATCATGGGGATGTTCGCTTCGGGCATCATCACCGCGTTGATTATCTACCGCAACCGCTATTAAGGAGATTTCCATGACAAACTTAATCATTGCCCTTGTGGTCGGCGTGTTCTTTGGGTTCGCGCTCAACAAGGCTGGCTTGACCAAATATAACAAGATTGTGAATGTGTTCCGCTTTACCGATATGGCGGTGTTGCAATTCATGATGACCGCGCTTGTGGTTTCCATGAGCGGACTGTACGCCCTGCGCGGACTTGGGTTGATCACCTTCCCGAACGTGCCCGCAACTTATATCGTTGGCAATGTCCTTGGCGGATTGATATTCGGCATCGGCATGGCTCTGGCTGGATACTGACCAGGTACCTGCGCTGCCGGTGGCGGCGAAGGCAAAATGGATTACATCGTTCCTGGTTTACTCGGTTTTCTCGTTGGCGCAGTCATTTACGGTTTGACCTACGATCAAGTGTTTCCCCAAATTTCAGCGCTTGCAAATTATGGCAATGCAACCATCCCCGACCTGTGGAATGTCAGTCCCTTCCTTTTCATCCTGCTCTTTGGGTTGATGTCACTCCTGCTGTTCTATTTGATTGACCGTGTGGGTTGGCAGAGGAAGGAAAAAGAGTAATTGGTAAATAGTGATTGGTAATTACCATTTACCAATTACCACTTACTAATCACGGAGTAATCTATGACTCAAACACTATCAAGACGTGACTTTCTGAAAGTTGGCGCGGCGGGCGCGGGGGCTTTGGCTCTCGGTCAAATGCTGCCTGCTCCTGTGGCGAAAGCCGCCAAAGCCAGCGGACTGTTGAACGAGGCGGGCAGCGGGTACATCTCATCCATGTGCGAGATGTGCGTCTGGCGCTGCGGTTTGAAGGCGAAAGTTGTGAAAGGGCGCGTCGTCAAGCTGGACGGCAACCCTGAGCACGAACATTCACGCGGCAATCTTTGTCCGCGCGGGCAATCGGGGCTGATG